>Ga0256842_1002321_pt1 | contig 13816 bp, 10 predicted proteins | sample 4559240metaG_FD_185973 | JGI IMG/M metagenome (GOLD analysis project Ga0256842, IMG submission 185973) | Hydrothermal vent microbial communities from Guaymas Basin, Mexico - 4559-240 | ecosystem: Environmental > Aquatic > Marine > Hydrothermal vents | place: Mexico: Guaymas Basin | collected...
CTCTTGTGCAGATAGCAGAAACTTCTATGGAAGTGCCAGGAAAAGTATTTGTAAGTCTTGTAGGTTTTTTTTGACCTGTTTTGGATCAGTAAATGTTTATGTAAGCTCTTCTTCAAGACTGCTTTATGCCCTTTCAAGAGCAGGCTACCTTCCAGACTATTTTTCTGCTTTAAATGCTCGCCATGTGCCTTACAGGGCTTTGATAGCTATAATTACAGCAATGACCCTTGTAGTGGCAGGTATGTGGGTATTTCACTTTTCTGTAGAAACTTTACTTTTGCTTTCCAATAGTATTTTTATTATTATTTACTTGATAGGTTCTCTTGCAGGATTAGTGCTTCTTCCTAAAAAAATTTTTCCTGCAATTTCTCTTTTGGTCTGTCTTTTTACTTTCTTTTTTGTAGGAAAATGCTTTGTCTATCCTCTTGGGGTAATTTGCTTTGCCCTAATTTATTTAAATTTAAATTTAAGAAAGAACAAAATTAATGTAAAATCTCTTTAAATCTACATCTTTTACCTTTACCTTAACTTTTTGTCCCAGATGAAAAACTTTTCCTGTGTTCTGGCCTATAAGAGCCGTTGCTGATTCATTGAGTTTATAAATGTCTTCAGGAAGATCTATTACTCGCACCACTCCGCTTACCATATACTCCTCAAGCTCTACAAAAAAACCAAAGGCAGTAAGGCCTGTTATTATTCCAGAAAATTCCTCTCCGATTTTGTCTTTCATAAAAAAGGCCTGAAATCTTTTTAAAACTTCCCTTTCTGCTTCCTCTGCTGTTCTTTCTCTTTCAGAGAGGTGTTTCCCCATGGCTTCAAGCTCTTCTTCAGTATAGGGAGGCTTTTTCTTTTTCAAAGCTCTTTTTAAGGTGCGATGTACAACGAGATCTGGATAGCGACGAATAGGGGAGGTAAAGTGACAATAGCAGGTGGAGGCAAGCCCAAAGTGCCCTACATTGTGAGGTGAGTATTTGGCCTGTTTAAGAGAACGAAGAAGAAGCATATTAAAAAATTCAGCATGTTCTCTCTGAGAGACCTCTTCTATTAATTTCTGGAAAAAAGAAGGAGTTAATTCTGAAGGCAGGTCAACTTCTATTCCATAGGTAGCAAATATTTCAAGAAGCTTTTTAAATTTATTGGGGTCTGGCTCTTCGTGAATACGATACAGAAAAGGATAACCTTTTTCTGTTAAAAATTCAGCCACTGCTTCATTTGCTGCAATCATAAAGTCTTCAATAATAAGATGCGCAAGATTTCTTTCTCTTTTTATTATATTCTCTATTTCTCCCTGAGTTATTATTACTTCTGGTTCAGGGATGTCAAAATCAAGACTTCCTCTTTCCTCTCTTCTTTTTCTTATAAGCTGGGAAAGTTCTGCAGCTGCCTCCAGCATGGGGAAAAGCCTTTTGTATTCTTTGATAAGCTCCTTGTCTCTGTCAATGAGCATAGACTTTACTTTATTGTAAGTAAGTCTTGCCTTTGACTTAATTACTGCGGGATAGAACTCTGCTGATTGCATCTTCCCGGTTGAAGAAAAGTCCATTTCTACCACCATGGCAAGCCTTTCAACTTCAGGATTCAGGCTGCAGATACCATTTGAAAGCTTTTCCGGAAACATAGGAATTACCATGTTGGGAAAATAGACACTTGTACCCCGTAAATAAGCCTCTTCGTCAAGGGCTGAGCTTTTTCTCACATAGGCACTTACATCAGCTATAGCCACCCAGAGCTTAAAGCCTTTTCCTCTTTTTTCCACATAAATAGCGTCGTCAAAGTCCCTTGCGTTCTCTCCATCTATGGTAACAAAGTCAAGATGAGTAAGATCCCTTCTATTTTTTTTATCTTTTTCTCGCACCTCTTCTGGTACTTTTTTAAGTTCTCTTTTCACTTTCTTTCCAAACTGATAGGGCAAATCAAAGGCGTAAATAACTGCCAGACAATGGGTAGAAAGTTCTTCCGGGTCTCCCAGATCTTTCAGCACTTCTCCAATGGGGATGCCAAACTCTGAAGTTGGCTGGACGATTTTGGTTACAACCAGATGTCCTGGTTTAGCACCATGCCTGCGTTTTTTAGGAATATAAAGCTCAAATGGAAAACGAGGATCCTCGGGCTCAACAAAATAAAACTTTTTTCTCCTGAAGAAATAGCCTACTATATTTTTCCTTTTTCTCTCAATCACTCTTAAAACTTTTCCTTCCGGTCCTTTGGGGGCAACTCTTTCTATCTTTGCCAGTACCAGGTCTCCATCAAGTGCCTTACCTATTTTTCTTGGAGGGATAAAAATAGTACGCCCATCTTCAGTTTCCACAAAACCAAAACCGTCTGGATGGGTTCTTAACTTGCCTCTAACAACCGATTCTTCTTCGGGAAGGGCATAGCGCCTCTTTCTGACATGAATTAACTCCCCCTCTTCTACAAGCTCCTTTACCAGACTTCTTATAATAGGCCTTTCCTTGCTTGAAACTCCCAAAAAATGGTAAATTTCTCTTAATAAAAGAGGCTTTTTCCTGTTTTTAAAAAGCTGAATAATTTCTTTTTTGAGTTTTTCAGGATTAAATTTGAAGGATGATTTTTTTTTACGGGGCATCCTTTTGTTCTTTTTTGAAAGGAAGATTGAGATATTTGATAGCCTGTCTGATTTGTTCATCTGTGCGGAGTTTGTGAAGTCCAGCCTTTGGACCTTTTCTCAAGACCTTAAATAATTCTTCTCCGGTAGTAATATGAAGTTTTTTAATCAGGTTTTGGAGACTATAATCACCTTTGTGACACTTGAGACAAATTAAGTTTGAGGAGCTATTCAAAGTAGAAGTTTCAGCTTTAAGAGGTTTTGTTTTTAAATAGAAAACTGTATTTATCATAGAAAAAATAGTTGAACAGCTTAAAAATATAAAAAAACATTTCCACTTTTTCATAACAATTTTAAGAATAGTCCCAAAATTTAGCAAAGTCAATACAAAATTAAAAATTTTTAAAATAATTAGCGATAAACTCCACCACCCCTTCTCCAATCATCTGTACAGCAATTATGGAAAGAATAAGCCCCATAAGTCTTGTCATCACACCTATGGAATAAGGAGGAAGCTTTTTGGAGAGGGCTTCACTATATTTAAAACAATAAAAGGTTATTAAACATATTACGGCAAAGATTGCCAGAATTATGGCAATGAGTAAAGGATTGGTTTCTTTTCCTACAAGAGAGAGGGCAGTGGTAATTGTTCCCGGGCCAGCAAGAATGGGTGTGCCAAGAGGAGTAATAGCAATGTCTTCCACTTCTTCCTCAGGATGTTCTTCTTCCCTGGGATGATGGTGGTGGGAATACCTTGCTTTCATCAGGTTATATGCTATTCCAAACACCAGAATCCCTCCAGCAATTCTAAAGGCAGGAAGAGTTATACCAAAAAGGCGGAAAATGATATTTCCACCTATGGTGAATGAAAAAACTATTATAAAAGCAGTAATAACAGCATTTTTGGCAACTTTAATTCTCTTTTCTTCTGGATATTCACTGACCAAAGAGAGAAAGATAGGGATATTCCCTATGGGATTCATTATAGCAAAAAAGGACAAAAATACTTGAAGTAAAAATCCAATGGATATGCTTCCCACAATTTTTTAATTTTATCACTTTTAAAAAAACTTGCAATTTTCTAAAAAAGGCATAAAAATATAAATATAAATAAACTTCAATTTCAAAATTTTGAAAAAGGAGGCATCAAAATGTGTGAGAAGCTTGATGAAACTTTAAAAAAGATGGATTTAAATTTTTTTGCCTCAGGTGTTTTTAAAATGCCACTGGCTAATTTTAAAGAAGCTTTGTTAAAGAATGAGGTAGTTCTTCTTGATGTAAGAGAAAAAGAAGAATTGAATTTTTTAAAGTTTCCTTTTGGGATCAATATTCCTTTAAAAGAACTTCCTGAAAGGTATTCGGAAATTCCCAGGGATAAAGTGGTTGTAACTTATTGCCCGGGGAAGTTAAGGGCAACCATGGCTTATCTATTTTTACTTGCTAAAGGATTTGAAAATGTAAAGATACTTGATGCAACTTCAAGTGAGATTGCAGGAATTTTTAAACCGCCTTACATAAAAAAACTTCTTTCAGAAAAATAAACTTAAGAGAGGTGAAGAAAATGCAGAAATTAAAAGAAAAGAAAAGTTTTCTTCTTGATCAAAGAGAAAAAAAGGTTAAAGAACAGCTTTCCAGGATAAGGCATAAGCTTCTTGTCCTTTCAGGAAAGGGAGGGGTTGGGAAAAGCACGGTTTCTGTAAATATTGCTGTAGGGCTTTCTCTTCAGGATTTTATGGTAGGGCTTCTGGATGTGGATTTGCATGGTCCAAGTGTTCCCAAGATGCTTGGAGCAAGAGATTTAAAACTTACCCGTAAGGCTGATGGAAAAGTGGGGCCTATAAAATATTCTCCCAATCTTAAATTTGTTTCCATTGAGCCCCTTCTTCCTTCTGAAGATTCTGCAGTAATCTGGAGAGGGCCATTAAAAATTTCAGCCATTCAACAGTTTATTGGAGACATAGACTGGGGAGAGCTGGACTATCTCGTAATTGACGCTCCTCCTGGCACAGGAGATGAGCCTCTAACAGTGGCTCAAAGTATTCCAGATGCTTATGCTATCATTGTGACCACTCCTCAGGAGGTGGCTCTTATTGATGTAAAAAAGTCTATAAGATTTTGCCAGAAAGTAAAAATGAGGATTCTTGGAATAGTAGAAAATATGAGCGGATTTATCTGTCCTCATTGTGGAAAGCCCATTGATCTTTTCAAAAAAGGAGGAGGGCAGAAACTTGCTGAAGAATATGGGATAAGGTTTCTCGGAAGAATTCCTGTAGATCCAAGGATTGTGGATAGCGGAGATGCAGGAAAGCCTGTTATTGCTGCCTATCCAGAAAGCCCTACTGCCAAGGCATTTGAAGAGCTTGTAAGGACCATTGTTTCTGCTACAGAAGAAATGAAAAGGGATGTGGAAGAAGGACGCTATATGAGACTGGTTGTCCCTATAAAAACCCCCAGGGAGATTGAACCTGATCCAGAGAAATTTGACCTGTTTGCAGTTTATGATATAGAAAATGGAAAAATATTGGTAAAAGATGTGGTAAAAAAGCCTGAGAAGCAAGATTTACTTGATTTTCTCAGGGAGCAGGTAGCCACTCACATTCTTCTCTTTGATCCTCCAAAGGAACTGGCAGATTTCTTTACCCAGAATGGCATAAGGGTATTGATTACAGATACCACCCAAACTCCCCCAGATGACTTGTTAAAAGAATACCTTGAGGAAAAGAGAAAGCAGGGATAAGGGGGCTTAAAATGGAGCTAAAGCCCATATTAAAAAAACAGGGCAAAAAGATTCTTCTAATAGTGCTTGACGGGCTTGGGGATTTGCCTTTCCCTGAGACAGGCAAGACTCCTCTTGAAGCCGCTTCAACTCCTAATCTTGATAGGCTTGTTAAAAATTCAGCCACAGGAGTTCATATACCGGTTGACTACGGCATAACTCCTGGAAGCGGTCCCGGACATCTGGGGATATTTGGTTATTCTCCCATCAAGCATCAGATAGGTAGGGGCATTCTTGAAGCTCTGGGAGTGGGGCTTGAGGTAAAAAATACAGATCTTGTAGTAAGGGGGAACTTTGCCACTGCAAAATACGAAGGTGAAACCCCCATTATTCTGGATAGAAGGGCAGGTAGAATTCCTACCGAGGAGAATAAAAGGCTCATTGCAAAACTTTCTGAGGCTATTAAAGAGATTGATGGGGTTCAGATAATTTTAAAATCCGGGATGGAGCACCGCTTTGCAGCGATTTTTAGGTTTCCAGAGCCTCTTTCTCCTTCCGCTGAAAAAATTAACGATACAGATCCCCAGGCAACTGGCGTGCCTCCTCTTGAGCCAAGAGGAGAAACTGTAGAGGCGGAAAGGGCAGCTCAAGTAGTAAAAAAGTTTTTACAAAAAGCTGCAGAAGTCCTGAAGTCCGAAGAAAAAGCAAACTATATTCTTCTCAGGGGCTTTTCCGTAAAACCGGAGCTTACCCCTTTTTCTGAAAAATATGGCCTTAAACCAGGGTGCGTGGCAGTGTATCCCATGTATAAAGGTCTTGCAAGGCTTGTGGGAATGGAGATCCTTGAGGTAAAAGGAAGTAGCATAGAAGACGAGCTTTTAGCCCTTAAAAACTCCTGGGAAGATTTTGATTTCTTCTTCTTTCACATAAAAAAGACGGATTCCTATGGTGAAGACGGAGCTTTTGAGAACAAAGTCAGAATTATAGAAACTTTTGATACACTTCTTCCTGAATTTTTGAGCCTTTCTGGGTGTATAATTTGTATCACCGGGGATCATTCAACTCCCTGTGTGATGAAGTCCCATTCTTGGCACCCTGTGCCCACTCTTATTTACTCTCCCTATGTCCTGGGTGGGCTTTCTGATAGATTTACTGAAAGAGAGTGCCTCAAGGGAGAGCTTGGTATTTTCCCTGCTGTAAAGCTTATGCCACTTCTTCTTGCCCATGCAGAAAGGCTTAAAAAATTTGGTGCGTAATGTGAAAATTTTCAGTCTATTTTTATAAACATTCAGTTTGGTAAAAGAGAGGTTAAATTTATGGCTTTTTTTAACAGAGAAAAAGAAATAGCAAAGATTAAGGCAATTTTATCCAAAGAGCCAAATGTAATCTGGTTTTTTTACGGACCTATAAATAGTGGAAAGACTGCTTTAATTACTAAGGTTATTAACGAGCTTTCTGAAGACTACAGGGTATTTTACATAAATTTTAGAGGTTTTGAGGGAGGTTATGAGAAGTTTATAAAAACGATGTTTGAAGTAGGAGATGAGGGACTGTGGCAGAAGATAAGAGCCAAAGCTCCCATTATTTCGGCAGCACTTGATTATGTAGAAAAGGTGACAAAAAAGATAAATACGAGCATAGAACTTCCAGTAGAAGTAATAAAAATGCTTTATACTGGAAGTATGGAACCAGAGAAGGTAGATGTGTTTTCTTACCTTGAGAAGCTGATGAAGAGATTTAAAGAAAAGGGATTTAAACCGATTCTTATATTTGACGAGCTCCAGGTAATAAAGGAGGAGATAAATGCTACAGGAATGCCCCTTCTTGCAAGGCTTTTCAACTTTTTTATAAGAATGACAAAGGAGACGCATCTCTGCCATTGCCTTTGTCTAACCAGCGATAGTCTCTTTATAGAAGAAATTTACAGAAATGCACATCTTGAAGGAAGAATGAGAAGTTTTTTGGTGGATGATCTGGATAAGGAATCCGCATTTAAGATGTATGATGCTTTTGGTTTTGAGCAAAAGGAGCTTATCTGGGATTACATAGGAGGGAAGATAGGAGATATGGTACTCTTTTTTGAGGAGAAAAAGATAGGGCTCTCTGAAGCGGAAATAGCAAAGGCTATGTTAAGGGATACTGCAGAAAAAATAGATGCACTTTTAGAAAGGGTTGAGTTTGGGAATGTAAGAATTAATTTCAGCGGAAAAGAAGAGAAAATAGAGATAAAGAAGCTAAGGAAAGTGTTGGAGATATTTAAGGATAAGGGGGAAGTTGAAAAAAGGGAGATAGAGCCTGTGTATAGAGATTATCTGATAAAGGAAAATGTGCTCTTTTTTGATCCGACGAAAGGAATAGTTCGTCCACAGGGAAGGCTCATCTGGAAAGCGATAAAAGAAGTGGTAAGAAGATTTTAAAGTTAAACTAATGAAAATCTTTATAGTAGAGTCTCCTGCCAAGATTAAAACCCTGAAGAGGCTTTTTTCTCACTGCAAAGAAAGAATTTACTTTGTAGCCACCTTAGGGCATATAAAAGATCTCCCTGTCAAAAAGCTTGGGGTGGATCCCGCAAGTTTTGAACCTCATTTTTACTTTTTACCAGGGAAAAAAAAGCTTGTAGAAAAAATAAAGGAATTACTACCCCGGGCCTCTGAAATTTATCTTGCTACGGATCCTGATCGTGAGGGAGAGGCAATTTCCTTTCATCTTTATGAGCACTTAAGGGCACTCAAGCCAGAAAATAGCTTTAAAAGGATTGAACTTATAGAAATCACGAAAGAAGGTTTAAAAAAAGCACTTTCCAGTCCAAGGAAAGTAAGGCCAGAGCTTTACGAGGCATGGAAGACAAGAAGAGTACTTGATAGGCTCGTGGGCTATCTAATTTCTCCTGTGCTCTCAAAAAACTTTAAAGCAAGGCTTTCTGCAGGAAGAGTGCAGAGCGTAGCCTTAAGGCTTATTGTGGAAAGAGAAAGAGAAATAAGAAAATTTGTTCCCCAGGTTTACTACACTTTGAAAACTATTTTAAAAGATCCTTTACACGGCCTGGAAATTGAAACCGAGCTTTATTTTAAAAATAAATTGTTAAAAGCTTCAAACAAAGAAGAAGTTATAAAGCAATTTCAAGAAAATTTCTCAGATAAGGTTTTGCTCGTTAAAGTGAAGCAGAAGGAGGAAAGAGAGTATCCTCCCCATCCCCTTAAGACTACCACCATGATAGAATATGCGCAGAAGTTTCTTGGTTTTGAACCAAAGGAGACCATGTATTTTGCTCAAAAGCTTTACGAAGCAGGGTATATCACCTATATGAGGACCGACTCAGTGAGGGTGAGTGAGTCTGCCAGGAGAAAGGCTAAAAAGCTTATAACTGAGTGGTTTGGAGAAGAATATGTGGGTAGGGCAAGAAGAGGAGGGCAGGGCAGGTTTGTGCAGGATGCCCACGAATGCATTCGCCCCACAAGGCCTGAGATGGAAAGTGTGCTCCTCTTTCCTCAGGCTCGGGCACTTTACCAGCTTATTAGAGCCGTTTTCCTTGCCAGCCAGATGGCACCTGCAAAATATCTCGTGCTGGAACTGTATTTTAAGCCTGAGGATAAAGCCCAAAAAAGAGCCTCCCTTTTTCTCAAGGGAAAGTTAAAAAGCCTTATGTTTCCTGGCTATCTTGCTCTTCTGAAAGGAGAAAAACCTGCCCCTGAGCTTCCTTCCTTTGAAGAGGGAAGGGTCTTTGAGATAAAGAAATGGGAGGCTAAGGAGTATAAAACCTCTCCTCCAGAGCACTATACTCCTTCTTCTCTTATAAAAAAGCTTGAGTCCCTGGGAATAGGCAGGCCCTCAACCTATGCCACGCTTCTTGATTTGCTTTACCGAAGAAAATATGTAAAAAGACAAAAAGGCAGGCTTATTCCTACAGAACTCGGAGAAAAGGTTTGTGGGTTTTTAATGGAGCACTTTCCAGAATTCGTAGATTATGAGTTTACAGCTCAGATGGAGGATTTTCTTGAAAAAGTACTTAGTCAGGAAAAAACTTATTTGGAGATAATAGAAGCTATTTATAAAAAATTAAAAAAATAAGTTTTATAATTTACCAAAAATAGGGGGAAACTTTGGCTTCACTATAAAGCTTTAACGGCTTTCAACCAGAAGGTTTTAGAGCCTTTGCTTTAAATACAGCGGAAGTGATTGTGAGCAATAGTAACGAAGTTTTTTTTCTGAATTAAAGCAGGAATATTTTGGAAGGATTTATCAGGGCAAAGAGGGTAAGTTTTTTTGAGAGTGCACTCACTCTCAGCTTTTGAATAGCCATTGGCGAGTATAATGATTATGAGTTTCCGCAGTTTTTGGTAACATGTTTTCAGGAGGAAGGATAGAGGGACGGTTTATTCAATTTTCCCCTTCTTTTCTTTTATACAATTGTTTCTTCCCTTAAGTACACCATCAGGTGATATATTGACATTTTTTGATTTTAATTTTAATTTTAATTAGATTTATTTAACAAAAAAATTTAAAGGGGGAGAAATGGTTAATCTTATATCTACAGGGATTGCGGGGTTAGATGAAATATTAAAAGGTGGGCTTTTAAAAAATAGAGCTTATTTATTGAGAGGAGGGCCTGGAACTGGTAAAACTACTTTTGGATTGCATTTTTTATTAGAGGGGGTAAAAAGAGGGGAGCCTGTTTTATTTATAACTCTTGGAGAACCAAAAAAACAAATTATAACTAATGCTTCTATACTTGGCTTAAATTTAGAGAATGTAAATTTTTTAGACCTTAGCCCATCACCTGAATTTTTTGCTCAGGTGGAAAGTTATGACATATTTTCTCCAGCAGATGTGGAAAGAGAACCTGTTACTCAAACTATAATAAACGCAATTGAAGATATACATCCTAAGAGGGTATTTATAGATTCTATGACTCAATTTAGATATTTAGCACCTGATTCATATCAATTTAGAAAACAAGTTCTTAGTTTTATTAGATACTTAACAGAGAATGGAGCAACTGTGTTATTTACCTCAGAGGCAAGTGCTGAAGCACCCGATGATGATCTGATGTTTTTGGCTGATGGAATAATTAATTTAATTGCTAAGGATAATTTGCGATATGTTTCTGTGTCAAAGCTTAGAGGCGGAGATTTTGTTCCTGGTCTTCATTCGTATATTATAGGGCAGGGTGGAATAAAGGTATATCCACGGCTAATACCAGAAACCTTTGAAGTTGAATTTAAATACGAAAAGCTATCTTCTGGTATTCCAGAGATAGATGAACTGTTAAAAGGAGGTTTGGAGAGGGGCACTATAACCATTGTTTCAGGTCCTTCTGGAGTAGGTAAGTCTACATTGTCTACAATATTTTTAAAAGAGGCTGCTGGGAGAGGTGAAAATTCGGTTATTTATTCCTTTGAAGAAACGGTAGATAAAATTTTGACAAGAAGTGATGGAGTAAACATTCCTCTTAGGGCAATGATTGAGAGTGGAAGATTAAAAATAAGGTACATTGAACCATTAACGATGCTACCTGAGGAGTTTGCTAATATGGTGAGAAAAGATGTTGAAGAGTTTGGAGCCAGGGTTGTTATGATAGACTCCATATCAGGGTTTGAAGTGTCAATTAAAAGTGACAATCCACGGGAGCATTTACATGCTATTTGCAGATATTTGTCCCATAGGGGCGTTATAGTCTTATTGCCAACCGAGATTAGCGAAATTACAGGAACTTTTAAGGTTACAGAGCACCACATAAGCTATTTGGCAGACAATATTATTTACCTAAGATACTTAGAAATAAAAGGCCAACTAAAAAGGGCAATTGGAGTGCTTAAGAAAAGAATGTCTGACTTTGAAAAGACTTTAAGAGAATTTGAGATAACAAAATATGGCATTAAGGTAGGAGAACCCCTTACTAATTTGAGGGGTATTTTATCAGGAACCCCCGTCTTTATAAAAGAACAAGGAGAAATGTAATGACACATAAAAAAAAGATACTTATAGTTGGAAAAAACAAAAAAAATAATGAATTACTTTCTGATTTTTTTAAAAAGAACGATATATCCTCCATTTCTGTCGTAGACTTAAAAGAAGCAAATAAAAAAATGGATGATAAAGAAATTTATTTAGCACTTGTGGATGTATCTGGATATGGTAGTTCAATATGGACTTTTTTAAAAGCTCTCTTTGAGAAAAGAATACCATTTTTGGTAATATACCCCCCTCAAATAGCACAAAAAACCTGCCCGCCTTCAGGGTCCCATGGAGTTTTGACGAAGCCTGTAAATCCTAAAGTGCTTCTTTCCTTAGTTAAAAATTTTCTTGCTGATTAGCCTATGAAGATGCCTGTAAAGATAGGAATATTAATACACAATAAAGCTAACAAAAATCTCCTTATTGATTGGATAGGAAAGAAATATGAAATTATAGAAATAAAAAGAGATTCTGATTTATATGAAGAATTAGATTTGATAATAATAGATGGATTAAATATGAAAAAATTTAGAGAAAAAATCAAAAATAAAAAATCAATAGAATCTCCGGTATTTTTTCCTGTTTTATTTATAACAAATAGAGAAGATGTAAAATACGTTACCAATCAGTTATGGATAGTAGTTGATGAGATTATACTCACACCAATTGAAAAGATAGAGCTGGCAGCAAGAATAGAAATTTTATTAAGAACCAGAAAATTAAGTAAAATGTGTCAAGACTTAGCGATAACTGATCCACTAACTGGTTTATATAATATAAGACATTTTTTTAAATTAGCAGAAATAGAAATATCAAAGTTAAAAAGATATAAAAAGACTTGTTCTTGTCTTATGATAGATTTGGATCATTTTAAAAATATTAATGACACCTATGGCCATATAGTTGGTGATAAAGTGCTAATAGAAATTGGGAAAAGGATAAAGGAAGGAATTAGAGATTACGATATACTTGCAAGATATGGTGGGGAAGAGTTTATTATTTTGTTACCTGACACAGATTTAGAGAATGCAATAGCAGTTGCAGAAAGAATCAGAAAAAATATAGCTAGTTCAGAGATAGAAATAAATGATGAAGTTAAAATACCTATAACCGTTAGTATTGGAGTAGCTTCTGCAAATGGAAGTGATATTATACTTGAGGAACTTATCAAAAAAGCAGATAGAGCACTATATATAGCAAAAAATAGTGGGAGAAATAAAGTCAGGTATATAAAATGCCCATGTAATTGTATTTGTGAAAGCTATCCATAATTTCCTTGTCACTTCACTGATCCGGTTTTATACTGAGCTGATTTTATTCCTTCCTTGGAGGGTAATACTATTCAAGTATATTTTGAGGGTCCCTCTTCCATCATTTCGTCTTATTATTTATTGTTCCAGTATGCGTGCCCCTTTTTGTATTCAGTAATTTTACTCTAACATTTTCCGTGTCCAAAATATGGGGACTGTTCAATAGAGATAAAAAAGATACATGATATAATGAGAGGAAGTAAAAAAAATTATCAAGAGAAGGGGGATGAAATTATGGCGTTTTTTAATAGGGAGGAAGATATAAGGCGGATAAAGGCAGTATTATCAGGGGAGCCGAATTTGGTATATTTCGTATATGGGCCTATTAACAGTGGGAAGACGGCATTACTTACGAGGGTTTTTGAGGAGTTGTCTGAGGAGTATGTAATTTTTTATTTTAATTTTAGAGGGTTGAATATTCAGGAAGTAGATGACCTTATAAGAGTACTTTTTGAAGTGGAGTATGGAAAAGGGAAAGAAGCAGTGAAAGATATAATAAAAGAGATGATAAAGAAAGGAATAAATTTTATGGAGGAAGTAAAAGGAATTCCCATTCCTGAAAAGATATTTAATTATTTTTTTGAAAATAAGAGAAGTGAAGATGTGTTCAGGTATTTAGAGAATTTGTTTAGAGAGGTGGTAAGAGAGAAGAAGAGGCCTATTTTGGTTTTTGACGAAATGCAAACCATAAAAAAAGTAGTAAATATTACCGGGAAGCCTTTACTTGAAGGTTTGTTTAATTTTATGGTTCGTATGACGAAGGAGACGCATTTATGTCATTCACTTTGTGCAACGAGTGATTGTTTATTTATAGAGGATGTGTATAGCAATGCAAGGCTTGAGGGTAGGGCAAGGTATATATTGGTAGACGATTTGCCAAGGGAGAAGGCATTTGAAGTATATGAGGCATTTGGATTTGAGGAAAAGGAGCTTGTGTGGGAGTATATAGGGGGTAAGATAGGGGATATGGTAATACTTTTTGAGGAGAAGAAGCAGGGTTATGATGAGAGGGAGGCACTTGAGAGGATGCTGAAGAACGAGGTAGCAAGACTTGAATGGATTAAGTTAATGAAGCTTAAGAAGAGAGATGATGGAGATGATTTATGGAAATTAATAGGAAGATTTAAAGGAGTAGAATTGCTTTCAGGGAAGGAGATAGAAGAAGATTTTGAAAAACTACTTTTTTGGATAAAGGAGAATGTGCTATTTTACAATCCGATGGAGGGGAGTGTTAGACCTCAGAGCAGGCTTTTATGGAGGGCAATAAGG
>Ga0256842_1002322_pt1 | contig 13811 bp, 14 predicted proteins | sample 4559240metaG_FD_185973 | JGI IMG/M metagenome (GOLD analysis project Ga0256842, IMG submission 185973) | Hydrothermal vent microbial communities from Guaymas Basin, Mexico - 4559-240 | ecosystem: Environmental > Aquatic > Marine > Hydrothermal vents | place: Mexico: Guaymas Basin | collected...
TTATTTTTAAGAGTTTTTATATATTTTCGAAATATATTTCATTATGTCTTGATTTTGAAATATATTTCATTATAATGTTATTACAAGCTTAGAATATAGTGTTAAAATCTAAGCTTGATAAAAAAGTTTTTATATTTTTAAAATAATAAAAAATGCCAAGATTTGATTGAACATGACCAACTTGAAATGGTCCAACAGGTATGAGGCAATGACCTTGTGGTAAATGAATAAATAATGGTAATATTTTATCTTCAGTTTGAAATTGGTTTAGGTGATTTTGAAGATGAAATGGTAGATGAATGTGATTTGGAAGATGAAGATGATTTAGAAATTTTTTTAGGTGACAGTATAATAATCCTAATTCTAAATAGTATGGTTATTTTTTATTAAATAATTATGTAAAATATGAAAAAAGTTATTCCTGCATTATGACCAAATGAAAATTCAGAGATAGCAGAAAATGCTGCAAGAGCTCCTTATTTTCTTGTTTTTGAAGATGATAAATTTGTTGAAGCTGTTAAAAATCCATTTGTTGTTTGATGATGAGCTTGATTTGCTGTTGCTGATATGTTAAAAGATATGTGAGTAGATGTTTTTGTTGCAAAAAAAATTTGAAATAATTTAAGAAATATGCTTGAAAATTATGGTATAAAAATAGAGTTGCAATAATTATTTATATAATATAGTTTATTTCATGGTTAATAAGAATAAACTACAAAAGGTTTTTTTTAATACATTATTATGATTTAAAGAAAATATTCCTATTTTGTTATGAGTGGTGCTTTTAATAAGTATGCTTAAGCATACTTTGTTTTTTTGATATTTCAATAATTTAAATGATAATGTTTTTTGAGTTTTAATTGCTGATATTATATGAAGTATATCTGCTGGTAATCCTATAAATAGTTATATAATTGTGTCATGAGTTTGAGATATAAATTCAAAAATTATACTTATAACAACATTTTTAGTTGCTTGGGTAACTGTTTGATTTTTGCAAATTCCTGCAGAGATATATTTTTTCTGAAAAAAGTTTGCTTTTAAAAGAAATATTATAAGTTTTTTGTTAGCTATATTAATTTGACTATCTGTTTATTTTCTTATAAAATTATAGTAAATGATAATAAAAAAACTATTAGATAAATATTGATTTAGTTGGCTATTTTTCTTTATTATTTTAATTTTGTATTTAGTTATATCATTAATAAACATTTCTTGGTGATTAAGTGTTGCTAAATATTTTTTTACTATTTTAATATGAACAATTTTTCCAGTTTTAATATTAGTTTATTTTTTAATATTCATTTTTAATTTAATTATAGATAAAGACTATATTAAAAACTTTTTAAAAAAATGAAATTATTTCTCTAAACTTATATTGTCTGTTGTATGAGGAATTTTAAGTTCTTGACCTGTATATTTATGGTATCCATTATTAAAAAAGTTTAAGCAACAATGAATTACTGACTGACATATTGCTTCATTTATTTATGCAAGAGCAATAAAAATTCCACTTTTATTAATGATGGTTAGTTTTTTCTGATTAAAGTATACTTTAATATTTAATTTAGTAGTTTTTGTTTTTGCTTTTATTATTTGAATTATTATTGATTTTATTTAATTAGTATTAATAAATATTTCCAGCACCTTCTCTTGAAAATAGTTTTATTATTTTTAAAGTGACAATAGTTTTATTTAGTAAATTGTATATATTTTACTGTTTTTGTATTATACTATAAATTGTAGTAAATAAATAGTATGTATTATTAAAATAACAATTATTATTTATTTTGTGTTTAAATTAAATATTGTTTATTAATTAAATTGTTTTTAGTCTGTTTAGTTAAAATATGAGAAAACCTGAACTAGTTGTTCCATGATGAAGTTATGAAAAAGCAATTATTGGTGCTAAATTTTGAGCTGATGCTGTTTATATATGAGTTCCTTTTTTATCTCTAAGAATGAGACAGAATAAAATTAAAGACTTTGATTTGCTGAAAAAAACAGTTGATGATTTACATAAATTAGGTAAAAAGGCTTATCTTACAATAAATATATTTCCTAGAAATATTGATATTAAAATTATAGAATCAACTATTGAAAGAATATCGGATATTAATGCAGATAGTGTTATTTTTTCTGATCCTTGAGTATTTGTATTATTGAAAAAATACTTAAAAAATAATGTAAAATATCATCTTAGCACACAAACAAACACATTAAATTGGATGAGTGTTAAATTTTGGGCTGATCAATGAGTTGATAGAATAGTTTTAGCAAGAGAATTGAATATATCTGAAATTAAGGAAATTAAACAAAAAGTTCCAAATGTAGAATTAGAAGCTTTTGTTCATTGAGCTATGTGTATGGCATATTCTGGTAGGTGCTTATTGTGAGAATATTTTTCTTGAAGAGACTGAAATAAATGAGAATGTTCACATGTTTGTAGATATAAATTTAATGTTTATTTAGAAGAGGAAAAAAGGCCTTGAAAATTATTTAAAGTTGAAGAAGATGATACAGGCTCTTTTATTTTGTCTTCTAAAGATTTGTGCACTATAGAACACTGAAAAGAACTTTTTGAAATGATTGATGCTTGGAAAATTGAATGAAGAAGTAAATCTGAATTTTATGTTGGTGCTACTAGTTTAGCATATTCTCATCTAATTGATTATTATTCTTGAGAGATTAATAAATTAAATAAACAAATTATAAATTTGGTTTATGAAATTCCTCATAGACAATATTGGGATTGATTTTTGTTTAATAATTTTAAAAAAAATCCTCCAGAATCAGAGGAAGATTGCTCTTTACAAACTACTACAAAAACAGAAGCTTGACCTATAAAAAATCATAAAGAATATATTTGATTAATTAAAGATATAGCTTTTGAAGAAAATAAAAAAACATATTATTCAATTATTCCTAAATCTAATATTTTTATTTGAGATATTTTTTTAAATATAACGGAGAAGGGTGTATTTAATAAGGTTGAGGTTATTGATATATTAAATAACAAAAAAGAAAAAATAAAAAAGCTTGATTGTAACACAAAAAAAGCTTATATTGCTATGAAAAATGCTTCTGCACGAAGTATACTTACAAAATAATTTTATACTTTAAATAATGCTAAATGTCACCAAGAAAATATAGAAGAAGAAAAAAAAATGTGTCAAGAATATTTATATTTAGTTTTGTAATTATTTTTTTAACAATTATTATTGTTTTATGAATATGGTGAGTTTCTTTTTTAGAAAAAAATATATTTATTAAACATAATTTTTTTACTTGAACTACTAATATAATTGCTGATAATAAAAAAACAGAAAAAATAAAAAATATTTATACTAATTCAAAAATAAATTGACGATGAATTATAAAAGAAATTCCTTATGATATGAAAGTTAGCACTTCGTATCAGGTAGTATATTCTTGAAAAACTTTTTTTGCAAAATCTGATAATTATTTATTATGAAACTATGTTTGATGAAAAATTAATTTTTCTGGTGTGGTTGTTGGATTCTCTCCTGATAATATGCCAGTTTTAAATATAATACATATTGCATCTAATGATAATTCTAAAAAAGAAGAAATTAAAGAGGAAAAACAAAAAAATAAATTTATTAATTATAATAATTTGATAATAAATTTAGAATCTATGTCAGATGACTTAAAAGTGAAGAATGAATCTTGATATATTTTTATTTATAAATCTATAACTTGATTTAATAATAATTTATCTTGAAATTTAGATTTATCATGAGAAAAAAGTAATATTAAAGAAATAAACTATATTAAAATATCTTCTTTTAAATGTGATTCTTCTAATTATATGACAGATTGCGATAAATTAAAACAAAATTTTAATAATTTACATTTAAGAACAATTGTTAATAATAATTGATTAACTTTTTATAAACTTCCAGAAACAAATCAATATGAAGCTTTTCAAGATGAATATTGATATTATTTTTATCCATTAACTGGTAATTTTTATTCATTAATAAATGTTTTCTCTGTTGTTAATACAAAAGAATTAAAGACACAAACAATAAAAAATACTTGTAGAAATTCTAATATACAAATGATAACAATATTAGATACAAAAATTTCTAATGATGAATATAGTGTTATATGATTAGATCAAAATTCAAATAAAATAAAATGTAAACTTAGTTTATCTTATAATAATTGATTACGGACAGCAAATTTAAAAAGTATTTGATATGTAAAAAATAATTTAACTGAAAATTATACTTGATTAAATGAGAATGATTATTTAATTTATAAATCTAGAGCATATTGATTTAAAATTTATATGCCAAAGTGGATACAATATAATTCAAATTTAACAAATGAAGATTTTGGTATATCGGGATTAAAATGTTTGCAAATAGTTAATATAGCTCATCGGAAAAAATGAAATTTATCTAATCCTAATTTAAAACTATATTATTGTAAATCAGAAATTTCAAAATATTTAATTGAAAATTGATTATCTACTAATTATAAAAATTTTAAAGTTATAACATGAAAAAATAAGGTTTTTATTGTTATTTATCAAGATAATGATATTGCAAATAAAATACTAAACTATTTGAAAGTTTATTAGGGATAATTTTTCTAAAACTTGTCTTAAAATATTTTATATAATAATTATATACAAATACATAAATGAACAGAAAAATCTATAAATTTATGGGATGTATGAAAATATTATGTTAATAAAAATTATGTATGACAAAAACGAGTGTGTGGATGTATAAAAATAGGTAAAAATATTGTTTGTTGAAATATGCTTTCAAATGATTATGAAAGTATAAAAAATAGTATGTGAAAAAATGTTTAGGAATGTGATTGAAACGAAAATAATAAATCAACTAGTTGAGATATAAAAATCAATTCAGGATTATGGATTTGAAAAATTAATTAAAAAAATATTCTAGTATGATTAATAAAATAGATAAAATCAAGTTTAAATTTAAAAATAATAAAATTATTTATGCATTATTAAATTACCTATATGCAAGTTTTAAATTAAAAATGTTAGATATTTAATAAATTGTTTTAAATATAGTTTTTTTATCAAAATTATTAAAATAATGATTTTTGTTTATATCGTTTGGTTGTCTGTTTTCTCTTTTATAAACAAAATACTATTTTGGTTGTATGTTATACAAGTTAAAGAGTATAGATTTGATAGAATAAAGGATTATTTTTATACTTTACAATGAAGAAAAGCATTGTTTAATTCTTTATTTTTTGTAGAAATAATTGCTGTTTTAATATTTTTTTTATGTAATTGTCACCTTTTAATAAAGTATTATGTATTATTTTTAATTTTGTTTTTAGAATTTATATATTTTTTGTTTAAATTATTTAAGCATAAACTGCTAATTCCCAAATTTACAAAAAGATTAATTATCTTATTATGTTTGAATTTTTTTTTAGTATTTTTATTTTTGTATGTTGTATATATATATTCATATATTGGCTTAATTCCTTTGGTTTTAGTATTATTTCCTTTGTTTATATTGTTTTTAAATTTTATTACAGGGTTTGTATTTGATATATTAAAACAAAGGATTTTTAATTTAGCATATCAAAAAATTAAATCATTAAATATAAAAGTTGTTGCAATTACTTGAAGTTATTGAAAATCTTCTACTAAAGAATTTTTATATTATTTATTAAGTTATAATTTTAATGTTATTAAAACTCCTGAAAATATAAATACTGAAATATGAATTTCAAATTTCATATTAAATAATATTGAAAATCAGATAAAAAAATCATCGAAAAAATCAATTTTTATTGCAGAAGCTTGAGCTTATTCAAAATGAGAAATTGCTAAAATATGAAAAATATTAAATCATACAGATTGATTTATTACTTGATTGTGAAATCAACATTTGTGATTGTTTTGATCTCAACAAAACTTGATTGATGCAAAATTTGAAATTTGAGAAAAAATTTTAAAAAATAAATGAAAACTATTTTTAAGTAACTCTAATTTAAAACTAGAAAATAACAATATTTTTATAAAAGATTCTGCGAATGTATTAAATTTTAAATGACAGATTCCTATTATTTGTGAAAAGCTTTTAAAAAATGGACAAATTATTTTTTATCCAAAATTTACTATAAAAAAAATAACACAAGAATGAACAACATTTCTAATGAATTGAAAAGAGTTTTTCACTAATATTATATGAATATGACAAATAGAAAATCTTGTATGAGCAATACATTATGCAATTTTAAATTGAGTTAAAATAAAAGACATTAAAGAAACTATTAAATCAATCAAATTACCAAAGCATACAATGAATTTAAAAATAAAAAATAAAAGAAATTGAGATAAAACTATTGATATTTTAATAATTGATGATACATATAATTTATCATTAAATTGACTTATTAATTGAGTTGAAACTATTCAGTTTTTTAATTGAGAAAAAATACTTGTTTTAGATGATATATTGGAATTATGACATAATTCTTATGAAGTTCATTATAAAATATGATACTATTTAGCAAACAAAATAGATGCTATTTTATTTGTATGAATTAACTATAAAAAAGATATATTAAAGTGATTAAATGATAATTGATTTAAATGAAAGATTTTAAATAATTTAAATATTTTAAACGAAAAAAGTATAATATTATTTGAGTGAAGAAAAGCTATGAAATATATTAATTTACTATAATATAATCTATTGTTTTCTTAAATTTTTTAAAAAAATATAGTTTTAATTTTTGATTATTTAAGAAATGTCTAGAATTCCTTTTAAAGATTTGTTGTTTAATAAATTATGACCTTGAAAACCTTTTAAAGAAAAAAGAGAAAAAAAATATATAATTGAACTTATAGATAATATTGGAAGAATAGATACAAAACAAGGAAATGATTTTAATGTAGATAATATAGAAAATTTTAATGAAGTGGAAAGTCTTTCTAATGATGAAAAAAATAAAAAGTAATTCTTGATATGTTTTAGATACTATTAAAAATAGAGTTAATGGTATATATGAAACGTTAAAAGTGATTTATGAGAGTTATATGGCTTTTTGGTTGAAAATTTATCATTAAAATTTTTTATTTGAAGATAATAAATAAATCATTATACTTATATAATAATGTATGTAGTTTGTTTTTTATATTAAAATAATTCTAATATGATAAAAAAAATACTTGATTATGTGTCAGAAAAGAAATATTCTGATGTCCATATTTGTAATGATAAACCTGTTGTTGTCAGAGATTATTCTTGAAACATTAAAAGGCTTGATTTTATTTTAGACAGAGATGAAATATTTTGATTTGCAAATAATATTAATACACCAGATCAAATAGATGCTCTTTTGCAATGAGAAGAAATAGATAATGCATATACACATAATTGAAATAGATATAGAATAAACATTTATTATGATATGAATTGAATTAATATGGCACTTAGGAGAATTCCGCAGAAAGTGCCTACTATGGAAGAAATCGACCTTCCAGAATATATAAAAGAAGTTTTACATAAAGATAAATGATTAATATTAGTTACTTGACCTACATGATCTTGAAAATCAACAACAGTAGCAAGTTTGATAGATTATATAAATCAGAATATGGCAAAGCATATTATTACATTAGAAGATCCAATAGAATTTGTATTTGAAGAAAAACAATGTCTTATAAACCAAAGAAATGTTGGTAAAGATACATTATCTTGGGAAAGATGAATAAAATATGCATTAAGACAGGATCCAGATGTAATAATGGTTTGAGAAATGAGGGATTTAAATACAATACAATCGGCTCTTACACTTGTTGAAACATGACATTTAGTTATATCTACATTGCATACAATAAATGCGCCTCAAACTATTTCAAGAATTATAGATGCATTTCCTCCTGAAAAAACAAATATGATATCAACACAACTTAGTCTTTCTCTTGAGATGGTTATATCCCAAAGATTAATTGAAAACATGAGATGAGATTGAAGAGTTGTGGCTAGAGAAATATTATTACGTGATTCTGCTATATCTAATCTTATTAGAGAAAATAAAATAGCACAAATATTTTCTGTAATGGAAACATCTGGTGCAAAATGAATGCTTACTATGGATCATAGTCTTGCAAGATTAGTAGCTAGAAAGGAAATTAGTTTAGAAGTAGCATTGCCTCATGTAAATAGAAAACAAAATTTTAAAGAATTAATACAATTTTATTTAACTAAAAAATAAAAAATGTTAAGAAACTTTCTAGAAAAATATTGAAAATTAAAAAAATTAAAAAAATGAAATTTTTTGTATAAATCATCTGAAAATGATCAAAATTTGTACCTTATAAATAAATGACAAATATTATTATCAGTTGAAAATAGAGAAATAGCTGTAATATGAGAAAATGAAATTTCATGAGAAAAAAGTTTTTTAAAAAAAACTGCAAAACCAATAGATGCACAAGCTATAACTGAAGCTGAAGTTTTATATATAACACCAGATGAATTTAATAAACTTGATGATAAAGTAAAAAATGATTTTTTAGTTGCATTAACTGTATTTATATCTGATAGGGTATTTTTATTAAATGATATAATTAATAGCATATCTTTGATTAATAAAAAATTTTCTACTTTAGAGCCTTCACTTAGTTTAAAATATTTGCAAAATATTTTTAGTAATCTTATAGATATAAAAGAAATTTTTATATACAAAGTTTATGAATGAGCTATATTGCCAATATATGAATCTAAATTAAATCCTTCTATTCAAGAGCAAATACAAAAAGTTATAAACAAAGAAAGAACTATAATATCTGGAAAAGATAGTTTTTTAATAAAAGTTGATTATTATATCTTGTATCTTAAAGTAAAAAAGAATAAAAATGATTATATAATTACCAATACATTTATACATTCTATTAATACTTTGAAATATTTAGCTGAAAGGCTTGAAGAATTGCAAGTTAAAGAGCTAAATGATTTACTTAAATAAATAAGGATTTATAATTTATATTTTTTTATGTTATTTATATTGTCTTTTATTTTTTGAATTTTGGGATTTTATTATTTTCTTTTATGAAAAAGAGAGTGAAAAATTACCTATATGATATCGGGTATTTTAATGATAATTGATCCATATTTTATTACAAATTTATATATTAATATAATTTTTTGATTTTTATTAATTGTAATACCATTTATATTTTAGAATATATTATATGATTGACAAAAATTGATTTTATTTTGCAAATTGAAAATCTGATTTAACATATCTAGTCGATGTTTGAACAACTAAATTTTTAAAAATAGAAAATTATAACTATATAGTTTTTCATAAAAGAAAATTTTTCAAAAAAAAAGCACAAGATTTACAAAAATGAATGTCGTTATTAACTTCTACAACAGATTTCGTTTATAAATTTGATAAACAATATTATGTTTATGGTTTAACATATTATCAAAGAAATTTAAAATATGCTTATATTAAATGATGAAATATTGATTTTATAGAAAATTATTCTAAACTTTTAAAAAAATTTTGATTAAAACTGAAAGTTGGTAAATATTTAGAAATTATATGAAATTATGATTCACTAGAAAAAATTTCATATAATATAAAAAATATAAATATTAATCAAGCAATTAGTTTTGTATTAGCATTAGCAACTTTGTATTGAGATTGGAATATTGTAGAACAAGATGATATTTATATATCAAATGTTGTTATAACATTTCCTTTTGACAGTGTTTTATCAGAATACCAAAATATTATTTTTAATGTAGAAGATGTATTAATAAAAAATCATTTTTATAATTCATTAACATATACAAAAAAATGAAATTTTATATGGAATATTAAGGATTATGATTTATTGAGTATAATGTGAACTTTTTTGGTATATGATGAAGTAAAAGATTTTTTTCAAATAGAACAATGAATAAAACCTATTTTTTACAAAAAAAAAGATAGTTTGAAAAAACAACTTGTTACTGATTTAAGAATTGAGATTGATAATTTTAAGTTTACAGAAATAGAATCTTTACAATTAGATTTTTAAATTATTTTTTTAAAAAGATATTTTTAATTTTTTCTTTAATTTCTTTTCTTTTATCTTCGTCAGATGTAAATAAAAGTTCTTTAAGATAGTAATATCTTGCTTTTTTGTATTGATGTTTTTCTTCATAATATTTAGCTAAAGTATTCCATATATATGGATCTTGAAAGTATTTTGATAGTAATTTAAAATATTGTACAGCTATTGCTGTCTTTTTATATTTTAAAAATAAATTTCATTTTCAATACCAACAAACATATTGATGCTCTTTGTCTAAGTCAATGTAGCATTTTTTTACTAATTTTATTATTAGTTTTATGTTATCTTTATAGCATTTCTTACACTTAAATAATAAATACTTAAAAATATTATAATAGTCAACATAGTTAAGTTTTTTCTGTAAAAGATTTTCTATTGAAGCTATAATATGCTTTTTATCGTCAATTTGAATATAACTTAATAATTTGTACCTCAAAACATCTATTCAATAGATATTAGATATAGGTGTTTGTGAAAGATATAGTAATGCTTTTGTATATTTTCATAACATATAATAGCTTACTCATATAAAAAAATTATATTCATTATTTGGAGATTTATCTTGCATTTTTAGTTTTTGAAAGTATTCATTTGATTTATTATAGTTTCACATATAAAAATATGAATATGCTAATATTTGTATTGGTAATATATAATTATCATCTTCTATATAAACTTGAGATGCAATATTTTTAGCTAATCAAAAATATCAAAATTTAAGTAAATCAAGTGCAACTAATGCTTTAAAATAATATTTTGGACTTCATTTAGAATTTTCATAAGTGTTTATATCTTTTTGGATATTAATTAATAAGTCTTTATATGTTTGTTCATCAACTGTTTTAATGATTTCAGATATTTTATCTTTTATATATTTTATATCCCAATTTGATAAAATATCTACTAGAAAAAAATAAAAATTTTTTTTACTAGATGTAATAATTTGTTTTTCGTAAAGTAATGATATTATTTCTTTTACTTTTTTTACTTTTTCTTTATCAAAAAAATTTGTTGTTTGGATTAAAACATATAAATATTTTTTTAAATTCTGTTTTGTAGGAGAAATTTTTATTAAATCTTTGCAATATTTTTCTGCATCTTTAAATTGTCAAACTTGTAAATTCAAATCTACAAGTGTTGCTAGCCATATTTCTTTATTATTTGTATAAGGTAAAAGTTTTGTTATAGCTTTTATTGCCATATATATATTATTTTTTTTCATTGCTAGTAAATATAATTTTTGATATATTATATTGTATGGAGATTTTGAATTTGCATTAGAATTTAATATTTCATCTACATCAGATAATTGTTTAGCAACAATTTGTTCTAAAATTTTTTCTTTATCTATGCCTACTTTTTGTTGTTTTTGTTCATTTTTTTTAATTTGGTATAACTTTTCTTTTTCTAATTGTGATTGTATTTTTCATATTTCTTCTAGATAAGTTTTTGCTTTTTTTTCTTTGATATGAAAGTAATATAAACTTCAAAAAAATATAATAAATGATATACTTAAAAATAAAAAAATTTTTTTTAGCATAATTTTTATTTAAATTATAAACTTATAAGTATTAGTCAAAATCATATAATCAGCTTTATGTTTATTTTATCTTTTTTTTCTAAATAATTCTTATTATTTAATTTTGATAAAAATTTAAGAGTTTGTCATTTATTATAATGATTTATAACATAGTATTCTCAATATTTTTTTGATAGCTTAATTAATATATTTTTGTTTAATTTGCTAAGCAAGACTTTTCAATTTTTAAATAAAGTTTCTCAATATTTATTTTTTACTGTTCAATTTATTTCTTTTCAAATTCATATAAAATAAGTATAATTATTAATATTTAAATTTAAGCTTTTAAAATCAAAATCTGATAAAAATATTATTTGGTCTAATTTTCATAGATAATTGTTTAGTCATGAAGATAGTGCTTTTAAATTAGTTTGTCATCAATCTAAAAAATTTGTATTTAAAGATTTAAGATAATTTAAAAAATTAATTTTATCATATGTAGGAGGTATAAAATAATTAAAACTATCTGAGAATATTACAAGTCAATATTTGTTATTTAATTTTTTAATATTGTTTTCTATAATTTTTTTGGCTAATGTTAATCTAGATACTTGGTGATTATTATAAAAAACATCTTTAACATTCATAGAATTTGATATATCTAATACAAAAATTATATTTCATGCAGTCATATTCTTATTATATTTTGTATATACTATAAACCAGGAAAAAAAAAGAATTAATCATATTATGAATATTATACTTCTTATAAAGAGATTTCTTCTTATGTATTTTATTTTTTTTATCATAAAAAAATTTTATAATTAAGTAAATTAATAAGCATAATAAATATTTTTTGTTTTAAATCTAGATATATAAAAAAGATTGTAAATTTTATAAGCAAAAAGTATTACATTATCTTGTTAAAAAAGATTCTCTTTTCGATTAAATTTTATTTAAGAGATTTTTCTTGACAATTTATATTTTTTATATATTATAAAATTACAATGTTTTATATATTAAGCTAATTTTATTATTTATAAATAACAAAAATAAAAATGAAAAAAGCAAAACTGTTGTTCTCTTTATTTGGTATAGTAGCTGTTATAACAGGGTATAATACTGCATTTGCTTGAAGTGTACAATCTGTTGCATATAATAACCTACAATCATGTAAAAATGCTGTTCAAAAAAATAATAAGTTATATCCGCAATATACTAGAAGTAGTTGTTATACTGAAAATGGTTACTATTACTACAATATTTGTGACAATTGAACTAGTTGTAATGTGAATAATAATTGATTTGTAAAAAGTATAAAATGATTAATCAATTGAATTAGTCAAACTTCAGGAGATTCTAATGTGTTCAAATCTTGTAAAGTTGATATGTCAAAATATACAAAAATTAATACAAAAGTTGAATGAATTTTAAACAAGTTTTTAGGTAAAATTAGCTGAAAGTTTGTATCTTATCCACAGCTTGAACAATGACTTATCTATTGATTTTATGATTATTTACTTTCTAAATTAAAATCTAGTCCTAAATATAAATCAAAAATTTTAATACAGCAAGTTATATGATATTTACAAGCTAAATTATATTGTGTTGCCTCAAAATATATTTGATGATGAGATAATGAATCTGATGATGTAGAAAGCTTTTTGTCTAGTGTATTTTGATGAGAAAATAATAAAAAAGATAGTAAAGAAAGAGAAGAAGCTTTAAAATGATTTATAGTATTTATGTTAGAAAAATGAACAAAGATTGATGTTTTAAAATGATATATTACAAATTATTCATTAATCAACAATAATGATGGAAAATATTTACTTGATATTATAAATAATGAAACCCCAACAAAAAAACCTAGCCTAAAAAATCCATTATTGTATTCATCTACTAGAATTGTTATGATATGACAATTTGTAGATCTTGCTAAAGCAGAATGAAAAAAATATATTAGATCATCAAAAGATTGTAGTTTTGTTGATTTAAACAATTATCCATTTAAAAAGACAAATTCATCAAAAACTAATATTAATTATCCAGATTTGCCCTGGTGAGAATTCGCAAATAAAGCTATAGAAGCTTGTAGACTTTGAATAATAAATTGATGTGCTATAAAAAATTGAAAAAGATATTTTTGTCCATTTAAAACTTTAACCAAAAGAGATAGTCTTTATATTT
>Ga0256842_1002323_pt1 | contig 13806 bp, 6 predicted proteins | sample 4559240metaG_FD_185973 | JGI IMG/M metagenome (GOLD analysis project Ga0256842, IMG submission 185973) | Hydrothermal vent microbial communities from Guaymas Basin, Mexico - 4559-240 | ecosystem: Environmental > Aquatic > Marine > Hydrothermal vents | place: Mexico: Guaymas Basin | collected...
AATATTTCTATTTCTTTATCTGAAAGATGGATACAATGAGCTGCAATAGTATTTGGGCTTAATATATTCAAATCATTAAGATATTCTACCGGCGGCTTACCAAAATTCTTAATCGAATCTGCAACTTCTTTTTTTGTCTCGGAAAGATGAATATGAAAGAGAAGATTATTCTTTTTAGAAAATTCTGAGGCTTTTATTAAGGAATTTTTTGTGCAAGTATAGATAGAATGGGGAGAAACTGAAAATTTAATTTTATCATCTTGATAATTCTCGATTAATTTCTCAATTTTATTCAAGACTTTTTCCGTATTTTTACCTTCATCATCAAAATCAATTATTCCTTCACCGAGAATTGCTCTAATTCCGAGTTTTTTGGCAGCTTCGGCAGTTTTGTTTTCGATAAAATACATATCGTTAAAACAGGTAATTCCGTTAAAAATAAGTTCTGCAATACCGTGAATAGAAGCATCATAAATATATTCCGGCTTATTAAAATGATTTTCAGTCGGCCAAATATATTTTTTTAACCAAGTTTCTAAAGGCAAATCATCAGCGTAGCCGCGTAAATAACTCATTGGAATATGAGTGTGAGTATTTATCAAACCCGGGATAATCAACTTTCCGCTGAAATCAAAAATATTGTCGGAGCTAAACGAAGCGAGAACATTTTCCGTTTTATCAATAGCTATTATTTTACCATCATGAACAGCGATTGCACCGTTTTCCAGAACATCTTTATTAGGATTCATGGTTACGATTAGGGCGTTTATAAATATTTTATCTATCATTATTTTTTCACCTACGATTGTTTTTAGTTCGGTAAAATTCATTTCTTTTCTCTAAAGTTTAATTCCGAAAACCAGTCGGATATTTTATCATATAGTTCCAAATCATTACTCATAAATTCTGTTTTTGCCGGAATCATTTCTTTGAAATAATGACCGTATCTTTTGGATTTAATTCTATTGTCCAATATGAGTACAATGCCGTTATCGCTTTTACTGCGAATTAGTCTTCCGAAACCTTGGCGATATTTCAATAACGCATTGGGAAGCATATAATGCATAAAAGAATTTTTCCCTTCTTTTTCTAATTTTTCAATATAAGCTTCGACAATCGGATCCGAAGGAACTTGGAAAGGCAATTTGTATAAAATCAACAATGACAGAGATTTACCTTGGACATCAACACCTTCCCAAAAAGAATTTGTTCCCAACATAATTCCTTTGCCGTGATTCTTAAATTGATCTAACATTGCGGAACGTCCCATTCCTTTTCCCTGAGCTATAAGCGGGATATCTTGAACGTAACAAAAATCTACCATTTTATCAAAAACATAATTAAGGTTTTTATAAGAAGTGAATAAGACCAAAGTTCCAACATTGCTTCGCTTAATTGTTTCGATAATTATTTTTGAACTTTGAGCATCAAAAAATCTATCTGAAGGCGGTGGCAGAAACGAGGTTACATAAACTCTTGCTTGTTTATCATAATTAAAAGGAGACTTCACGATTAGATGTTTTACCTTTAATTTCTCTGTGTCATTCAATCCCATTCTTCCCAAAAAATACTTGAAGCTTTCGCGAATTGTAATAGTTGCGGAAGTAAAAATCAGTGAATCAATTTTATCATACAAATATTCATTAAGAATTGTACTAACATCCAAAGGAGCCATATTCACGATTCCGGAAGGATAAGATTTATCCGCAGATCTGATTTCGGAAAACCAAACTGCATTTTCTAAAAAGTCCGGTTTCTTAATGGCATCTATTTTTTCTATCAATTCATTATTTTGATCAATTACAGCTTCTAAAGAAAGGAGGACATCATCATAATTTGGGAAAATATTTTTGTCAATTGCGGACAAGGTCATATTTATGTCAGTCAAATTTTTATCGATTGTAACGAGAAAATCGGCGATTTTATCTATTGCTGAAAAAATCTTCGGATATTGAGCAATTTTTTTGATTCTTAATTTTCCATAATTTCCATCTTCTTCAATATATCTATGAATTGATTTGAATATTTCACCTATATCATCTCTTTGAGCAGAAATGGATTTTTCCAGATTTTCGACGATTTTTTCAATATAATTTTTAGAATTTATTTTGCTATTTTTCACATTTGATTTCAATTTGGGAAGCAAACCGCCCATAAAATCTTTCCGAACGTTTACTAATTGGGAAAACAAATTGTTTACATCATAGTAACCGATACTTGTCCCAAAATGTTTTGAGGCAATATTCGGCATATTATGAGCCTCGTCAATAACCAAATGTTTAAAATTACCCAAAGTTGAATTTTCTCGCAAAATATCAGAAAGTAAAAGAGAATGATTTACAACTACTAATGAGGCACTTTCACTCGCTTTTCTGATTTTCATTAAATAACATTTGGAAAAATATGAGCATTTTTTGCCCGGACAATAAAACCTATCGGCGACAACTTTTTTCCATAAAATAGAATTTTTTTGGAAAGAAGTATTTTCCGAAATATCACCTGTTTTAGTGAATTTTTTCCAAACAACCAATTTCATTAAGTCTTCCGCTTCATAAGGAGTGAGATTTTTTTCAAAGTCAAAATTAACCAATTCCAACCAACGTTTTTCGCAAATATAATTGTCCCGACCTTTCAGTAAAACCGCTTTAAACGGTGTTGAGATACAATTTTTCAGAAGCGGTATATCTTTGAAAAAAAGCTGATCTTGAAGATTTTTAGTATTAGTGGAAACGATTATTCTATCATTGTTTTTGAATGAGTGTTGAATGGATGGAATTAAATATGCCAAAGATTTTCCAACCCCGGTTCCGGCTTCTACAACTAGAAAGTTATTATTTTTTAGCGATTTTCCAATTTCTTTCGACATCTCAATTTGACCTTCCCGAATTTCGTAATTAGGAAGATTTTTACTAAAAACCCCGGTTTGTGAAAATATTTCATCTATAGTATAAGATTTCAAATCTTGTGGTTCATGAATAATGATATTAGAGCGACTGTATTTGAATTTAGGATTCTCGCGTTTTAAAAGAGCATATTTTTTTTGATAAGAAGTAACTTTTCTGAGAAATTCGGAAATATCTGTTGATGAAAAAGCATGATTTGAGATTTGCAATAAAGTATTGTTTGTTTGCAAATCAATTTTCTCAACAATGAATTCAGCCAACTTCAAGAATAAATAGCCGGTAGCTTCCGCATCATAAATTGCTCGATGGGCGTTGTTTAATTCAATATTAAAATGTTTGGTCAATGTCCCCAATTTATGGTCTGAAATAAACGGCAGGTAAATTCTGCTCAATTCCAGAGTATCGATAATGTCATTTTTGAGATATGACTCGTCTATTTCGCTAAGTTTTGTGTTTATGAAATTTATATCAAAAGAAGTATTGTGACAGATAACAGTTTTTTGTTCACAAAATTCTTTAAGTTGCAACAAAGCTTTCTCTAATTTTATGCCGGAATTAAGCTGTTCATCGGTTATATGAGTCAGCATTTTGATAAATTCAGGGACTTCATATTTCGGTTTGATAAACAAACTTAAATCTTCAATTCTAACTCCGTTCTCAAATTTCACCGCCCCGATTTCAATAATCTCATTTTCAATAGGATTAAATCCCGTTGTTTCTATGTCGAGGACAACAAAATTAAGTGAATCATTAAATGTCATATTTTGTTAACTCATATCTTTTGATTTTTTTTATCAAACCTTGACGGCTCAAACCGAGTTCTTTGGCTGCCTGAGTTTGATTCCATTTATTATCTTTTAAGGCTCTTACAATCATATCTTTTTCCAATTCCTCCACTGCTTCTTTTAGAGAGACTTTCTTTAAAAGTTGTAAGGTTTCGGTATGTTCGAAATATTTAAACACTTCTTCTGATAAATCATCCGGTTTTATAAATGAATCGTTTGCTACCAAAGTTACCGCTCTTTCTATCTCATTTTCTAATTGTCTAATATTTCCCGGCCATTCGCATTTAATAAGATATTTCATTGCTTCATCGGTAATTCCTTTGATAGATTTGTTCATCCTTTTATTATACTTATCTAAAAAATGGATCGCTAAAAGCGGAATATCCGATTTTCTTTCTTTTAAGGAAGGAACATTTATTTTGATGACATTTAAGCGATAATAGAGGTCAAGACGAAATTCTCCTTTTTTGACCTTTTCGCTCAGAGTTGCGTTAGTTGCACAAATAACTCTAACATTTATTCTTCGTGTCTGAGTTGAACCGACTCTTTTTATTTCTCCTTCTTGAAGGAAACGTAATAATTTTACTTGTGTAGATAAACTAATATCGCCAATTTCATCTAAAAAGAAAGTTCCGCCATCAGCCATTTCCAACAATCCTTTTTTATCATAAGTTGCTCCGGTAAACGAGCCTTTAACGTGCCCGAAAAGTTCGCTTTCGAGTAAAGTTTCCGGTAAGGCACCGCAATATTGGGCGATAAATTTTTTGTTTCTTCTATTACTCGTATAATGAATTGCTCGAGCAATTAATTCTTTACCGGTTCCGCTTTCACCTTCGAGAAGAACGGTTGTCGGAGTATCTTTAATTTTTTCGATTACTTCAAATATTTTTCTTAATTTATCACTTTTACCGATTATGTTTGAGAATGGATTTCCTGAATTAAGTTCTTCTCTGATAATGGCGTGAGATTTAGCTAAATTGCTATGTCTTAAATTGTCAATAATTACAACAATTTGATTGCATAAAGCGTTGATTAGACTCAATATTTTATCTTGGAAATATGATGTTTTGTTCTTTATAAATATCAAAAGGATTCCTAAAATATCATTTCGAATAACGAGAGGGAAAGAAATTATATTGTTGTATTGTGGGGCAAAATGAACTTGTTTGTGATTTATTAATTCTTTGGTATTGTAGCATTCTTGAGCAATGTCCATCATTACATCATAATCTTCGTGGTCTTTTGAAAAATTCCTAAAAGATTTGTATTCCCAAGATTCCGGTAATGCTCGATTATTATATAAACAAAGCATTCCGCCATCGGCTCCGGAAATCTCCATTATTCTATCAAGTGAGGTTTCCAGAAGAATATCAAAGTTATTTATTGCATTCAATTCTTTAGTTGTTTCGTAAAATTTCGTTAATAACGTTCCTTGATTTTGGTTATTTGCCAATTCTGTTTGATGCTCTTTTGTAATTTTTTGAGTTAATAAATCATTTTTTTCTAATAGAGTGACCGAACCAAATTTCCGGATTATATTTTCGTTATTTTCCAAAATTGTAAGAGCTTCTTCCCATTCATTTTCATTATTGAGAAGATCAGCTAAGAGATAATTTGCCTTTGCCAATTCAAAGTTATTGTTTATTTCCAAAAAAATTGTTATTGCATTTTTAAGATGTTTTTTAGCTTCAGCAGGATTTTTAATCTCTAATTCCGATTTTAAAATATAAGCTTTACCTGTTTTTTCGCGATCGCTGATTTCTTTAGAAAATTGGATAGATTTATCGATGTAATATAAAGCACTTTCGTAATTCCGCGTTTTTAAAAAGTAATTTGCAATATTTAAACAACCTTCAGACATTTTATCTTTAGCAGGTAAAGATTTAAAGTAGTCATAGCTTTCAATCAAATATGGATATGCTTCGGAAAATTTATGTAATTGGGTGAGGACTTTACCAATATTTCCTTTAACCTCAGCTTTGAGATAATCATCATTAACTTTATCAATGATTTCCAATCCGTGAAAATACAAATCATAAGCAACTTGATCTTCGCCTTTTGTGGAATAGAATTCACCCAAATTATTATAAGAATGCAAAAGACCTTCAAAGAAATCATTTTCTTTAGATTTTTTGATTGCCTGTTCAAAATATTCGATTGATTTATTCCAATCACCCCATTTAAGATAGAGCGACCCAAGATTATTTAATGCTGCAACAATATTTTTGAAAAGGTTAAAGCTAATTGCCACTTGCAAAGAATTTTGGAAAGATTCTAATGCTTCGTCGTAAAATCCATTATCCATATAAGTTACGCCAATGTTCAAATAAATATTCGGGACATTATTTCTGTCGCCGAGCATTTTCTGGATTCTCAAAGCATCATTGAAATATTTTAGTGATTCGTTAAAATCTCCATGTTCTTCAACCAAATATCCGATGTTGTTATAACAAACCGAGATTCCATTTAAATTATATCTTTTCTTTTCAAAATCTAAAGATTGCAGATATAATTTACTTGCTTTTTCCCATTCCCCTTTAAACAAAGCAATAACTCCAATATTATTTGAGATAGCTGCCATTCCGGCATAATTTTCAATTTTACGATAATATTTAGCAGCATCATTAAATTCTAATTCCGCTTTGTTCCACTGATTCATTTGATAATAAACTTTTGCAATTGATTTTTTGATTGTCGCCAGAATATAATTCTTTTTATAATTATCCTTAATTTCGAAAGAAGTTTCAAAAAGCGAATCTAAAATAGCCAACGATTGCTCAAAGTCTTCTTGATAAGATAATATATCAGACTTCAAAATAAGAATTTTTGCTCTCCAATATGCATCAATATCTTTCTGGATGAATTTTTTAATGATTTCTAAAGCAAAAGCTGCCGAATTCAAATTATATAAAGTTTCAGCTAAATAATAAACAATTTTGTCCGCTTGGAATTGATTTTGTTTTGCTATTTTGAGTGCGGTTCTAAAATCTTCCGCCGCTGCTTCCAAATCATTATTTTTCTGTTTTATTTTACCGAGTTCGATATAAAAGTTACATTTTAATTTAATATCGAGAGTTTTTGAAATTTGGAAGTCAATTATTTTTGTAACAATATCAAAGTTTCTTAGAGAGTAAAAATAATTTTTTTGTGCTAAGAAAAGTTTTTCATCATATTCATTTACCAATAAGCGGAAGAAGATAATTTTTTCCGGTAAATTAGGGAATATTTCTTTGATGATTTTATGAACATAAACTCGTTGGTCTATTTTTTTCAATGTTAAAAAATACTTAGTTATGAATGTGCTATAATGCGAAATATATCTATCATTGGTTTTCACAATAATTTCTTCATCAATAAGGATTTTTTTTATTTTTCTGAAATCACCTTCGAAAACTTTTTTCAGATTTTCATCGGTTGACGATTTATCTAAAAGGTGGATGTAAAGAAGAAGGTCAAAAGCATCGCTTCCATAAGCTAAGATTCTATTTTTAAAAAAAGTATATAAGTTTTTGTTTTTTCCAAGATATGAGAGTAAATTTACTTTTTCACTATTGTCTTGAAATTTGTTACTTAGAAGAAGAATAAGTATCTGAATGTTTCCATCGGAAATATTATAAAGTAATTCACTATTGAATTTATTGTTCGTTTGTAAAAATGATTTTGAATGGGAGAGTAGTTGCTGAATATCATGAATAGAAAAGTTATCTAATTGTATTTTATAGGAAAAAGTAGTCATGGATTCAGTTGTAAAAAGTACAAATTTTATGGCATTCTTTGGATTATATTGAATATAGAATTCGATAAAAGATCGAGTGTAGTCATCGAGTAAATCGGCATTATCAATAAATATGGTTCGATCAATAAAATATTCTTTTTGGGAGAGTTTTTCAGTTAGAAAATAAAATATATCAAATTTGTTTGTTGGTTCATATTTTACTGATTCCTCAATTAAATGATGGAATTCTTCTGTAATATCGATATCTTCTTTTGTAATTATATTTAAAATATTTATTATTTGATTGAAGCAAAAACGTTCAGGGATATATGAAACGGCTCCCGGCAAATTTTTGTTCTTTTCTAATAATTCGGAATATATCAGAGATTTACCGCTTCCGCTTTTGCCGATTACTTCAACGATTATATTTTTATCTTTTTTCAATATTTTATCAATAGAAGAAAATAATTTATATTTTACCTCTAATTGTGATAGAATTATTTTATTTACTGAAGTATCCATTTTTTCTCCAAACTTTTTTTTTAAAACCTAAAAAGTATACTTTCTTGTCAACAAAGTTTTTTTATGTAAAAAAAGATTACAATGTTTTGATTGGAGGAAAGGCAATTTATCCTAATTTTAGGTTATAATATTTGTTGGAACCTAAGTAATTTTCATAAAAAAAACAAACCGGAAATTACCAATTTTTATTTTAACAACAAGAATTTCTTAACAAATGATTTTTTGTTTTGAGTAATTTTCAAAAAATAAACGCCGGAACTTATTTTTTGTCCACGGTTACTTTTACAGTTCCAAGAAAAAATATTGGCTTCTTTCTGAATTATAATTCTTTCTTTTCTAATCATTTTCATCATAAAAATTATTATCATTATTTCCGGCATCTATACAAGGCGAGTTCTCTTGCAACAAATAAAGGTAATTTGCGAGAGTAGAACAATCTGCCAGATTGTTTATTAGATTCCTCAACCTGTTAAATTCTTTTTTGAAAGTAGAAACGCCTAAATTGAGCGTCTTTACTATTTTTAGAAATTTTTGGGAAAGGACAGATTTAAAACAAAAATCTTGACTATAAAAAGTAAGAAAATTTATTTAAGATAATTGGAGGAATTATAAAAATGATAAAAGAAAACTATGCCATTGTTGCTATCTTGCCAAATAAGAGGAATAACAATAAGCAATGATACACATAAGTTCTGCACAATTACGGCATAATTGTTATTGATAAATGTAACAATAATGTAGAGACGGCCAATTTGGGCGTCTCTACAACCAATTTGGGCGTTTTAACAAACATTAAAATCAAATCAAAAATTGGTGGAAAAAATCCAAAATGCAAAAATACCACAACAAATATCGCATAAAATCTACCAGATTGCAAAATTGGGATTACGGTTGGAATGGTGCCTATTTTATAACCATTTGCACCCACAACCGTGAACATTATTTTGGTGAAATTGTTGATGGTAAAATGAAATTGTCAAAAATTGGAATAATTGCGAATGTATTATGGTTTGAAATCAAAAATCATGCAAAAAACATTAATTTGGGGGAAATGGTGTTAATGCCCAATCATATTCATGGAATATTAATATTGAATGATAACAATGATGATGCATCCGCATCCGTAGAGACAGGGCATGCCCTGTCTCTACAACAAACGTCACAAACCATTGGGCAACAACGATTTCAAAATATCGGTAAAAATTCCATTTCATCCATTGTTGGGTCATATAAATCTGCCGTAACAAAACATTCCCATCGATTGGGGTTTGATTTTGCATGGCAACCACGATTTTATGACCATATTATTCGTAATGAAAAATCTTTTCAAAAAATATCTGAATATATTATAAATAATCCATTAAATTGGGAAAAAGATAAATTATATGCTCAATTATATTAAAGATCAACGGAACAAATTATGCAAAAATACCGCAACAAATATCGCATAAAATCTACCAGATTGCAAAATTGGGATTACGGTTGGAATGGTGCCTATTTTATAACCATTTGCACCCACAACCGTGAACATTATTTTGGTGAAATTGTTGATGGTAAAATGAAATTGTCAAAAATTGGAATAATTGCGAATGTATTATGGTTTGAAATCAAAAATCATGCAAAAAACATTAATTTGGGGGAAATGGTGTTAATGCCCAATCATATTCATGGAATATTAATATTGAATGATAACAATGATGATGCATCCGCATCCGTAGAGACAGGGCATGCCCTGTCTCTACAACAAACGTCACAAACCATTGGGCAACAACGATTTCAAAATATCGGTAAAAATTCCATTTCATCCATTGTTGGGTCATATAAATCTGCCGTAACAAAACATTCCCATCGATTGGGGTTTGATTTTGCATGGCAACCACGATTTTATGACCATATTATTCGTAATGAAAAATCTTTTCAAAAAATATCAGAATACATTATAAATAATCCATTAAATTGGGGAAAAGATAAATTATATGCTCAATTATATTAAAGATCAACGGAATAGAATATGAAGAAAAAAGAAATAGCTAACAATCCTGAATTATTCACAGAAGTTCGTTCACTTATTGAAAAAAGCAGACAGAAAGTTGCAGTTACAGTCAATACCGAAATATCCATGCTTTACTGGCATGTAGGAAAACGAATTAATAGAGAAATATTACAAGATAAACGAGGTGAATACGGCAAACAGATTGTTGCATCATTATCACAATATTTAACTCACGCATACGGAAGAGGTTGGAGCAAAAGGCAATTGCATTATTGTATAAAATTTGCTGAGGTTTTTACTAAGGAAAAATTTGTGCACACACTGTGTTCACAATTAAGCTGGTCACATATTAGACAAATTATTGCTATTGACGATCAGTTGCAGAGAGATTTTTATATTGAAATGTGTAGAATAGAAAAATGGTCTGTACGTACTTTACAAAACCGCATCAATTCTATGCTGTTTGAACGAACAGCTATTTCTAAAAAACCTGATGAAACTATAAAACAAGAATTGGCTTTGCTTAGGGATGAAGAAAAATTTAATCCGGATTTGGTTTTTCGTGATCCATATTTTTTAGATTTTTTAGGTTTATCAGATAAATTTTCCGAGAAAGATTTAGAGTCGGCGATTTTGGTTGAATTACAAAAATTTATAATCGAATTCGGGACAGATTTTGCCTTTTTGGCAAGACAAAAACGAATTACGATTGATTATGATGATTATTATATTGATTTACTTTTTTATCATCGTCGCCTCAAAAGTTTAGTTGTAATTTGATTTGAAGTTGGGAAAATTTAAAGCTGAATATAAAGGTCAAATGGAGCTTTATTTGCGTTGGTTAGAAAAATATGAGATGATAAAAGGGGAGAATAAACCAATCGGACTGATTTTATGTGCTTCAAAAAATGAAGAACATGTAGAACTTTTGCAATTGGAAAAATCAAATATTAAAGTTGCTGAATATTTAACGCAGTTACCGGATTTCAAAGAGCTTGAAAACAAACTTCATCAATCAATACAAAGAGCAAAACAACGATTATTAATAGAAGAAGGTAAAAATGAGTAAAAAAGAATTTTTTCCAAAACGCCTGGAAGCAAAGCCGATAATTTATGCTTATAAATTACCAAATGATACATCTCGTAAGAAGCAGTTAAAAATTGGTTACACAACTCGTTTTGCACATGAACGCATTGAAGAACAAATTGGAGCAACAAGAGCGAAATATGAGATTGTTCTTATTGAATCGGCAATTCGTAGTGATGGCAGTTCTTTTACCGACCATGATATACATAAATATTTACGAAAAAAAGGAATAATAAATACAGACGGTGAATGGTTTAAATGTAAAGTTAGTGATGTCAAGGCTGCAATAATTGCAGTCCAAAATAATAAACGTAACGAAGAAAATCGTAGCCTAAATTTCAAGATGCGACCTGAACAAGAGGAAGCGGTAAATAAAACGATTCAATATTTTGAGAGTTTTAAAAAAGAACCTGAAAACAGAGATAAAACTCCTCGCTTTCTTTGGAATGCTAAAATGCGTTTTGGTAAAACTTTTGCCTCATATCAATTGGCAAAGAAAATGGGATGGAAAAAAATATTGGTACTAACTTTTAAGCCTGCCGTTCAAAGTGCCTGGGAAGAAGATTTAATGAATCATATAGATTTTGAAGGTTGGCAATTTATCTCGCGGAATAATTTGTCTTATGATGAAGCAGATAAAACAAAACCTTTTGTATGCTTTGGTTCGTTTCAGGATTTTCTCGGCAGAAATACTTCAACAGGTGGTATAAAAACAAAAAATGAGTGGGTACATACGATTAATTGGGATTGCGTGATTTTTGATGAATACCATTACGGAGCATGGCGAGAAAATGCAAAAGACCTTTTTGCAGATGAAGAAAAGGAGAAGCTTCTTGAGACCGGAAATATCAAAGAGTTTGATGAAGATATTCTGCCAATTACCACAGATGCCTTTTTGTATCTTTCAGGTACACCGTTTAGGGCAATAAATTCGGGCGAATTTATAGAAGAGCAAATATTCAACTGGACATATTCAGATGAACAAAGAGCAAAAGAAGAGTGGTCTCTCGATCCCGCTCGAGAACCGAAAAATAATCCTTATGCTTCTTTACCGAGAATGGTTATGTTAACTTATCAAATGCCGGATGCGATTAGAGAAATTGCAATTGGAGGAGAGTTTAATGAATTTGACCTAAATGTTTTCTTTGCAGCCGAAGGAAAAGGGGAAAATGCAAAATTCAAATTAGAAAGTGATGTGCAAAAGTGGTTAGATTTAATTCGTGGCAGTTATAGAGAAACAACCATTGATAATTTAAAAACGGGTGCTAAAAAACCACCAATGCCATTTTCAGATGCTCGTTTAAAAAATATTTTAACCCATACTTTTTGGTTTTTACCAAGTGTTGCGTCAGCTTATGCTATGCGTAATTTGATGCAGAAACGGAGTAATACTTTTTGGCATGATTATAAAATTGTAGTTGCAGCGGGAACACAAGCCGGAATTGGTGTTGATGCTTTACCTCCGGTTTATGAAGCAATGGATAATCCTTTAGAAACAAAAACCATTACTCTTTCTTGCGGTAAATTAACAACAGGTGTTACCGTAAAACCTTGGACAGGCATTCTTATGCTTCGTAACTCTTCAAGTCCTGAAACATATTTTCAAGCGGCTTTTAGGATTCAATCGCCTTGGACAATAAACAATCCCGACGGTACATCAGAAATAATAAAAGAAGAATGTTATGTATTTGATTTTGCACCGAACCGAGCTTTAAGTCAAGTAGCTGATTATGCTTGTCGTCTAAATATCAATGAATCTAACCCTGAAAAGAATGTTGCTGAATTTATACATTTCTTACCCGTACTTGCTTATGACGGAAGCTCAATGCATCAAGTTGATGCAACCGGTGTTTTAGACATTGCAATGAGTGGGACAACCGCAACCTTACTTGCAAAGTGTTGGGAAAATGTATCACTTGTAAATGTTGATAATCCAACACTTGCTCGTTTAATGAATAATGAAAAAGCCTTAACCGCTTTAATGAGTATTGAAGGTTTCAGAAATCTGAATCAAGATATTGTCACAATCATTAATAAATCGGAAGCTGTAAAAAAAGCTAAGAAAGAAGCAAATGACGAAAAAATTTCAAAAAAGAAAAAGAAAGAATTAACAGATGAAGAAAAAGAATATAAAAGTTTACGAAAGAAGATCCGGGAGAAACTTATAAAATTCTCAACAAGAATACCGGTATTTATGTATTTAACAGATTATAGGGAAAGAAGTTTGAAAGATGTAATTACTCAACTTGAACCTGGTTTATTTAAGAAAGTAACTGCATTAGATGTTAAAGATTTTGAATTGTTGGTTAGTTTAGGTGTTTTTAATAGCTCTTTAATGAATGATGCTGTTTATAAATTCAAACGATATGAAGATGCAAGTCTTGAATATATTGGAATTAATAAACATGTAGGTGAAGATATTGGTCTTTATGATACGGTATTAGGTTCGGATGATTATGCTGAAGTCGTAGAAATATAAATATAAATAAAGTATGAATTACAACAAAGCATATAAATTATAGCGAAGTTAGCTGTAAATCAAAAATTACGTTTCCAAATAAAAATTTCATATAACTTAAAAAAACATTTTTGAAGTTCGACTTGCCTTATCAACCAAACGGTTGAAAAATGAAATATAGTTAATTAAAATGTGTTTTCTAATAAAACTGATTTCCGAAAGAAAACCCGTAACACACATTTCCACGTCCAAAAAGACGGACATGATAGCTGCCACCTGTTACTCCTGTTTCCAAGTTTATATACTTTTGGAATTCATCTTGAGGTTGAGCTGAATCGTACAT
>Ga0256842_1002324_pt1 | contig 13806 bp, 12 predicted proteins | sample 4559240metaG_FD_185973 | JGI IMG/M metagenome (GOLD analysis project Ga0256842, IMG submission 185973) | Hydrothermal vent microbial communities from Guaymas Basin, Mexico - 4559-240 | ecosystem: Environmental > Aquatic > Marine > Hydrothermal vents | place: Mexico: Guaymas Basin | collected...
ACTCCACCGAGGCATTGGCCAAATCGGTTTCCAACGCCACGATGTGACCGCATAAAGCGTCTATTTGTGATACATCGACATTGTTGCGGTTTCTTATCTGATCCAATTTCATGTAGGTCAGTTTGCCGGTCTGTTGCGCCAGCTCAGCACAGGTTTTTTTTACCTCTTTGACGTAGGTGCTGTTACCCTGCTCATCGAACCAGTCGTTGGCGGTAAAACGGTTCCATAACATGCGCATGGGCGAATGAATACGCGCCACTTCCAGTTGTTCAATGCTGGAACAGATCCCCTCCAGGGCTGATTTTAGCCGCTGAGCCTTCAGGGTGACAATCTGTTCGCTGCCAGCCTGTTTAAGATCGTCAACCAACCTGTTCATTTCGTAGGACTTACGCAAGGTATCCTGGGCAAACCTCTCGTACGGCAGTAGTTTGTCAACTACTTCAGAAGTTTTGATATTTACATCGACAAGCACGTAAAATGATACGCACGAAAGCAGCACAAACCAAAACAACACCCCGAGGGCAAACAGGGAAAACTTGCGCCTTATCGGTTGATCAACAAAAGTAAGCCAGCGCACCAGACGTACGATCAGACCGCGTTCCCTGCTTTGGACCATAGCAACAACCTCCACATCGCCGGGTTCTTCCCGGCGCACACCCCTGCCTTAATTAACCAGCTTCGCCAACTCGACACCCTAATGCAAAAGCCTTACCAACAAAATCACCAACAGCAAAATAGGCGCTGTTACCCGGAGCGAACAGCAATGGATCAACCAGGCGGATATCGGCGGTACCGTTCTCATTAAGGCAATAATCTTCAATCTTTACATCGGCAACCTCGCCGATAAACTGGGTATGTACGCCCAGCTGGTGCTGCGCTGCCAGACGGCACTCCAGCACCAGCGGACACTCTACCAGCACCGGCGCATCGACAAATTCCGCCTTTTCTACCGCCATTTCGCTGTTTTTAATCTTGTCACAATCGCGACCGGAAACCAGGCCGAAATAATCAGCAACAGCCGCCTGCTTTACGTTGGGAATGTTGATGGTGAAAGCACCGCGCGCCACGATATTGGCAAAGGTATGCCGCTGCGGTCTTATGGATACGGCCACGCTGACCGGGTCGGAGCTGCAAATACCGCCCCAGGCGGCGTTCATCACATTGGCGCTGCCATCCTCATTGTAACTAGCCACCAGAAACACCGGTGTCGGATACACCAGCGGCTTGGCTCCCAGAGATTTTTTCATTTTTTACTCCTTTGCTATAGACACTGTCAGATCAATGTGTGGTAATACTACGGTGTACCAAGGTAACACCCCACGCCGAAAAGGAGCAACCATCATGGCCGCAACTGCCAAACCAATGACAGTCAAACTGGATGATGTAACCCGTACCCGGCTGGAGCAGCTGGCCAGCGCACGGCGGCGCACGCCCCACTGGATGGTACGCGAAGCCATCCAACAGTTTGTCGAGCGTGAAGAAAAACGGGAAGCCTTGCGCCAGGCGGCAATCACAGCCTGGAACGAGTACCAGCTTACCGGTCAGCACCTGACCATGCAGGAGGCAGACGACTGGCTGGCAGCACTGGAAACCGGCCTCGACACGGAACCGCCGCCATGCCACGACTGATCTGGTCTCCGGCGGCATTGCGTGATGTGCAGCGTTTATACAGATTTCTGGCACAGGACAACAAGCGTGCCGCCACGCGGGCAATCAAGGCAATCCGCACCGGAGCAAACATTCTGGCCCGGCAGCCACAAGTCGGCAGGCCTGTTGAAGAGATGGATCCTGAATTTCGCCAGTGGCCGGTCAATTTCGGTGCCAGCGGCTACATGGTTCTCTACCATTTCGATGGTCAGGATGCCGTAATCCTGGCGGTGCGCCATCAAAAAGAGGCTGGATATTAGTCTACCCGCCACACACCCCGCAGCGCTGGCAGCCGCGCTGGCACGGCCCGGTGGTCATGGCTGCTTGCGCCTGCTGGTACTCACGCCACAGCCACTGACGGCTCACGCCGCTGTCTAGCACCTGCCACGGCATTATTTCATCTTTGTCACGCTGACGGGTGAGATAAAAATCGCTGTCGAGATTGCAGCGGCGACAGGCGGCTTTGATGTTGTCACCGGCAGCCAGATGCGGCAACAACGCTGCCACGCGCCGGTCGCCACGCGACAGCAACGCCTGCAACAGGGCAGAGCGCAGCGATTCCACCTGCAGATTGACGTTGGCCAGCCGCCCCAGCCCCTTGCGCAAGCGGGTAACAGTGTGCTTGAGTTGTTTGTGCGTCATCATGCCGCACCACTGGAACGGCGTCATGGCCTTGGGGACAAACGGATTGACCGACACGGTAATCTGGCCGACCCGCCCCTGAGGCCGCTGTACTTCCAGCCACAGGTTGCGGATGGTTGTTACCAGCTCCAGCAAGGCGGTAATATCCTCTTCGCCTTCCCCCGGCAGACCGATGAGAAAATACAGTTTGAGATTGAGAATACCCGCTTCGGCCAGCAGCCTGACGGCGCTGAGAATCTGCGCCTCGCTCAAATTTTTATTGATGCTGTCGCGCAGACGCTGACTGCCCGCTTCCGGTGCCAGCGCCAGGGTTTTCTGACCACAGCGGCGCAGGGTTTCAACCTGGGCACTGGTCATGGTATCGATACGCAGACTGGCAACAGAAACAGCAGCCTGATGCGCCACCACGGCACTGGTAACGGCGTCGATATGGGAATAATCAGACACCGCCGCCCCCACCAGCCCGACCACCGTTTTGGCACACATACTGCCGCGCAACTGCTCCAGCACCGTGGCGGTGCTTTTCTCCCGTGGCGGCAGATAAACAAAGCCGGTGGCGCAAAAACGGCAGCCACGCCCACAGCCGCGCGAAACCTCTATCAACTGCATATTGGCAAAAGCGGTGTTGGGCGTGGTGATCCAGCTTTTGCAGCTGGTGGTGTTCAAATCATCCACCCAGCGCCGCCGCACCGGCAGCACGGCTCCATCTTTGGCACTTATGGCGGCAATGGTACCGTCGGCGCCGTAACTGACATCATACAGTGACGGCACATAATAGCCCGGCTTGCTGGCGAGCTGCCGCAGCAGATCCGCTGGCGCTGCAGCGCCAGCCATCCGCTCAAGCACCTCATCGACAAGCACTTCCGCCTCACCGACTATAAACAGGTCGATAAACTCCGCCACCGGCTCAGGATTGAGAAAAGCGCAGATACCGCCCGCCAGCACCAGAGGATAATTACTGCCGCGCTCGCTGGCCAGCAGCGGCAGGCGCGCCAGTTCAAACAGCAGCGGCAGGTTGACATAATCGTTTTCAAACGACAGCGCCAGCGCCACCACATCAAAATCACCCAGGGCACGCGCCGATTCCAGACTGAGCAGACGCGCGCCGCGCTGGTGGTATTCCGGCAGGTCTTCTTTATCGGGAAGAAAAAACCGCTCGCACAAACAGTCGTCGCGCTGCTGTACCAGCTGGTACACCGCCTGAAAACCGAGGTTGCTCATGGCGTTGTGGTAGGTGTTGGGATACACCAGCGCCACACTGACACGCCCGCCCCAGCTTTTGACCGTGCCACCGCGCTCCGCCGCCAGCAGCGCGCGCCGTTTCTGCTCCAGCCGCCGTGTCATAACAGAACCACCGATAAAAAAATCGGGGATCTTGACGATCCCCGACCGGGAGTCATACACGGCGCTGCCGGTACAACGGGTTCAGTGTTGCGGACGGAGACCGCCACTGAAAATGAAGCTGACAAATTAATCCACCCGCTTGCGCAAAAACGTCGGCACATCCAGCTCATCACTATCATCAAAACCGCCCAGCATGGAACGGGTGGCTTCGCGCTGCTGGTTGCGGATAATGGTAGGCACATCAAGATCGACTTTTGAACCGATCATGCGCGCGGCATCTTTTTTCAAATCGCGCAGATGGCGTTTGTCACGCTCAAAAGAATCGCCGAAACCGGTGGCGATGGCGGTAACCTTGATACGCTCGCCCAACTCCTCGTCCACTACCAGGCCGATAAAAATGTTGGCATCTTCGTGAACCTTCTCATGGACAATACGCGAAACTTCGTCGAACTCCGGCATGGTCATACTGCTGGAACCGGAAATATTTACCAATACTCCCTTGGCTCCGGAGATATCTATATCCTCCAGTAATGGACTGCTGATGGCCTGCTGCGCCGCTTCGCTGGCGCGGTTTTCCCCCTCGGCCACGCCGATCCCCATCATGGCCATGCCGCGCTCACTCATCACCGACTTGACATCGGCAAAGTCGACATTGATAACGCCGTGGGTAGTAATCAGATCGGAAAGCCCCTGCACCGCCTGACGCAATACATCGTCAGCCGGTTTGAAAGCGTCAAGGATACTCATGTTCTTACCCGCCAGACCGATGAGACGATCATTAGGGATAACGATAAGGGAATCAACCACCTTTTTTAATTCTTCTACACCACCCTCAGCCTTGATCTGGCGCTGACGCCCCTCACGGCTGAACGGCTTGGTCACCACGCCAACGGTAAGCGCGCCAACCTCTCTGGCTATTTCGGCAATAACCGGCGCAGCGCCGGTACCGGTGCCTCCACCCAGACCGCAAGCGACAAATACCATGTCGGCACCGTCGAGCAGTTCGGCGATACGGCTGCGATCTTCCTGCGCCGCTTCGCGCCCCACCTCCGGATTGGCGCCCGCGCCCAGACCACGAGTGAGTTTGGTACCGATCTGTACCTTGAGCGGTGCAATACTGCGCTGCAACGCCTGCGCATCGGTGTTGGCAACGATGAACTCCACTCCGGCGATCTCGGCTCTAACCATGGCATCCACGACATTACCACCACCGCCGCCGACACCTATCACTTTGATTTTGGCCGATTGATCCACCGACGCATCAAACTCAAACATGGCACCTCCCCGTTCTGTATCTTTATATGTATCGCCAGCGTATTCGTACGGCAGTTGCGCCGCCGCCGTGGCATCTGTATCCGCGCTGCTTAACTCAAAATCTTCACCGACAGCCGCCAGCGGCCCGTCAGACTTTTTAAACGCTCCACCCATGACTCCCCCTGTATTGATACTGTCATTGCCTCGCGACCACCCTCTCCGTAGCCAGCCGCGCCGGTAAACCTGCTAAAAAAACTCGCCCAGCCACTCACGCATGCGCCGCATCACGCGATCAAACACGCCCTCCTGGCCGACGGTAAAATTCTCTGTTTTCTGATGTTTGCTGCCGTACAGCACCAGCCCAACGCCGGTGGCATAGATGGGTGAATTAACCACATCTATCAAACCGCCTATCCCCTGGGGCGTGCCGCGCCGCACCGGCAGGTTGAATACCTGCTCCGCCAGCTCCGGCATCCCGGGCAGAATGCTGGTGCCGCCGGTGATAACCACGCCGGAAGCGATAAGATCCTCGTAACCGCTGCGCACAATCTCACGATTAACCAGAGTAAAAATCTCCTCCACGCGCGGCTCCAGAATCTCCGCCAGCAATTGGCGCGACAGAATACGCGCCTCGCGCCCGCCCACCGACGGTACTTCGATGGTCTCGTCGGCGTTCACATCACTGGTGATACAGCAGCCGTAAGTACGCTTGATCCGCTCCGCCTCGGCCATGGGGGTACGCAGGCCGACGGCAATATCGTTGGTGAGATGGTTGCCCCCCAGCGACAACACCGAGGTATGCTTGATGGCACCGTCGACAAAGATAGCCAGATCGGTGGTACCGCCGCCGATATCGACAATGGCTACGCCCAGCTCCTTCTCATCGGCGGACAACACCGCTTCAGATGATGCCAGCGGCTCCAGCACGATATCGGCCACATTGACATTGGCCTTGTTACAGCTTTTGATGATGTTCTGCGCACTGGCCACGGCGCCGGTAACGATATGCACCTTCACCTCCAGGCGCACGCCGCTCATCCCCAGCGGCTCCTTGATACCGTCCTGATCGTCGATGATATATTCCTGCGGCAGCACATGCAGCACCTCGCGATCCATGGGGATAGCGATGGCCTTGGCGGCATCTATCACCCGCTGCACATCCTCGCTGGTAACCTCGCGGTTTTTGATGGCGATAACCCCCTGGGAGTTGATACCGGTGATATGCGCTCCGGCGATACCGGCAAACACCGAGTTGATCTCGCAGCCAGCCATCAGTTCCGCTTCCTGCAATGCCTTGTGAATCGCCTCAACGGTGCTCTCAATATTGATGACAACACCCTTGCGCAGCCCCTTGGACGCGCTGGTGCCGATACCGACTATCTCCAGGCCACCCTCGGTCATACTGCCGATGATGGCGCAGATTTTGGTGGTGCCAATATCCAGACCGACAATAAGCTCTTCCTTACGGTTACTCATTCCCATCCTTCCTGATTGTGCAAGTCGTATAGCCGTCACAGCAGTATGCAAAACAGCCAAACCGCATGATATTAGCCTTTTTTCCGCGCTTTTGAAACACTTTTAACAATCACTTTATCCGCCACAGTGAGATCTATGTAACTGAGCCGGTTCAGGTCACCCTGCAATTGCGGATATATCCGCTCCAGTCGATCAAGACGGGCGGCAAAATTGTCCCGACCGATCAACACCGCTACACCGTAAGGATCGGTATACATGGTCAGCCGTCCTTCATCACCGATAACCACCTGCGCCACCTGCCCCAGACCGAATACCCGGCGCCGTTTCAGTTCTTCAAGCAGCTCGGCCACCGTCTGTAACCGCTGGCGACAGCGCTGCGGCTCGGCCAGAATCTCTTTGCGGCTCAAACCGCTCACCAGCGGCAAATCCAGCTTGTCCCCGGTACGCAACACGCGAAAAATGTCACCATCGCCGTCGACATAATAGAGATAGTCGAGATTGAGGATAAACAGCGGCTGATGTTCAACGATGTCTATCACTATCGTCTGCGGCAGCTTACGCCACACCTGCGCCGACTTTATCCAGTCGTTCTCCGCCAGTTTCTGGCCGATAATATCCAGATCCAAGTCAAATGTGCCAACCCCCTGTCGGATATCTGACAGCGCCACCACCTGCGCGGCGCTGAAGCGGCGGTTGCCGTTGACCTCCACCTGCTTGACGGCAAAGTGATCGGAATTAACCAGCGCCTCCACCAGCAGCACCAGCGCCGCCACCAGCATGATTCCACAGCCTGCCAGCATAAGAGCACGCAATACCCGCGCGGTATGGCTTTTCCAATCAACGGGCTGCCGTTTGCGTTTATTGGCCTTGGCCGGTTTGCGTCGCGGTTTCCTGTCTATCATGCTCATCCAGCAGTCGGCAGCGCTGCGACCCCAGGAGCATGTCGGTCTTTCCATGAAGCGGCTGCAAAACCGTCTGGTCGGTTCATATTTACACACTCCTAGCGATCAAGGGAGGCGTCGGCCAGAATCAGCTCCACTAAGTCTGCAAAATTCATGCCTTCACAAGCGGCAGCCTTGGGCAACAAGCTGGTAGCGGTCATGCCGGGAATAGTGTTCACTTCCAGGAAATAATTGCCGCCAGGCGCCACGATAAAATCTACTCGCGCTGCGCCACGGCAGCCCAGGGCGGCAAAGCTGCGTTCCGCATCGCGCTGCAAGGCACTGTACACCTCGTCATCCAACGGTGCCGGCACCAGATAGCGGGTGGTTCCGGCGGTATATTTAGCGGCGTAATCGTAAAAACCGCTGGCCGCCACCACCTCAATAACCGGCAGGGCGCGGCCATTGACCACCGCCACGGTAACTTCGCGACCGTCGATGTACTGCTCCACCAGCACCCGCCGGTCAAACTTACGCGCCGCCGCTATGGCAGCCTGTAACTGCGCCTCGTCACGGGCGATGCTGATACCGAGGGTGGAGCCTTCGCGCACCGGCTTCACCACCTGCGCCACCGCGCCGCAGCGCTGCCACAGACCGGTACAATCATCATCTGCCGTCACCAGCACACTGTCGGCCAGCGTCACCTGCCCGGCCACTTGCCGTTTGGTCATCTCCTTGTCGATGGCCAGAGCCGAGGCCAGAACGCCGCTGCCGGTGTAAGCAATCCCCATAATCTCCAGCAGCCCCTGAATGGTGCCATCCTCACCGTGGCGGCCATGTAAAGCGATAAAAGCCACTTCACAGCGCTGCGCCACCAGTTGCCCGGCCACATTGGTGGCACTGTCCACCTTTACCGCGTTATAGCCACGCTCCAGCAACGCCTGCAGCACCGCCGCGCCACTGCGCAGCGACACCTCGCGTTCGGCGGAATCGCCCCCCATTATTACGGCAACTTTTTTATCGCGATAATTATTGTCCATGGCGTTACTCCCGTGATTCAAGCATCTGTTGCGGCGGCGCAAACAAGCGCCGCGCCGCCGTATCCATGGTGCCGATAAAACGCACTTCCGGTTGCAGGAGAATGCCGCTGTGTTCCACCACCGCCGCCTGCACCCGACTCATCAATTCCACCACCTCGGCGCTGGTGGCAGAGCCGAGATTGACAATAAAATTGCAATGCTGCTGCGCCACTTGTGCCGCTCCCACCCGCGCCGCGCGCATACCGGCAGCGGCGATAAGGCGCCAGGCTGACTGCCCCGGCGGATTTTTGAACACGCTGCCGGCACTGCGTCCGGCGACAGCCTGGCTTACACGCCGCCGCTCCAGCACCGCCCGACTGCGACGGCGCAACTCCGCCGCCGCCACCGGCGCTCCGGCGACGACAACCTGCAACACCACCGCGCCAGTGTCCACGGCGCTGTGGCGATAAGCAAAATCAAAGCGTTGCCGCGGCCAGGTGGCGACGCTGCCAGCGCTGAACACCTCGGCACTTACCAGTACGTCACCAATCTGCTGGCCGTGGGCACCGGCATTCATGGTCACTGCGCCACCAACACTGCCGGGAATGCCCGCCAGATGCTCCAGCCCGCCCAGTCCGGCGGCGGCGGCAGCGGCCACCAGCCGCGCCAGATGGCAACCGGCGCCAGCCACCACAGTTGTCCCTGCGACCACCTCAAGCCTGTTCAGACGCTCTAAACACAGCACCACGCCGCTTACCCCGGCATCGGCGATCAACACATTACTGCCGCCACCAAGCACTGTCCAGGCAATCTGTTCACGTTCCAGCCATGCGAGCAACCGCCCTGCTTCCGCGACATCGCGCGGGCTGGCCAGCACCTGGGCACAGCCGCCGATATTCCAGCTGGTACGCGCCGCCAGCGGCACATCGACAGCGCAGATGGCGGCAAACTCCTGCAGCAGCCGGGCACGCCAGGCCACGGTTAATCCTGTGTTTCCAGTGGTAACAGCGCAATCACCTGTTCCGCCACCTGCCACACCGAACCGGCGCCAAGTGTGATCACCATATCGCCCGCTTTGAGCACCTGTTGCAGATGACCCACCGCCTGTTGCGCCGTAGCGCAATACTGTACGTGGCGATGGCCGTGTTCAGCGATGGCCGCCGCCAGTTTTTCGCCGCTGACACCGTCGATAACATCCTCACCGGCGGCGTAAATATCCATGACCACCAGATAATCTGCCTGATAAAAAGCGGCGACAAACTCGTTGAACAGCGCCTGAATACGGCTGTAACGGTGCGGTTGAAATATCGCGATAATACGCCGATCCCAGCCGCTGCGCGCCGCCGCCAGTGTAGCTTTTATCTCGGCGGGATGATGGCCGTAGTCATCCACCACCATAATGTCGCCAGCGTGTTTAATCTGAAAACGGCGCTGTACTCCGGCAAAGGAAGCAAAACCGGCGGCAATCACCGAATAATCAATCTCCAGCTCGCGCGCCACCGCCAACGCCGCCAGGGCGTTAAGCACATTGTGCCGCCCGGGCATGGCCAGTTTCACCCGCCCCACCGGCTGCTGGCGGAAATAAACATCGAACTCACTGCCGCCATCGCCGTAGGTCACATCGCTGGCGTAGTAATCCGCCTGCGGGCTGAAACCGTAGGTTACATAACGTTTTTCCACGCGCGGCAGCAGGGTCTGAATATTGGCGTCATCCAGACACAGCACTGCCAGGCCGTAAAACGGAATCTTGTTGATAAAATCGAGAAATACCGCACAGATCTCCTCCAGGCCGGAATAGTAATCGAGATGATCCGCGTCAATATTGGTCACCACGGCAATGGTGGGTGACAGTTTCAGAAACGAACCGTCCGACTCATCCGCCTCCACCACCATAAACTCCCCCTTGCCCAGTTTGGCGTTGGAACCGAGGGCGTTAAGGCGCCCTCCCACCACGGCGGTGGGATCGATACCGCCTTGATACAGCAGGGTAGCCACCATGCTGGTGGTGGTGGTTTTGCCGTGGGTACCGGCAATGGCGATACCGTATTTAAGCCGCATCAGCTCCGCCAGCATCTCGGCACGCGGAATTACCGGAATCACCCGGCGCTGAGCTTCAACCACTTCGGGATTATCGTTACTAACCGCCGTACTTACCACCACCACCTGAGCGCCATGGACATTCTCCGCCGCGTGACCGGTAAAGATGGTACCGCCCAACTGATGCAAGCGGCGGGTAATATCGCTGCTGCGCAGATCGGAACCGGACACTTCGTAACCGAGATTGAGCAACACCTCGGCAATACCGCTCATACCGATGCCGCCGATACCTACAAAATGGATACGCCTTATTTTGCCGTACATATCAATTCTCTACCCCTGTTTGCGTGCGACTAATCGACACTCGTGAATAATAAGTTCCGCCGCCCCTTTGGCACTCAAGTGACGGGCGTTCTGTCCCATTGTGGCCAACAACTGCGGCTGACGCAACAGTGCGCCGATCTGGCGCGCCAGTTCTTCACCGCTCAACTGTCGCTGCGGCAACAGGCGTGCGGCACCTGCCGCCACCAGCGCCATGGCATTGCTACTTTGATGATCAGCCGCCGCCGTTGGCAGGGGGATGAGCAGCGCCGGTCGTCCACACGCCGCCAGCTCCGCTACGCTGGTGGCTCCAGCGCGGCACACCACCAACTGGCTGGCAGCGTAAGCGGAACGCATGTCGTCGATAAACGGCGTAACCTCCACGTTGTCATAACCCATATCGTTGCAGGCTACCGCCACTTCCGCCACATGGTCGCGACCGCATTGATGAACAATCTTCATAGCGGGAAATTCCTCGCGCAACTGCGGCAACGCCGCTACCAGGGCGCGGTTGATGGCGCGCGCGCCCTGGCTGCCGCCGAATATCAACAGCTGCGGCCGGTCACCGCGCCACGGCGGCACGGTAAACAGCTCGCGCCGTACCGGATTGCCGGTCAGCACCACTTTACCCGCCGGAAAATCCCGCTGCGCCTGCGGCCACGAGATACACACCCGCCGCGCCCAGCGCGCTGCCAGCCGATTGGCCAGTCCGGCGCTGGCATTCTGCTCGTGCAACACCACCGGAATCCGTTTCAGCGCCGCCGCCACCAGCACCGGCAGGGAGGCATAACCGCCCACCCCCACCACCACCTGGGGCGCAAATTTGCCCACAATGGCCAGCGCCTGCGCCACCGCCCGCGTCAACTGCGCCAGTACCAGCGCCTTACGCAGGGGCGATTTACCGGCAAAGCCACTGAACTCCACATAATCGATGGCAAAACCGCGCGGCTCCACCACCCGGCTTTCGATACCGCGCCGGGTGCCGACAAACAGCACCTGCGCCTCGCTGTCGCTTTCACACGCATATTGCGCCATGGCCAGCGCCGGAAACACATGGCCGCCGGTGCCGCCGCCGGTAAACAGATATCTCATATCGTCTTAGCCCCTGCCGTGGTGGAGATGTTGAGCAGCACTCCCATGGAAAACAACGTACAAATCAGGCTGGTGCCACCGTAGGATAGCAGCGGCAACGCCAACCCTTTGTTTGGCACCAGACCGGTTACCACCGCCATGTTGCCAAACGCCTGAATACCGAACAGCAGGCTTATCCCAAAAGCACACAGGCGGCCAAAACCGTCCTGAGCCTGCACCGCCACCCGCAAGCCGAGGAGGATAACGCCCAGAAACATGGTTATCACGATTACCACAGCGATAAAGCCCAGCTCCTCACCAACAATGGAAAAAATAAAATCGGTATGCGCTTCGGGGAGAAAAAACAGCTTCTGCCGTCCTTCCCCCAGACCGCGTCCCCAGATACCGCCAGCACCAAAACCCATCCAGCTTTGAATGATCTGAAAGCCGGTCTTGTACGGGTCCTTCCACGGATCCATAAACGCCATAATGCGCGCCCGGCGATAGTCCTCATGCATGATGAAGTACACCAGCAGCGGCAGCACCGTGGCAGCGCTGAAAAACAGATAGCGAATTTTGGTTCCCGCCACCAGCAGCATACAGCCGGTAACCAGTACCATGGTTACGCAGCTGCCCAGATCACGCTGCAAAATCAGCAGAGATAGAAACACCAGCAACACCACCATATACGGGATAAATCCGTACTTGAAATCCTTTATCCGGTCCTCTTTACGGGTGGCGGAGTGAGACAGGTAAAAGATCATCGCCAGTTTAGCCACCTCAGAGGGCTGAAACGAAAAGCCCGGCAGGTGAATCCAGCGACAGGCGCCACCGGCGCTGTGCCCGACTCCCGGCACAAACACCAGCGCCATCATCATGGCGCTCAACAACAGCAGCGGTACCGACAGACGCCGCCACAGATGGTAGTCGATGCGCATGGTCACCGCCATCAGCAGCAATCCGGCAGCGGCGAAAATCCCCTGCCGCTTGAGAAAATAAAAACTGTCGCTGTACTTGCGCACCGCCATGATGGAGGAGGCGGAATACACCATCACCACCCCGAGACAGGTAAGGGCCACCACCAGAATCATTATGGTACTCTGGTACTCGCCCTTTTTCATCCCTCTGCCTCCGGTAACGCCTGCACCGCGGCGGTAAATGCTTGGCCGCGCTGTTCAAAACCGGCAAACATATCAAAGCTGGAACAACCGGGCGACAGCAGTACACTGCCGGGCGCGCTGGTATGCCGCGCCGCCTGCGCCACCGCCTGCGTCATGTTGTCTACCCGCACCACCGGCGCCAAATCCGCCCACGCCTGCTCCATGGCCGCCGCCGCCTGCCCCAGCAGGATAAAACAGGTTACTTTTCCGGCCAGATGGGCGCGCAGCTGGCGATAATCGCCCCCTTTATCCTTGCCCCCGGCGATGAGGGTGATGGGCGCCGCCAGCGAGGCGACACTTTTTATCACACTACCGGGATTGGTACCCTTGGAATCGTTGTACCAGCGCACGCCGTTCAAGGTGCGCACCAGCTCCATCCGGTGCGGCAGCCCGCGGTATACACACGCCGCCCGCCACAGTGTCGCACTGTCGTACCCTTCCAGCAGCGGCGGAATCAGTGCCGCCATGACGTTTTCGATATTGTGAATACCGCTGATACGCAACTGACACGGATCGAATTCGGCATCGTTACCGTAGCCGCGCCAGTACAGCATACCGCCGTGGTAGCTCATTCCCCGCTCCAGCAGGTGGGAGGTGGAAAACAGCACCTGCTGCGCTTTGCAAGCGGCGGCCAGACGCAGCACCTCAGCATCATCACCGTTGAGCACCGCCACATCGCTACTGGTCTGGCGGGAGAAAATCGCTTGTTTCGCCGCCGTGTAGGCCGCCATGTCAGGATAACGGTCGAGATGATCGAGGGAGATATTCAGCAGCAAGGCGTAACGCGGTCGCATGGTAACCACCGTCTCCAACTGAAACGACGACAACTCCACCACCGCCCAGTCGTTATCCGCGTCAACAGCGCTGATAAGCGGCTGACCGAGATTGCCGCCGACGAAGGTGCGCTGGCCGCAAGCACGCAACATCTCGCCGAGCACGGTGGTGGTGGTCGAT
>Ga0256842_1002325_pt1 | contig 13805 bp, 14 predicted proteins | sample 4559240metaG_FD_185973 | JGI IMG/M metagenome (GOLD analysis project Ga0256842, IMG submission 185973) | Hydrothermal vent microbial communities from Guaymas Basin, Mexico - 4559-240 | ecosystem: Environmental > Aquatic > Marine > Hydrothermal vents | place: Mexico: Guaymas Basin | collected...
TCCATCCTCTCCCTTAAAACCCTTTTTAACACTTTACCGGTCGCATTTTTTGGAAGCTCCTCAACTACGTAAATATGTTTAGGGACTTTGTAATTTGCCAAGTGCTGTTTTAAGAATTTTTTAAGATCGCTTTCTTTAATTTTTATATCATCTTCAAGCTCAACAAAAGCCACAGGTATTTCACCGCTTTGTTCGTCTTTCATCCCAACTACCGCACACTCTTTTACACCATTATATTTCAGGCATATTTCTTCAATTTCTCGGGGATAAATATTCACGCCTTTACTTATTATCAAATCTTTTTTTCTGTCAAGTATGTAAATATATCCGTCTTCGTCCACCTTACCTATATCACCAGTCAACAGCCATCCGTTTATAATTGTCTCAGCAGTAGCGTCTTCCCGTTTATAATACCCTTTCATTACGTTATCGCCTTTTACTATAATCTCCCCGGGCTGCCCCACAGGAACTTCCATCAAATCATCATCCACTATTTTCACTTCTACCCCGGGAAGTGCTGGACCTACGGAATAAGGTTTTTGAAGTTCTAGTCTGTTTACAGCCACAACGGGCGAAGTTTCGCTAAGCCCGTAACCTTCAAGAAGTTTTCCTTTTTTAAATTTTTCCGAAAATTTCTCAAGCACTTCCCCGGGAAGTGCCGCGGCACCTGAAACATATATCCTTACCTTATTAAACCAGTGAAAATAAAAAGGAATTTTTGCACGGCTGAGAGCCGAATAGATATCAGGCACACCCGTAAAAATAGTAACCCTTTTAAGAATGGTCTGTTTGATTATATTGCTAAAAGGCATAATTGAACGTATTATTACAACGGGTGCGGCGTAAAACATTGGAAGTAAAATATTTACAGTTAAGGTAAATGAATGAAACATAGGAAGATAAGCGATAAACCTGTCTTTACGGGTTAGTTTTATAATCTCGTTTATTCCGTAAATATTTGAAAAAAAATTTTTGTAGCTTAGCATTGCGCCCTTTGGCTTGCCGGTAGTTCCCGAAGTATAAATAATAACCGCCAAATCGTCGATTTTAGGCAGTTCATTTATTTCATGGGATTCAAAACTTGAGAGTATTTCATTAAAAGAGATGTTATCGGCATCAATTTTTTCATATTCGCCTTCCCATATGATTTTTTTGATGTTTGTTTTTTCCCTGATGTTCTTAATGGAGCCTTGAAGTTTTGAGCTGGCTATCATTAATGTCGCTTCAACATCATTAGCGATATACGCCACCTCTTCCTCTTTTAAAAAAGTATTAACCGGCACCGCTACGACTCCAAGTTTTTGAACACCTAAAAGTGCAACGATAAACTCAATGGAATTGCTTACAAACACAGGAATTTTATCACCTTTTTTTATGCCTAAAAATTCAAGACTCCTGGCAAAGGTATCGACTTTCTTTTTCACTCTGTCCCATGTGATTTTTCTGTTGTCTATAAAATAAGCGGTTTTGTTAGGATATAGCTTTGCGTTTTTTTCAAGAATTTCATAAAAGTTCCCATAATCATATTTAATCATTTATTTCCTTTGATAAAATTATAAAAAATTATACCAAAAGGCATTTTATGGACATTCCTTCTTCACAAAAAGAGCTCTTAAAAAATCTTGAAACGCTTATTCAAAAAACATATGAAGTTGAAGAAGAGTTTATAGAACTTAAAAATATTTTAAACGGTGTAATAGAGTTTTTGCCCCAGGCTTTGTGGGTAATAGATGAAAACGGTGAAATAATCGTTCAAAATTCAAAAACCGAACAATTCGATACCATTCCCACTTCCGGCGAGATAGAAATCGCAAATAAAGTTTATCTTATACAAAAGTCCACAATTAAAGATAAAAATATAATAAGTGCTACGGACATAACCGAACAAAAAAGAAACGAACGTTTAATTGCAATGGGACAGATGGCGGCGCATCTTGCACATGAAATAAGAAATCCTATAGGTTCTATTTCCATTTTAATTTCCCTTCTTAAAAAACAGTGCGGTAACAATGAACTGCTTGATGAAATGAAAAGTTCCGTTTTCAGGATTGAAAGAATAATTAAATCAACCCTTTTGTATTCTAAAGGGCTTCAGCCTAAAATTAAATATTTTTTGTTAAGCGAATTAAAAACAGAGTTGGAAAATTCCATAAAATACTATTCCTATTCCAAAGAAATAGATTTTCTATTCTTTCTGCCTGATATTGAAATAAAGGCGGATTTTGACCTGCTGATACTGGTACTTCAAAATATGATATTCAATGCAATCGACGCAATTGAAGAAGACGAAATTGAAGACGGACTTATTGAAATACTTTACGAAAATTCAGACGATAATCATATCATCAATATATACGACAACGGAAAAGAATTTGAAAACAAAGATATCCTTTTTGAGCCTTTTAAATCTACTAAAACCAAAGGAAACGGTTTGGGACTGGCTTTAAGCCTTGAAATTATAAAAGCACACAACGGAAAAATAGAAATTGCCGATAAAAAGAAAGGATTTAAGATATATCTGCCGAAATAGTTGATGGTTAATGGTGGTTATTGAGGTAAATTTAGTAAATGGTCTGTTCGCATTCCTCTTTAGTTACCCCGACACCCTCAATACATTCCAGCATACCGGCTGTAGCGTTATAATCTATCTTTAATATTTTTCCTGGTGTAAAAATATATTCATACCTGTTATCGTCATATTCTTTCCAGCAGCTTTGAGTTCTGCTGCCGCAACTGGGAACGGGGATTTTTAATACATATTTGAATAAAGACGTTTCATCTTTACCGCTATCAAGCGATGTAGGATACCCTTCTTCATTCAAATTGGTATTACCGTCACCATCCGGATCCCATTTAAAATTATCATTTATAATCCATTTACCGTGAATATTGTCTATTGAAGACTGAACCGATGTTACCACGGATTTGACACCCGAAGATTTTGCGTGGGTTGTAAGGTTTGTGAATTTGGGGATGGCAACGGATGCCAAAACCCCGATTATTACAATTACGAAAATCAGTTCAATTAATGTAAAAGCTTTTTTCATATCGTATTAATATGTTAAGTTTACATCAATACTATCATTACCAATTAATTTTTTACATTTATTTTGTGACGCAGGATCATTAAATAGTGTACAATCAATTTTATATTCTACTTTATTGTTAGATTTATCTAAAACAACTGATGCAACTTCATTATTATTTTGTGGATCTTTATAAAAATATTTTCCATCACTTGCACCGGTAGTAGTATAATTCCAATCTTTTCCTTTAATAGAAACTAAATCTGATAATTCAAATGTGGAATTTTCTTCAAGATCTCTTTGATTTATCGCTGCTTCTACCGCCTGTTGAGCAATATCTACTGTTGTTTTTACTACTGTGCTTGCCTGCGCATTTTGTTTTAGATTTACAAACTTAGGAACGGCAACCGCTGCCAACAATCCGATAATAACAATAACAAAAATAAGTTCAATCAACGTAAACGCTTTTCTCATTTTTACTCCTTTTTACATTTTGTGTTATTATATCACAATATCGGCATTTGGGATTCAAACATTAGATATTTTATGTACGATCCAAAGCACAAATCCTAAAATCAGCATACTTATAACTGCCGTTATTATACTTCCTGTTTCTATTCCCACATTTACTCCTATTGTATCGCTTCGGTAAGATTCCACATCGGAAGGAATATTCCAAGTGCGAGTGTCATCACAAACCCCGCAATTGCCGCTATTAATATCGGTTCAATCAATACAGCTATATTATCGACAATATATCTGTATTTTTCAAGATAATAATTACTCACCTTTTCAAGCATCAATACAAGAGAACCGCTCTCTTCCCCTGCGGCTATCATCTGAACGGTCATATTCTCAAACATACCGCTTTCTTCAAATCCCTGTTTGATTGTCCCTCCCGTGACGATTGAGTTTTTAATATGTTCAAACTGTTTTTTCATATATGTATTATCGATAATATTTAAAGCAATATCAACCGCATCCAAAATAGGAATACCCGAATCTATAAGCCTTTGAAGAACATATATAAACCTACCGGTCATTGCCAACCTGATAACGTGCCCTACAATATATATTTTTAAAAGAAGTTTATCCATTTTTAATCTTACATTATCGTTTGTATTATAAAGATACGTAATAATTCCAAAAACAATTGCTGCCCCTGTTAAAATATATAAGCCGTAATGCTGAATTGAAGCTTCTATCCAAAGCAAAAATCTGGTTGGAAGAGGCAACTGAGTATGTAATTGGGCAAAGATGGATTTAAAAGGCGGAATTACAAAAAGTATTACAATGACAAATGCAATACTCATAGCAAACACTATAAAAAGGGGATATCTTGTGGCTTTTTTCAGTCTTTTCCTGTTATCGAGAATTTCGTGCAATATAACGGAAAGGTCTTTAACAGCCCTTGCCAAATCACCTGTTTCTTCACCGAGTTTAACCATAGAAACCGTTAATCTGCCAAGGTCTTTTTCAAATTTTTCAAATGCGGCGGTTAAAGAAAGACCGGCTTTTATATCGTTTTCAAGAGAAATAAATATTTTTTTCAGATTTTTATTTTTAATCGTCTCTTTTATATTTCCGATAACCATATCTATCGCAAGCCCCGCATCTAACATTACATACATCTGTTCCAATACGGCAATATACTCTTCCAAATCAATTTTTGAAAGTTCCAGTTTTTTTATAATTTCTTCCAATAAAGACGGTTTTTTAAATTCTTCTATATTTACCAAAATTCCTAATTTTTTTTCTCTGAACTTATTTATAGCGTCTTTAATAGATTTGGCGGAAACAACAGTTTCCTCCATTTTTCCTTTTTTAATGTATTCAATTTTAAAATACATCTACTTTAACCACCCTTAGAATTTCTTCAAGAGTTGTAATACCCGTTTTTATTTTATTAATCCCGTCTTCAATCATACTTACAAATCCACTCTCTTTTGCAGCTTGTAATATTTCAATTTTGTCTTTGTTTATTGCAATCATATGGGCGAGTTTTTCATTAATTACAAGAACTTCACTAATCATTTCCCTTCCTAAATAACCTGTAAAACCGCATTCTTTACATCCTGTGCCTCTGTAAAATTTTATTTCTTCATGTAAAAAAGATTTAATCATTTCAAGTTCTTCTTTTGAAGGATAATATTCGGTTTTACAGTACGGACAGATTCTTCTCACAAGCCTTTGTGCAACCACACCTATTAAGGAATCGGCAACCATATAATTCTGGGCTCCCATTTGAATCATTCTTGTTACGGCACTGGGCGCATCATTGGTATGTAATGTCGCCAACACCAAATGTCCCGTTAATGATGCCTGAATGGAAGCTTCAAGCGTTTCTTTATCCCTGACTTCCCCAATCATTATAATATCAGGGTCCTGTCTTAAAATACTTCTAAGAGCCGCGGCAAATGTTACCCCGATTTTGGCATTAACGGGTATTTGCTGGATTAAAGGAATCTCATATTCAACCGGGTCTTCAACGGTGATTATTTTTTTATCAACCCCTTTTATTTCATTTAATGCGGCATATAATGTAGTGGTTTTACCGCTTCCGGTAGGTCCGGTTACAAAAACTATCCCGTAAGGTGAATGAATAAGTTTTTCAAATCTTTTAAGATTATACTCGCTCATTCCCAGTTCCGTCATACGAAGGAGAATTTTTTCCTGATCCAATATTCTAAGTACAACGCTTTCGCCGTGAAGCGTAGGTGTGGTTGAAACCCTGAAATCATAGATATTGGAATTATAATTTTTTGTAAAACGTCCGTCTTGCGGTTTTCTTTTTTCACTGATATCCATATTTGAAAGAAGTTTAATTTTAGAAACCAATGGAAAATAAATCTCTTTTTCAAATGAAAAAAGTTCCTTTAAAACCCCGTCCGTTCTTGCCCTTACCGAAAAGTTGTACCTTAAAGGTTCTATATGAACGTCTGTTGCCCTGTCTTTAATCGCTTTTTCTAAAATCAGATCCAATAATTCATCAATAGCGCTTATATTTTTTGTTCCCCCGCTTTGAAGCTCTTTTTTTACTTTATTGATAAGCTCATGGGTGGATATTGTAATTTTTAAACGCTCAATGATAATTTGAATATCTTTACTAAGTGCAATAAAAATTTTTAACGGCTTTGTTGAAAATTTTTCAATAAGTTCTAAAGAATCATAATCGAGGGGATCTGCGGTGGCAACATAAATATTGTCTTCATCTTTTTTAAAAGGAACAATATGATGTTTTTCAATCAGGTTTAAAGGGAAGGAGGAAAGCAGCTCATAATCAATTTTTTCACCGTATAAATCCACAAACGGAAGCCCAAGCTGTTTTGAAAGAGTTTCCAGTATCTGTTTTTCCGTTGCAAAACCTAGTTCAATTAATATCTCTCCAAGTTTTTTATAAATTCCCTTTTCTTTATACTCTTTTTGTTTCTCTAAAGCCTTTAAGAGTTCTTCTTCTGTTATAATGTTTTCTTTGATTAACAGATCCCCTAGTCTTACTTTTTGCTTAATCATTTATACCATCGCCTTTTTTATAATTTTGCGTTTTTATATTCATCTATATACATTTTATCATTTATTTTATATATTTTGTAAGTTATATTTTTTCACTTCTCTTCTACTATTATCAAATCCCCTATTTTTTTAAAATTATTGTTTTTAATCGCGTTAAAAATCACCGAGAGCACATAATCAGTCATCGGAAAAGAAAACGCCTTTAATGAAATTCCGTCAAACAGATAAGAATATAACAATTTTTTTTCCATAAAAACGGTTAAAAAGTATATGACATTTTTTCTTCCGTAATCAGTATTTTTTAATTTATTTATTATATAAGATAGCATATAAATATTGTCAATTTTTATACATGAAACACCTATTATGCTCAATGCTTTTTCATTGTTTTTATATTTTTTAATATTTTTAAACGAACAGATTTTATGATAATTTTTATTTAGATAATCATTTATCAAATCGGCGTTTGATACCAAAGTGAGCGTCAAAAAAACAAGAAGATATTTAATTACTTTCATTTAATTTTCCCATTAGTTTTTTTATCTGTTCATCCTGGTGGTAATTATAATATATTTTTAAAATTTTCAATGCTTCTTCTTTTTTTCCCATTTTATATAAAGATTTGGCACTCAGTATCCATGATTCTGGTTTTTTGTTATTTTGGATATTGGCATTTTTCGCCCATTTCAGTGCTTCTTTATAATTCCCCTGATTGTAATATTTTTCAGTCAAAGCTATACATGTATTATAAGAGGGAAGTTTTTTTGTACTCATAATAAACGAAGATTCCTTTTTTATTTTTACAGATGCTGTTTTAGTAAATTTTTTTGGTTTTTCTTTGGGTTTTTTAATCTGCTCATGCGGTTCTGAAATGTTTAAGTCAATTATGAAATTTAGTCTTTCATTATTTACCGCCTTTGTATGATTTTTTTCTTGATTCCCCTCTTTTATACCGTTTTCCTGTTTTATTGCAAATGATTGTTCTTTTTTTGTTTTTTTTACTGTTGAAGTATTTGTATCTTGCCTCTTATGCTCGGTGCCGTTTATTTGTTTAACAGTTAAATTTTGTTTTTTTTCTTTTTTTACGGTATTGTTATTAATAAATATATAATAAACACCTGCCGAAATTATTAAAAGTAAAAACAACACCGCTTTTAAAATTTTTAAAAATTTTCTTTTTTTACATTTTTTTTCCAATTCTAAAAATGTCATTTTAAAAGCCCTAATTCTATTGCTGTCATATCTATAATACAATTATCAATACTTTTGTATTTTAATGAATTTCTTAAAGAATAATTCAACAGTGTCAAAGCGGTAAATATGAATTTTTTGGAAAGTCTGAAATTTCCTTTTGTGAGTCTGTATATTTTTTTAAGTCTTTTTTTGTTTAATAAATCATATCTGCTGTTTTTTATAAATTTAGACATTACATATTTCTCAAATTCATCAAAAGAAAGAGGCTTCATAAAAATTTTTTGTGTGTATCTTGAGGAAAACTGCGGAAGAGCGGCTATTTTTTCACCTTCATTCTGATGCATACTAAATACTACCTGATTACCGTTATCACTCAAAAGCCGCAAAAACTCTATCATTTCTGTCGGCAGTAACTGCGCTTCATCTACTAAAATCACCTTTTTTTCTAATTTTTCATGTTGTTTTAAAAACTCTTCTTTACTTAAAAAAGGTTCTTTTTGTAAAATATATTTTTCAGGATATTTATGTTTTAACAATGAAAGCATATAACTTTTACCGCTGCCCGGAGGCCCTAACAAAAAAACAATATTTGATTTTGTGGCAATTAATTCTTCTTTGACAATTTCAAAATTAATATAACTGAAAAAATCATTTATATCAATTTTGTCCCTGAATTCTTCTATTAAATTACTTAACATTTAAATCCTCTAAACTCGGAAGCTTTTTATATCCGTAATCTCTCAATGCCCTTTTATTGTCTAAATTTATTATATGCGGTGTAATTACAAAAACCAATTCTTTTTTAGTGCTAATTTTTTCCCTTGACGAAAAAAGGTATTTAATTAAAGGAATTTCTTTTAATACAGGCACACCGTTTATTTTCAGTTCGCTGTCATCCAGTATAAGTCCGCCCAATACAAGAGTGTTGTTGTTTTTTATCCTGACTACACTCATCATAGTATTTTCTTTAGTATTAGGCGGTCTGTCCCTGTTGGAATTTTCCGACTCTGAAGGAGATATAAATTCGCTTATTTTTGGATTGATACTTAATATTATTTCACCGTTGTCACTTATTTGAGGGGTAATATCAAGCAATACTCCCACAAATTTGGAACCAATTGTATATTTAGTGGCGACATTTCCGTTATCATTGGTTGAGATATCTGAAGCATATTTATAATAAATTTTTTTTCCCACACTAATCATTGCTTTTTGATTGTTAAGGGCCACAAGTTTTGGATTGGATACCGTATTTACATTACCGTTTTGAGCCAGGAAATTCAAAAGTCCGGAAATATTAAACGTTGCATCGCTGAAAACCGACTGGGCACCTCCTATATACGTTCCCCTTAAAGGCACATTTCTTCTATCCAGCTGTATAGAAAGCTGTGACCAGTCAATACCGGTTTTATGACTGGCCGACAATGTTACGCTGTATATTTTAACGTCAATAAACACTTCTTTATGCAGTCTGCTGTTTAATTTATTTATGTATTTTTTTATTTCTTCGAGCTGATTCCTGTCACCCGTTACGGTAATAAGTCCGGAATTTTTATCGATTATAGGATTTTTAAAATTTGTGCTTGTATTTTGTAAAATTTGAACGATGTTACTTTTCAAATTATCCCAGAAATCAAATTTATATTCCGATGTTATACTGTTTTCACCGCTTTTGCTGTCGTCGTTGTCATCATTGTCGTCATTGTCATCATCGTCGTCGTCACTGCTGTTATAACTGTCGCTGTTTATATTTGTTTTTCCTGTAATTGAATTTGGGATAAAATCGATTTTGAAGGTTTGGGTTTTATTATATGAAATATAAAGCGTATTATTTTTCATTTCATAAAACAAATCGGCCTGTTCAAATATTATATTTAACAAATCTTTAACTGTAACATTTTCAATATTTATAAATTCTAAATTCTGATTTATCATTTTTTTGGCATGTTTATCTTTAAAAACTATATTTAATTTACATTCATTTACCAAATCGGAAAGAATAAATTTCAGATTTACAGGATTTACTATATGAAGCGAGAAAAGCTTTTTATTACAGTCAGTTGCAAATAACGAAACAATAAATACAATTAATAATAATATTTTTTTCATTTCACAACCTTTATAATATTAGATTTAAATATTATGGTTTTAATTTTTCCGTTTTTTTTCATAACCACCTCATTGTTGTTGATTTTTATAATTTTATATCCGTTTATAATATCACCCGTTTTATACCAGCTGCCGTTTATATTTATCCTGTTTTGAAATACCGCGTTTATTTGTAATTTTTCATTTACCGCTGAATTAAATCCTGAATTATCTTTTTTGTTTATTATAAAATTCCCGAATATATCGTATTTTGCCATTTTTTTAAATTGAGGGGTAAATGTCTGCATTTTTTTTATTTCATTAATAACAGTAACAACATCGGCATCCATAACAACAAATAATATGAATAAAAAAATCATTTTTTTCATAAAAGGCTCCAAAACACTATTCTTAAACTGAAATTTATCCGGTCTTTTTTTTCAAATTTCAAATATTCTATTTTTTTAACAGCTTTTATTTTTTCCAGATTTTTAATAAACAGATAAAACGAATGAAAATTTGATGGTGCAAAAACTCCGTTTATATCAATAATATACTTTTGGTAATCGTTTATCTCCTTATCAATTAAATAAGACGCCTTTATGTTGCTTTCCACAGCTTTTTGCAATACGCTTTTTAAGATACTTAAAAATTCTTTTTCATTAATATGTAAAAGGGATGAAGTTTTAATAAGTACATTTAAATATTTTAAATCTTCGTTTAAAGTAATATTTTGATTTTTTAACTTTTTGAATTCTTTTTTAATTTTTACAAACTTAAGATTCAGTTCATTGGTTTTTTTTAATTTTTTTTGTAATGTGTTTATTTCACGCTCACAGTTTTCTATTTTTTCATATAAAACACTGTAATTAAAATTATAATATACTACAAAAGCCGCTAATACAACCGATACATAGAGCAAAATGATGTTTTTTTTATCCAGTGTGTTTAAATACTCTTCTATTTTATTCATCATAACCCACTTTTGCGATATAGATTCCGTTTTTATTTTCAATCTCGGCGGATATTACATTTTTATATCCAAGGGTATACATATCTTTCATTAATTTGGCAACATTTGCAGAATTTCCGAATTCACTTAATACCAACAGTTCAATATGATTTTTGTTTTTTTCAAACGAAAGAAGTTTTAAATTATATTTTTTTAACCCGTTGGCTAAATCAGCCAGTTCATTGGAAGTAAGCCTGCTTTGCTGAATATTTTTTAAATACAGCACCTTTTCGGAAATATCGGAGATCTGTTTTTGTAAAGCAGAATTTTCGGATTTTAATTGGGAAATCTTTTTTTTATATTTTTTTATTGCCGAAAGCAATAAATTCTCTTCTCTTTTTATTCTTGAAATTTTTTTCTTTAAAGATAAAATATATTTTTCTTTCTTGGCTATTGTTTGATATTTTAAATACGCGTCTATACCTATAAAAGAAAAAGAGAAAATAATAAGCAGTAATAAAATTCCGCTTTTTGTTTTGTAAAAAGGAAGCGGTTTTGGAAAAATAGAAAAATTTTCATTTTCATTTTCAAAATGTTTGGTATTATAGATAACGGCTGTATAATCAAAAGGGTCATAATCCGTTTCGAGTATATATTTTTTAAATTCAATACCGCTTAAATTCCAAAAATCAGTATAACTCTCAAAGAGTTTATTAATCTCAAACGGTGAATAAAAGAAAATATTGTTTATTTTAGTCAATCTGTAATAAGACACTGAATAATTTATCAGGTTGCTCACTTTCATAAACAGTTGAGAAAAAAATGTATCTACTATACCATAAACAGCCGGATCATCATATTTTGATTCGTCCAATCCTTTTTCCGTTAATATTTTTTTTGTCTCTTCTATACTTAAATTAAGCTGTGTAGATAACGTTGACAATTTACTTATACTTTTTACAAATAAAAACTCGCCGTTTTCAAAACAGCTCAAAAAAGCCTCATTTTCATCAAAATATACAAAAACGTCATTCTGAGGTTTTATATTAGTGATATTGTAATAACTTTTAAATATAAAAGGTTTTGCCGATATGAAATCGATATATTTAAAAATTTTTAAATATTTTTCAAACTCTCTTTTTAATGTTTCCGTTTCAACCACAAACGCTTCAACGTTTATATAATCCGGAAATTCTTTAAATATATAATTTATCTTATATTCTTTTGTATAATCCAGCGAGCCTTCGGTAAAAATGTATTTTTCAGCCTCCACTTCAAGCATCTCTTTGTCTAAATCTTTTGGAAGCTTAAAAGTAATGTTTAATATATCATTATAACCTATTGAAGATGTTATTATACCTTTTTCATAAGATATCTCTTTTCTAACAATTCTGTCGTTTTCATTTATATATAATTTGTCTTTTGCTAAATAAATTACTTTCAATACCTCACCTTATAGCCCCTGTTATAGAATATATGGAAAAATTCTGCTCGTCATTTTTATACTTTAATGAGATAATTATATTTGTATGTATCATATTTGTCAAATTATTGTCAATTTCACCATCAAACACTCTTCCCAAATAATCAAAGCAAATAGTGTTCCCGTTATTCAAACCATTAACGCTTATTTCTGATTTAAATGTATAATGAACCTTTTCATTGGAAATTTTTTCTTTATTGTTTAAATCGTCTTTATCAAAAGAAATACATACATAATCGTCACTTCCCTCTGTTTTATAACCTAAAGCGTTGAATTTTTTCTGTAAAATTTTTGTTTTTAGCATTTGGGTATCTGAAGTTAAAGTTTCATCCGGAATATACTGAATGCCCAAAAAACTGAGTATTCCCATTATAACTATGACAAAAATCAGTTCAATTAAACTAAAAGCACGCATTTAAGGCCTTTGAAGAGTGACTTTTTCAAGCCGTATTTTTTTATTGTCGTTTTTGGGATTTGTAATGTTTGATTCTACCGTAACTTTTAACAGAACATAACCGTGTGAGTTTGGTGTAGAAATTTTAACGGCATTATCGCAGGGACAATCATCCAAATCGTAACAATAATATTTTAATATATCCACATTGGCAATAAATCTTTTCTGTTCGTCATTAAATGTTATATGTTCAAGACAACTGCCGTTTTTTCTGTCATATCCTTCTATTGCCATAACTGCGTTTTCAATTACGCTTTGCATAAAAAGCTGGGCCCTTTGCTGAAGATACGAATCACCCGTATGCTTAACGGAAATAAATGCAAATTTTACAACCGCAACAATAAGCGTAGCTATTAAAAGCATAATAATCAGCGCACTTATAACCCCGAATCCTTTTTTCACCGATATTAACTCCTTATTATATTTATCCTTCACCCTTCATCCTTCTAAAACGCCACCTTTTGTTTAGATACAGATATATTTATATCGGCTTTTGATTTAAACATTTCAATTTTTAGCATTAAATGGTAATTTATTTTTTTAACCCTAAAAGCTTTCACGTTTGTAGCCAAAAGTGTTACATTTCCTTCTCCTGAATCTCCGCAAAAACTTTCACCAAGCCACGGACGGTAATTGTAAAATAAAAGCAGATCGTCATCTTTTAAATCAGACCAATTCAAGTCTTTACAGTTCCACTTGTTTTCATCTAAATCTTTTTTCAAAGCTGTCGCATAGGCACTGTCTATTAAATAAAATTTTTCATATATGGTAGCGTGGTCTATATCACTGCCATCATATTTTTTAAGTGTTAATGAACAATTATTGTCGTTTTGAGTATAATCGGATATTCTGTAAACAGCATCAGCTCTGTGAGCATGCCATCCGAAAGAATTTTTATAATCATTAAGTACGCTTTCACTTCCTCTGTCAAAACTTCCGGCAAATATTATCGAAGTCAAATCTTTTAAATTTTTATTCGTATTATATTTGTTTTGAAGTATTTTGTTAATAAAACCGCTGTTAAAATCAACCGCCTTAATAACAGGCTTGCGACTCTCATATAAATCTATAAACCCGCTCAGATTCCTCTCTTGC
>Ga0256842_1002326_pt1 | contig 13803 bp, 12 predicted proteins | sample 4559240metaG_FD_185973 | JGI IMG/M metagenome (GOLD analysis project Ga0256842, IMG submission 185973) | Hydrothermal vent microbial communities from Guaymas Basin, Mexico - 4559-240 | ecosystem: Environmental > Aquatic > Marine > Hydrothermal vents | place: Mexico: Guaymas Basin | collected...
TACATCCCCTTCAAAAACGATTACGATGTCCGCAACGTTAAACATTTCGTCATTCGGCCTGGTACCGGGGTTTAATACAATAAAATAATCGCCTTTCATTTTTATAAATTTAAAAAGATTCTCATAATACACATATGCTTCGGCGGAAACATTTACCTCATCAATAAAAAAACCTTTTATTTGCGGATAAAGCCTTATCCATTTTTCTATATCATTGTAAACATCAGTAATATTTCTGTTCGAATAAGAACTGTAAACATACCCCACAGGGATCTTGGAGCCGCCGACAAGCTGTGAAATCCATGTTTTGTAGTTGATATCCGTCACATCGCCGGGACCGTTTGAAGGGTTGATTATAACAATACTACCTCGTGCTTTACTTTGTATAAGCTTCTCCCAAAATGCGGCATCGTAAAAATATGCGGGCACGATTATTCTTGTTTCGGTTTCCACCGTTTCACTCCCGACCCCGTACCCGTAGAGCAGAAAAAGTATCAAAAACAGAATTTTTTTCATAACATTTTCCTCCTTAAAAGGAACAGTTTTTTTATTCAATTTATCAATTTTATCAAAATTTTGGTATCATTTCATTCACAAAAAAAACGAAAGGTGGTGAGAGCAGTGCCAGGAATCGTAGTACATCAAGGCGAAGATTTCGAATCTGCTTACAGAAAGTTCAAAAGACAGGTTGACAGAAACCTGATCGTAGTGGAACTTAGAAAAAGAAGATTCTACGAGCCGCCGAGCGAAAGACGTAAAAAAGAAAAAATCGCGACTCGTAAAAAAATCCTTAGAAAACTTTGGATGCTTAGAAGATACGAAAGCAGATTATAATCTGCTTTCTTTTTTACCCTAACATATCAGTGACAGACACTATAACCATAAAACCCTAATAATACCTCATTTTAGCAGAATACGTATATCTGTTGTTAAGCTATGGAAGAGCGGTTTAAGAATGTTAAGGTTTAAAAGTCGATGTGGTTTTTAAACTCCGGGACACATTTAAACGGCTTCAACAACCATAAGGGCTTTAAAAAATCAACTAACTTTCCTTTTCCGAGCATTCTTTAAATACAACCCTCGGCAAAATTTTAATGTCTTTATAGTTTGTAAACAGCTTTTTTTTATACATTTCAACCGCCGCCCTTGCTATCATAGCTGCATTATCTGATGTGTATTGCATTTGAGGATAAATAAGTTTAAAGCCGAATTTTTTCGAAAGCTTTTCAAATTCTCCCCTTAATTTAAGATTTGCACTCGCACCTCCCACAATAGCAAAATTTAAAGGCTTATATTTTTTAACGGCCCTTTTACACATAAAAGTAAGATGTTCTATCGCTTTAGCTTGAAAAGACGCGGCAATATCTTCAGGCTTGTATTCTCCGCTTTCAATAGCAAGACGGACAGCGTTTTTTATCCCCGAATAACTGAATGAGATATTCGGAGAGTTTTTTAGCGGCAGCGGAAGGGGGACAATATTTTCGCCTTTTTTAGCAAGTTTTTCAATAACAGGACCGCCGGGATATCCGAGTCCCAGCATTTTAGCCACTTTATCAAAACTTTCTCCGAAACTGTCATCCATGGTGGTAGCTATTTCGCAAACCCCGTCAATTCCGTTGAAATTCAAAATTTTAGTGTGCCCGCCGCTTACCAGTAAAACCATCAAAGGTTTTATCTCTTTTTTTTCTATAAACAATGAATAGATATGTCCAATCAAATGATTAACGGCAATTAACGGAATGTTTAGAGAAATGCTAAGAGCTTTTGCCATCATAACACCCTCTTGCAACGTCACGGAAAGACCGGGCGCGTTCGTAACGGCAACGGCTTTTAGATTTGGGAAATATTCCTTACTCTCTTCTAAAATTTTCGGTAGAGCCTTTGCATGCAGTCTGCTGGCAAGCTCCGGAACAACCCCGCCATATACCGAATGCTCAAGTTCCTGGGATATTTTTTTATGGAAAAGTAATTTTTTACTCTCTATTTCCATAACCGCTATGGAAGTATCGTCACAACTGCTCTCAATTGCCAAAATCATACGTATCCTTCCATAAAAATGTGTAAATGGTGAAAAAAGGTGATAAAAAGATTAAAGTAGTAAAATTATATATTGGTGTATTAGTTTTTGATTTTAAATTTTTAATTCTCAATTCTCAATTCTCCATTCTCAATTTATTTTAACCGAATTTTAACATTTTTGTAATAAACTATGTATAATTTAATATTAGTATGCCAACGAAGGAGTCAAAAATGAAACTTTTATTAATTGAAGACGATGAAAAAATCTCAAAACTAATCCAAAACGGATTTAGAAAAGTGGGATACAGGTTAGATATTGCAAAAGACGGGGAAGAAGGTCTTTACATGGCACAAAACAACAATTACGACGTTTTGATTGTGGACTGGATGCTTCCTAAAATGAGCGGAATCGAACTGTTAAAAGAACTGAAAAAAGAAAAAAACGTTCCGGCATTAATATTGACCGCAAAAAGAGATATTGAAGATAAAGTTGAAGGTTTAAGCGTTGCGGATGATTATTTAACCAAACCTTTTGAATTTGAAGAACTTATCGCAAGGGTAAAAGCGCTTTATCGAAGAAGCCATAATTTAAACGACAATGTTATAAGAGTGGCCGATTTAGTACTAAACCCCGATACAAAAGAGGTAAGAAGAGCCGGAAAACTAATAGAACTCACCGCAAAACAGTTTGAGCTTTTGAAATATTTAATGATCAATAAAAACAAAATAGTAAATACGGATATGATTCATTCAAATTTATGGGAAATGGACGATGAAATAAATTCAAACGTAATAAACGTATATATATCTCATTTAAGAAAAAAAATAGATAAAGATTTTGACAAAAAACTTATTAAAACATACAGGGGAATGGGATTTAAACTGAGTGATGAATAATCTTAGAAACACCCTTTTTATTCAGTTTGCCATAGTAGTGTTTTTAGTTATCGCTTTTTTTGAAGGGGCTTTGATTTTTTTTCTTATAAGCTCTTTCAATATGCACCTTAAAGACAAGCTCGTAATTATCGCCACTGAAATTTCAAATGAGAAATTCAATAAAAACACCCTTTTAAAACTACAGCACAAATATAAAGTTTACCCCCTTTTTATCCGTATAATTGATAAAAAAAAACCGTTTATCACCCAAAAAAACAAAAAATCAATAGAAGGTTTCATAACAAAAAAAATAGATTTAACTTCGGGTAAAGAAACGCTCCTAATTTATAATTACGTCAAAAACGGCAAAATAATCCAGGTTTCAACCATTATTTCCGGAAACGATGACAAAATCCAGATTGTAAAAACAATTTCCCTTGCCGTATCGCTTTTTATATATTTGATAGTGCTTTTAATAGGTTACAAATTTATAGACAGAGTGGCCAAAAACATTGATGAATCTTTTAAAAGACTTAAAATATTCAATTCAAACGTTTCCCACGAACTCAAAACACCTTTAACCATTATGAAGGGCGAAATAGAAGTTGCTCTGATGAACAACGAATGCAATGAGGAACTTTTAAAATCCCTTTTAAACGAAATCAATTACATCAACGAAATAACGGACAAATTATTGTTTCTAACAAAGAAAGACTCTTTAAACAAACAGAATTTCGAAGAAATAGACCTTGAAGACATTATTCTTGAACTGTTTGAAAAATATTCAAAAAAAATATCTATCAACCTCGATATCGAAGACGAAGAATACCATATAAAAGGCGACAAAACACTTTTAAAAATCGCAATATCAAACCTTATAGAAAACTCCGTCAAATACGGTGCCACCAAACTTGATATTATCCTTAAAAAAGAAAAAAACAAAATTGTTTTATCTATCAAAGACAACGGAATAGGAATACCAAAAGAAAAACTTACGTTTATTTTTGACGAATTTTACAGGGTGGATGAGAGCAGAAACAAAAAAGTAAAAGGTTTTGGACTCGGACTTTCAATAGTCAAATCAATAATCAATTTACACAACGGTAAAATAAAACTTTTAAGCGACGGTAAAAACGGAGTTGAAGCGGTTATAGAATTTTATTGCCAAAAATAAATTATTACCGCAATCCAAACTACAGCGCAAAACGTTAAAGAAAGCATTACGGCAGCGGCTGCGGCGTCTTTTGCATATTTGGCAAACTCATTGTATTCGGTTGTAACCATATCTACAACTCTTTCGATCGCAGAATTGAGAAGTTCAACAATAAGAGGTACCAGCATACTCGCTATTAAAAAAATTTTAGCCCATACCGGATAAGGTAAAATCAAAGCGATAATACTTAATATTACAAAATACGCAATTTCAAGTCTAAAAGACTTTTCACTTGTAAAAACTTCTTTCAATCCCGCCCTTGCATAAGCAAAATTTTTAAAAAACTGATATTTCGGTTTCATTTTTCCTTCCTGCATTTACTGAATATATCCATATTAGGATTATATACTTTTGTTTTAACACCCGCAAGCCCCAAAAGGGTGCTGAAAAGATTATCATGGGAATAAGACTCTTTCGCGATTTTTTTAACACAGCTTATGTTAACATCAAAGTTTTTACCAAACCATGCGACGCTTGCCGGGTGTTTCTGCGCGTCAGGCGCAATAAAATAAGGAAGACCGTGCAGATATATTCCGTTTTCTCCGAGACTCTCTCCGTGATCCGCAATATAATACATGGCGACCCTGTAATTTTTTTGATTCTTTTTTAAAAATTCAATTACTTCGCTAAGAAATTTATCCGTATATGCAATAGTGTTATCATAAGCATTTACGACTTCTTCTCTTTTACACTCCTGAAGCTGATTGCTTTTACATACGGGTTTATATTTTTCAAATTCTTTAGGATAGCGCTTATAATATGCGGGACCGTGAGATCCTTTTTGATGCAAAACGATAAAAACGGGCTTTGAATTGTTATGTTCATCCACCCATTTTTGCAGATTATACAAAAGAACTTCGTCATAACATTCAAAATCGTTACAGTATGGCTTTATATGGGCATGGGTATAATCTTCGTAATCTTTAATCCTGACAGCCACACCTTTCGAATCGGAATTATTGTCCCGCCATAATACATTTACCCCGGCTCTTTTCATCACATCTATAACCGAATCCGTATGTTTTGCTTTTTTATCGGAATATTCGCTTCTGTTATATGGTGAAAACATACACGGAACACTTACAGCCGTTTCGGTTCCGCACGAATGAACGTCAGGGAAATTAATAAGATTTTTTATTTGCTCAAGGTTTTTATTCGTATCCCTTTTATATCCGTTAAGGGAAAAATGGTCATACCTCGCCGCTTCACCCAACACAAATATAACAAGTTTCGGTTTACCGCTTTTTTCAATTGTTGCGTCAAGCCCAATATGTTTAAACTTCATAGGTTTTGTAAAATATTTTTTATTTATGTATTTGCCAAGCGAATAAATATAAAAAGTGGGATTCGTATACATTCTAAGGGGTTTGTGCATCCTGAAAAAACTCACCCAGTATTTTGAAAACATTAAATAAAGAACAGGCACAATTAAAATATTAAAAATCAAAAGTTTTAACCTCGAAACAATCTCTTTTTTTATCGGGTTTTTTACCAGCTTTACTTTATAAACAAAAAAAGAAGGCAACACCCCCAAAAAAAACAGATGTAAAAAAAGCTTTAAACTTAAAAGGTCGTAAACTTCTTTGGTGTCCGTTTCAAAAATATTCTGAATCATGTTATCGCTTATAATCGTTCCGTATACCGACATATAATAAGCGGCTGCTGATGAGGTCAAAAACAGTATGATAAGTAACGGTTTTAATATAAATCTGTTTGAGATTAAAATTAAAAGCGTGGAAATGACTACAAACAAAAGAGCCCCGAGACCTATCATAAAAAACACATTATGAAACACTTCATAAGATTTTTTAAAAAAAACAAAATTGTCAAACAGAACAAAAAACAGTGAGGAAATGATTATTAACTGAGTCTGTGTAAGATTCACATCAAACTTAAACTTCATCTAAAACCTTTAATTTATTTAAAACCTGCTTGTCTTCCGGATGTTTTTTTAATAAACCGATCAAAATTTCTTTGGCTTTCGTCTTATCTTTTTTCATATATGCATTTGCCAGATATATATTTCCTAAATAATTTTCAGGTGAAAGTTTAACAATTTTTTTTGCCGTATCAAGTAAATTATTATAATCTTTTTTAAAATTATATATTCTTGCCATTATTAAAAGGGCTTCTTTACTTTTCGGATTGCAGCTTAAAGCTTTTTTTGCGGTGTTAAGACTATCGTCAATTTTATTTTCCAAAGCATACCGGTTGGCTAAATTAATTAACTTTTTATACCCGATTTTATTACATTCAATTGTTTTTATTTGTTTTATTTCATAGGCGTTAATATATGAAACAGTCAAAATCGTATATATTAATAAGTATCTTATTTTCATTTTTTTCCTTTTTTAAGATTATAGGCAAGCGTTGTTAAAAATAAGTTAACTTTTTTTGTATAATTACAAAGAAACAAGGTTGTAGAGGCGATGTAAGGATAAATTATATCTCCTCTGCAACCTCCCAAGAGGAGGTGGAATATGTTTATCTTTACCGACAAACTCCAGCAAACCGAAAAAATAAATATCAGCGACGAAAAAGAGATTATTTTTTCCACCGTTGACAATAAAGACATTATCAAATGGCTCAACAAACATGATTTTCCGGAAAGTTTTATAGAAGACATTCAAAGCGAGGACCAGTCAATTACATACGAAGAAACCCAGGAATTTAAATTTCTGGTTTTAAAATACATTAAATTCGACGAAGAAGAAAACCTTCTTTACGACGATTCAAACGTAGTGTTTATCATTACCGAAAACAAACTTTTTATTCTGGCCGAAGAGAGGGATATTATAGTCGAACTTGCCAAAAAATTCGCAAAAAGAAGACACAAATATAAAAATTTTGAATATCTTTTGTATCAAATCGCGGACATTCTTATAGACAACACCATTTTAATCATTGACGTAATCGACGAAGCATTGGAAAACCTCGAAGATTCTATTTTTCACGAAGATATCGAAGAGGATGAATTACAAAAAGACATCTACTATGCAAGAAGAACACTTAACAGAATCACCAAAGTGTCAATCCATGAAAAAGATGTCTTAAACAGAATGTATCACAGATTCAATAGTGAAATTCAACAACAGTTAAAATATGAATTTATAGACCTTAACGAACACTTGAAATATCTAATTAACGAATCCAAAACCCTTCTTGACAGAACCGGATATCTTTTAAATCTGCATATGGGTATCTTATCAACCAAAATGAACAAGGCGATGCAACGCCTTGCAGCAATTTCACTCATTTTCCTACCTCTAACGTTCGTAGTCGGAAATTACGGGATGAATTTCGAATATATGCCGGAACTTCACTGGAAATACGGATATTTAATGACCTGGATTATAAATCTCGGAATTGCCGGAAGCATATACTGGTGGCTTAAAAAGAAAAAATGGATTTAACTCTTTCCAAATTCAATTATTTCTTTTACAATATCGGGAAAATTCAATACCTTACATGCACCTCCTCTTTCTTTTGCGGCTTTTGGCATTCCGTAAACGGCCGCGGTTTTTTCCGATTCGGCAATAGTATAAGCACCCGCATTTTTTAAAGCGGCAAGCCCGTCCGCACCGTCGTCGCCTATACCGGTTAAAACCACAGCCATTATGTTTTTGGGATCCATTACTTCAAGCGCCGAAAAAAACATTTCATCCACACTCGGCACAAAAAAACGGTTTTTGGAATTAGGGGCGTGTTTGCAGTAAACTATACCGTCTTTTTTTCTGAAATGCAGATGCCATCCGCCTTTGGCAATTATAAAAACCCCCTTTACAACCGGTTGGGTATTGTCGGATTCTACGACATTGAGCTTTGATACGGTATTAAGTCTTGCGGCGAATTTACCCGTAAAATTTGCAGGCATATGTTGAACTACACACACGGGATGTGGATAATCCTCCGGAAGCGACCTTGCTATAGTTTCAATAAGTCCCGGACCTCCGGTTGAAGAGCCTATAAGCACGTATTTTCCAGGCTTTTCTATTCTTTTTAACGAAACTTTTTTAACGCTTCTTATTCCAAGTTTTTTTTCGATAAGTTCTAAAAGCTTCTCTTTAAACTCATCCGATATAAAATCCGGTTTTTCTAAACAAAACTCGCATTTGTCGCCTATTAATATCACCCTGTTTAAAAATTCTTTATATTCTTCACCGAAATCTTTGTCGTAAATTATTAAATCATAGTTTTTATAATCAATTCCTTTAGTTTTATTCGTATCAACCTTAAATTTTTCTTCTAAAAATTTTTTAAGCGTTAATCTGAATACGGCCGAAGGACTAACTATTAGCAACTTTTTTGTAAACAAAGCTCTCTCCTAATTTTAAACTTTTAAAAAGCACAATGTCGCTCGGGACCCTTTCCGCATGTCCTAAAAACAGATAACCGCCCTCTTTCATAATCGAATAAAAAGTCGCAATAACCTCCCTTTTTGATTTTTCGTCAAAATATATAAGCATATTTCTGCTGAATATCACATCAAACATTCCGAGTTTTTTCATTTGATATTTATCCATAATATTGACTATTTTAAAATTAACCGCTTTTTTCAAAAAATCTTTCACCCTGTATTTATTACCCGTTTTAATAAAATATTTTTCTTTTATTTCATCGGGCAGTTTGTGAACACTCCTTTCGCTATAAACACCTTCTTTTGCTTTGTTTATAGCATCGGAATCAATATCTATCCCCAAAAGCATAAAATCCCTTTTATTGATTAAATTACCCTCCTCCATAAGCATTATGGCTATGGAATAAATCTCTTCTCCAGTTGAAACCGGGGCACACAGTATGTTTATTACCTCATTTTTCGGACGCAGTAAGTCAAGCTCGGGCAAAACATAGTTTATTAACGTATCAAACTGGTATTTTTCCCTGAAAAAATAAGTTTCGTTAACCATAAAAACATTGATTAAATCCTGTTTTAAAATTGAACTTTTTTTTAAAATCAAATCCTTAAAAAATTCTTCAAAATCCGTATAATTTTTATCTTTTAATAACTTAACAACTTTTCTTTTATATATGTTTTGCATTTTTGAATCATCTATGTAGAAGCCTATTTCATTATTCAGATAATTTCTTAGTTTTCTTAACTGAAATTCACTTATCTCCAATTTTATCCTTTAATTTTTTAATAAATTTTTCATCATATATTTCAAAAAATTCAATTGCTTTTTTTATTACATCGATATTTTCTTCATTTGTCAGCTTTTCTTTCAAATACTCTTCCAAATCGGGAAATTTTTTGAATATTTCTATTGCTTCTGTCTTTAATCCGCTTTCAAATATTTTTTTTGCAAATTCTTCATTATTGCAGCTTTTTATATAATCTATAACTATTTTTTTTAAAACATCATCCGCTTTTTTTAATATCTCAATTATTAACGCCAAATCTTCATCTCTTTTCAAACACGGCAGATTAAAAAAAAGATACGCCAATATGCTTTTTTTCGCATTTAACTGCTTATATACATTTTTTAACAAAAAATAATATTCCTTATGGCTTATCATATAATCAACGGCTTCATAAGTGTCTTTAGTATCATTAAAATTTTCTATAAATTCCCTTGCCTCGTCAAATTCTTTAAACCTGAATATCCTGTCCTCTTCAAATTCCTTAAACATCTACAGATCCTTAGGCCATTTTATGTTTATAAGCGGCACCATTTCTCTTTCGTTTATCACCATGCCCCCTATAATATTGTCACTCTCATTTGAAAGCAGAATGTTTTCATTTTTCACATATATAATGTCATCGATACCGTCAACAAGCAAAGCTTTTAAATGTTTATCATCTTTTATTACAATAATTTTGGAATCTTCCGAAATTTCCGGCTCTTTTTTTAAAATTTTCTCAAAACTCAAAATATAAGTTGCCCCTTCTCTCGTTGTTATGATTCCTTTTACGTGCGGGCTGTTGTTTGCAAAATTCAGACTTGCATCATCATATTCGTTTATATCAATTACATTGCTCATTCTTATTGCAAATTTATTTCCGCATATATTTAAAAGCAGCACCTCAATTTTTTCATCAAATTTTTTAACGTTGTCTTTTTTAATGACAGAGCCGTATTTTGAAATGAGTTTGCTTAAATAATTTAATGAAAAAACTTTAACTTCTTTATTTTTATACAAAAAATATCTATTAAATATTCCTTCGGAAGTAACCGTGATTTCACCTTTGTCGATTAAATATATATCGATAATGTTTCCTATCCCGAGTGCCATTACCTTTTTATCTTCCAATACCAATACATTTACTTTTTCGCATTCTTTATAAATTTTCCCGGAAGACGTCAAATTTAAAACCATACCGTTGATAACAATCGTGTCTTTTTCATAATCTTCTATCTTTTTTACAAGAGAAGTGTCAACCGCCAATATTTCCCCGTTGCATTCAAACAATAAAAAACTCTCTTTTTCACTAATCTTTTTTTCTTCTTTTTTTTCAGGTTGATTTAAAAAAGTCGGAATTTTAAAATCATCTAAAAAGTCCAGATTTAAATGACCGATCAATTTCCCGTTTTCTTCGAAAACGTCAACCATGAAATTTTCTTTTTTATCCAGTTCGTCTATTTTAATAATTTCGTCGATCAAAATCGCATATTCCCTGTCTTTAAAAACAATGGCGACGGCTGTATCTTCTTTTCCCCCGTCATCAATATTCCAGGCTTTTTTTAAAGAAATCAAAGGATATACATTATTATTGTATCTAACGATGCCTTCAACAAAATCAGGTAAAAAATCCAAATGTATTAAATTTTCAACTTCAAAAAAATGTTTTATATTGCTCATTTCAATTGCAAAAAATTTATCGGCAACCCTGAATTCAAGAGCGGCTACTTTCATAACTCACTCTTTACCAGATTTAAAGACATACTTTTTAATTTCTGTATAATGGCACCCATCTCTTTTGATATATTTAAAATAATATTTGCGGCTTCTTTCGATTCACTGGCATTGTTTTTGGATATTTCAGCAGCTTCTACAGTCTGTTTGCTCGCAAGCTGTATTTGTTCTAACGCTATATTCATTTCATCTATGGACTGTTTAAGCTTTTCGGTTTTTTCCATTACATCGTCGAATGTTCTCAAACTGCCGTCAAATTCATTTATCGTTTCTTTTAGTTTATTGTTTTCACTTTCCAAAATTAATATGATATTGTTTATTTCAACTAAAATTTTGTCATTTTCTTCGTTTACTTCATCTATTATTTCAATAACTTTATCAAGGTTTTCTTCCGAAGAATCGGCAAGACTTCTGATATCATGACTCACTTCACTGAATCCTTCCCCTCCTTCGCCTATTCTTACGGCTTCAACCGCACCGTTTATAGACAGGGCTCCTATTTGCACAATTGAAAGTTCTATTTTTCTGATTGCATTATTAAGTCTTCTTATTTTTGATTTTATTTCGTTTATTTTTTCTTTTTGTATGTCGCTTAAATTGATGTTTTTACTTGATTCATCTTTTTGTTTTGTTAAAGCATCGGAAATTTCGGCAAATTTATTTTTAATTTCAACAAATCCTTTGTATATCTCATCCATGTTTGCCATTGAATTTTTAATAAACTTCACACAATTGTCCGCAATCTGCTGTGCTTTAGAAGCGTCGTTTTTAGATATTTCGGCCGCTTCTTCAATTTGAGAAAGAGCCTCCACTACCTCTTTCATGGAATCCTCAAGCTGCGCAATACTGTAGCTCAACTCCTCACTTGCAGTGGCAAGCTCATTTTCAAAACTCTCTTTTTTAAGTATTTCTTTTAATATTTCCGCGGCTTTTTGAGATTCATTAAAAGCATTTACCTGCGAAGCTATCGTATTCGTCACTTCACTTACCGCGCTTGCGCTCTCTTCTGCGGCAGCCGCTATGGTTTCGCTTGCCTGATGTAAATCTTCTATTTCTTCCACCGTTAGTTTTATATCGTTTATAACCTTTTGTGAAAGTTTTACGATATTTTCAATTGTTTGCCCTATAGCCCTCATTTCATCCGCAAGTCTTAGCGATTCCTCCGCAAACTCTTCAATTTCATTTTTTATTTTTTCAATATCGTTGTTTGAATTATTAATCTTATCTTGAATATCGTTTACAAGAGTGCTTATTTTTTCCGCATAAATATTTGATTTTTTGGCCATTGCCCTGATTTCACTGGCCATTACCGTAAAACTTCTGCCGCTCTGCCCCGCACGTGCCGCTTCTATGGCGGCATTCAAAGCTAAAAGCCCCGTTTTTTTTGAAAGTTTTGTAATAAGCTCTACCGCATCGTTTATCTGTTTACTGGCTTCAAACAAATTTTGAGCTTTTTTAGCAATATCTCCCGCTTTTAAAGAAGTATTTTTTAAACTTTCGCTTGCTTCTTCAAAAGAATCAATAGAATTATTCAGCATTTCTTTGAAATCTAAAATAACTTCTACTGTATTTTGAACTTCGGTTTCGAGATATTTTGAATTTTGTCTTATTTCCGTTATCGCGCTGAGTGTTTCCTCACTTGCCCCGGCGCTCTCTTCCGCAGCCGCTGCGATTTGCTCCATCGTCCCTTTAAGCTCTTCTATTGCGGCCAGCCCCTCTGCAGTTTTTGTATATAATTTTTCAGAAAGTACGGTTAAATCATTTTCAATTATGTCAATATTTATATAACTTTCATTATTTGAATTAATTTCTGTTTCATTATTTTCAACACTATCATCATTTAAGGAAACAAATCCCATAACAGCTCCTTTTTTTAATTTAAGAAGCTGAATTTGTAACTTTGATTAAAAAATTCGAAAATATCTTAATAAAAATTACTTACAAAAACAACTTCTTAAAAAATTTTATCATATTAAAAAGAATTTTTATAACTTATATGTCATATAAGAAAAATTTAACCGATAATATAATTTTTTTTTAACCTCAAATACACTTTTAAATACCAAAAATTATAGGTCAAGTAAAAAAATTAACCTTATATAGTATAGTATATTATATAGTATATAGAACCACAATAATCTTTTTATAAAAAAAATTATAAAACTTAACATAATTGATAAGTGCCAGACACTTTACTTAAAATAAAAAAGAAAAGAAAAAGAGATTAAACCCCCGCCTCTTCTCTTCTTTGTAGATATTCCCAATAAGCGTCTACATTTTTTTGCCACTCTTCTATAAGCCATTTGTTCTCAGGTTTAAATAAATGGGCAAATCTTCCCTGACGTCCTAAATATTCTTCAATTGGAATTTTATTTTTTGGTCTGTATGTGATTGTAAGCTTATGCCCGTCTTCAATTTCATATAGAGGAAATGCACAAGTTTCAACCGCTAAATCAGCGATTTCAACAGTTTCTTCAGGTTTAAATTTCCATTCTGTCGTACAAGGGCTGAGCGCGTTTATAAAAGTCGGCCCTACCGTACTAATTGCTTTTGCAGCCTTTTGTGCCAAATCTTTCCAGTGTTTAGTCCCGGGAATTGCAGTTGCAACATAAGGACATCCGTGGGCGGCCATAATCATAGTTAAATCTTTTTTTCTTTGTTTTTCACCGTAACTCACCCTACCTCTAGGAGTTGTAGAAGTGTGTGCACCGATCGGTGTGGCTGAACTTCTCTGACCTCCGGTGTTTGCATAGTTTTCATTATCAAGACATACATACAAAAAGTCATGTCCTCTTTCTACCGCACCTGAGAGTGACTGAAAACCGATATCGTATGTCCCG
>Ga0256842_1002327_pt1 | contig 13798 bp, 17 predicted proteins | sample 4559240metaG_FD_185973 | JGI IMG/M metagenome (GOLD analysis project Ga0256842, IMG submission 185973) | Hydrothermal vent microbial communities from Guaymas Basin, Mexico - 4559-240 | ecosystem: Environmental > Aquatic > Marine > Hydrothermal vents | place: Mexico: Guaymas Basin | collected...
TAGCTAAATAAAGATACAGTGCCGCTTCCGTTCCCGGCCAGCATGGAATCCATAAATCAGCCATACCCGCAGAGTTACTCATACGAGGATCTATAACAACCATTTTAGCACCACGTTTACGAGCCTCGGCAATTAAACCTGCTGATTGTTGGAAGTAGTGTCCTGCATCTGCAGCATGTGATGATTGTAGAAAAACCAAATCTGCATTTTTCCAATCAGGAGAGTTTCTATCATCATTTGCCCATTGGATTGTTCCTTGACGAGCACCTGCTGAACAAATGTTAGTGTGTGAATTGTATCCGTCAATACCTAAAGACTGTGGTACACGCGGACCAAAACCGTTTTCATTTGGACGACCGACATGGTACATGATAGATTTTTTAGAAATCTCATCACCTTTTGCAAGCGTATCATGCATCTTCTTACCGATAGCAGCCATAGCTTCATCCCAAGTTACACGAACCCATTTCCCTTCACCACGCTTAGAACCCGGAGCTCTTTTGATTGGGAATGGAATACGATCAGGATCGTACATTTGAGATGTTACAGCATACCCTTTTGCACAGTTTCTACCACGAGAACCAGTATGTAACGGGTTACCCATATATTTTCTAACTGTCATAGTATCTTTATTGACCCATGCAGTCAAACCACAACCGGCTTCACAGTTTGAACAAACTGTCGGAACGATTGTATAGTTGTTTACTTGAATCCCATCAGGGTTGTCAGCACTTTTTACACCGTGACGTTCAATACCACCGCGTTTCCAGTCCGTTCCATCAAGTTCAGAAAAATTATCCCAATCTTTTTGATCAGGATAAAAAGAAAGTGAATCAGGAGTGTTTGTAAACTTACTTTGACTAACAGATTCTGCAACTGCATCCGTTGCAAATACACCTTTAGCTATAGCTACACCGGCAACACTAAATGCAGCACCTTTTAAAAATGTTCTTCTACTTTGTAAATACATTTATACTTTCTCCTTAACTCAATGGTAATAATTGTGGAATAACTAGCCAAACATGTTTAACTACCCACAGACCTACGATAGCCAAAATAGCTGCGAGGTTTAAAAGACTGCTACTGTTGCTTACTCGTGAAAGAACAACAAATAGCATTGGTAAAATATAAGCAACCCATTGTCCAATCCAGAACATAGTAGCATATTCACCATCACCTTTAACATAGTGTAAAATCGCCGCAACTTCTTCAGCTTTCATAGCACCGAAAATATACTCAGACATATAGATAATAAATGCCATTAATGCACTTAAACCTAAAATAGCACCAAAAAAGTTTTTCGTCTCAACACTGAGTTTTGAACCGCCAAGTAAAATGATAGCTGCAGAGCCAGAAAGTGTTGCTGCTAAAATCATTTGTGCTGATTCCGTCGGCATTTGCCACAATTCTCTTGCTGTTGCTTCTGCCATAATACCTGCAGTATAAAGTGTTACAGGAATAGCAAGAAGTGTTACCCAGAAAAGTGTTTTATCAAAAAAACCTGTAGGGTTCTTTGTCAATATACATTTGTCTTTTCTGAGCATTACAACTATCATTATAAATTCAAGACCGACAAACAGTGTCGCCATCCAAGCACCGACAGTAATTGCTGATGTCCAATGAGGATAAAAGAAGATATGCCACATTCTCCACATTTGGTGTAAATCCAACCATGTGAAAACCAAGAAAATATTCATAAAAATAAATGAAGCAATCATAACAGGTGTTCTCAGCCCGTTCATTTCACTAGAGTTCTTTTTAAGTAATAAGAAAAGCATAAACACCAAACCGGTACCAATACTTTTCGCCCACATATTCATTGTCACATACCAGCCCCAAAAAATGTCTGGTAAAGCTACATCCAACGTAACTACAGCATGTGTTGCTGCTAAAGATTCATGTACCATTAGTGATGCCCTCCTAGTGGAAGTGTTGTTATATTGTTAAACAAGCTATACCCTTCTTTTCTCTCAGAAGCAAGAGGATTAAGATGAGCTTGACTTGCGCCGACATAAAAATGATGAGGATTCGTTCCTTTTTCAGGCTTACGAACTTGAACATCACGATGTTCTTGAATATACTTAGAAATATTTGAAGTAGGATCTTCCAAATCACCAAAAATATTTGCTTCAACAGGACATGCAACAACACAAGCAGGCATCATGCTTGATGCGATACGGTGTGCACAATATGTACATTTATCCGCTGTCTGTGTTTCAGGGTCAATATAAATTGCACCATATGGACAAGCCATAACACAACCCGCACAACCGATACATCTTTCTTTATCAATATTTACAATACCATTCTCTATATAGTGAAGAGCCGATACAGGACAGATTCTCTCACATGGTGCATTTTCACAATGATTACATCTAAGAGGCGTAAATGTTCTCTTAGTTTCTGGGAAAGTTCCCACATCTACATATTTAACACGAAGTCTCCATGTACTAAGCGGAACTTCATTCTCCACTTTACATGCGATCTCACAACCTTTACAACCCATACACAGGTGCAAATCAACTAGGAAACCTAATTGCATATATTCTCCTTTGGCCTTTAATGGCTTTTTTAAGATTTATAACTACGACTTATTAACATTAAAAGAAGCCCTTATGCACGGCATTTCAAGCTTTTTTACTGCAACTAGTGTAACTAAGAAAGCTTAAGAAAAATATAAAAAGTGATAAAATTGTAACAGAAAAAAGAAAGTGTGTATATTTAAAAAAGTTATATTTGAGAGATTTATACTAGTTATAAACTATAGTTTTACAACTAGTATTTTAAGGGATTATTTCTTCAATCTGACTCTAACAGATTGTTCATGTGCTGTCAAACTTTCTGTATTTGCAATCAAAGCACACTCTTCACCCATTTCATTGATTGCTGCAGCACTAAATGAAATAATAGAACTTTTTTTCATAAAATTTTCAACACCAAGTGGTGAATAAAATTTTGCCGTCCCACCTGTCGGCAGTGTATGATTTGGTCCTGCAACATAATCACCGATAGCTTCAGGTGTATTGTGGCCTAAGAAAATTGCTCCAGCATGTTTGATATGGGGAAGTAGTTCAAAAGGGTTCATCGTCGCTACTTCAAGATGTTCAGGTGCTATTTGGTTCATCAACACTATTGCTTCATCCATATCTTCAGTTATGATAATTGCGCCGCGTTCTTCTATAGACTTTCTTGCAATTTCTTGACGAGGCAATTTTAACAGCCATGCCTCAATTTCAACTTTTACTGCATCTGCCAATTTTTGTGATGGCGTAATTAAAATAGAACTTGCCATTTCATCATGCTCTGCCTGAGAAAGTAAATCTATTGCCAAATGATTTGCATTGGCACTCTCATCAGCGAGTATTCCTATCTCACTCGGACCTGCAATCATGTCAATATTTACTTCACCAAAAACCATTTTTTTAGCAGTCGCTACAAAAATATTTCCCGGTCCTGTAATAACATCTACTTTCGGTATAGTTTCTGTTCCATAAGCCATTGCCGCAATCGCACTCGCACCTCCGACTTTGTAAACTTCACTTACACCGCACAGATGACAAGCGGCCAATAAAAGTTCATTTGGCTCATTGTCTGGTGTTGGTGTACAGACTATAATATTTTCAACACCTGCAACTTGAGCAGGAATAACATTCATTAATAATGATGATGGATACGCTGCTTTGCCTCCGGGTATATAAAGCCCTGCACTATCAACAGGCGTTACTTTTTGTCCTAATATCGTACCGTTTGCTTCTGTATCAAACCAAGATTTTGGTTTTTGTTTTTCATGGTATGATTTTATCCTGTCATATGCCAAGTGCAGTGAATCTTTTAATGCTTTATCAATATTTTCATATGCTTTTTGCATATCTGTCACTGAAATTTTTAAATCTTCATCACTCTCAGGCGTCCAGTTGTCAAACTTACTGATATGCGATTTTAAAGCCAGATTTTTATCTGTTTTAATATCTTCAATAATATCACCTACTATCCCACTTACATGAGCAATATCCATCTTCCCTCGTCCCAAAAGTTCTTCAAACTTACCATCAAAACCATTATCAGTAGATTTTACAAATATCATTTTTTGTTTCCATTTTGTTTTTCATTTTTATCAAATTCTGTTTTTATAATTCCAAGTGCATCCAAGAAATTTTTTGTTTTTATGTATCCTAAAAGAGGTTGATACATAGGGTCACCATTTGCATATAAAAACCAGATGCCAGGTAAACCGGGTGTGTTTTGACGTATTGCCATAGGAACATAATCCCCTTTGTCAACCCATGCTCTGATTGGAATAAAATTATCATTAAGTGCTTTTACAACTTTTGCATCTTGAAGTGTTGTCTTGTCCAATAAAAGACAATATTTACATTTTGTACTTGATACGATTAAGAGTACCGGTTTATGTTGTTTTGTAGCCTGGGTAAGACCTGTTTGATAATCTTTTGCCCAGTGTATTGTATCTGCCATTAAAGACGTACCTAACAAAAATGCTATTATCAATAATAGTTTATGCATGTTTTTTTACCTTTTTTAAAAGTTCTTTTGCACATTCCTGTGCTGTTTTATCAGTAACATCTATCACAATGTCTGCCAATTTCAAATACTGAGGCCTTCTTTCATTATAGAGTTTTTCTGCCTTTTTCAAGTCACTAAGCAACGGTCTTTTTTTTAGTTTTCTTGTTGCATTAGGATGTTTTTTTATTCTCTTAATGATAGCATCAAAAGGAGAATCCAAAAATACAATTGTACCTATTTTTTGTAAATTTTCCTGCTTATAAAAACCGCCACCCGTAGATACCAATGTGTCATGTACACTTTTTTCCAACCACTTTGCAATATGTTTTTCCAATTTCCGAAAATAATCTTCACCATTTTCTTCAAATATTTTTTTTATTTTTTTATTTTCCATGCTCTCTATAAGGTCATCTGTATCAATGGCAATATACTCAGAATGTTTTACAACTTCTCTGGCTATACTGCCCTTGCCTACACCCATAAAGCCTATCAATACAATATTTTTCATTTGACATCCCATTTATTTGAACGTGATTTTATCATACTTAGTATAAAAGTATTCCATTTATCAACTATTGGTATAATGTCTACTTTAAAAATCAACAGTAGGTTTATTATGAAAAACAAAAAATTTATCACTTTAGGATTTGCATCAGTTGCCACATCAATGGCACTTATGTTTTCTTCTTCCTTATTTGCAGAAAGTTCAATTAAAGATGCACAGGCATCAAGACTTCAGGCTTTGGAAAAGTTTACTAAAGTCATCAGTATAGTACAACAGTATGATGTTGATAAAGTAACCATAGAAGAACTTATAGACAAAGCACTTGACGGCATGATGAAAAATCTTGATGCTCATTCAAATTATTTAACGCAAAAAGACTATAAACAGCTAAAAGTACAAACAGAAGGTGAATTTGGAGGTCTGGGAATCACTGTAGGGATGAAAGACGGTGCTCTTACTGTCATCACCCCGATTGACGGCACTCCTGCAGATAAAGCAGGACTAAAATCCGGTGATATTATTTTGAAAATTGATGACAAACCTACAATAGGTATGACTATTGATGAAGCGGTATCATTAATGCGTGGTAAAGTCGGTGAACCGATTGATCTGCTCATTGTTCGAAAAGGAGAATTGAAACCTCTCGCCGTACATATTGTTCGCGGTGTTATAACTATAGAATCTGTACATGCCAAAGTAGTCAACAAAGATATTTTATATATCAGAGTCGCAAGTTTTGACAAAAAAGTTGTAGAGGATGTCACAAAAGAGATTAAAAAAAGAAAAACAACAACAAAAGGTATAATTTTAGATTTACGAAATAATCCTGGCGGTTTACTTGATCAAGCTGTCGGCTTGGTTGACACATTTGTTGATGATGGTACTATTGTTTCACAAAAAGGACGACGTAAAGAAGAAACAAAAACATATAGTGCTCATGCATCCAATACGCTTACAAAAGTTCCTTTGGTTGTGTTAGTAAATGGTGGTAGTGCAAGTGCAAGTGAAATCGTAAGTGGTGCCCTGCAAGACCATAAACGAGCAGTATTAGTTGGTGAAAATACTTTTGGTAAAGGAAGTGTACAGATTGTATTGCCTATTACGAAAACAGAAGCCATTAAACTTACGATTGCAAGATATTATCTTCCAAGTGGAAGAACCATTCAGGCAATAGGGGTTAAACCTGATATACTTGTTGCTGAAGGTGAACTAAAAACTCATAAAAATGAATTTGCAATCAAAGAAGCGGACCTGAAAAAACACTTGCAAAAAGAACTTGAAAAAGTTGATGGCAAAAAAGCGCAGACTAAAGAAGATAAAAAAGATAAAAAAGATATAATTACGCCAGAAATTCTCAACAAAGACATTCAACTCAAAGAAGCAGTTGACATTATAAAAGCTCTTATGATAATAAAAGGATAAAAACAGTGGAAAAAAAAGAGTTACTTTATGAAGGTAAAGCAAAAAAACTATATGCGACAGAAGATGAAAACTTGGTTATTTCTGAGTTTAAAGATGACTTGACGGCGTTCAACGGTGAAAAAAAATCAAGTGAAGTCGGAAAAGGCGCACTTAATAATAAAATTTCTACAGAGTTGTTCAAACTCTTAGAAGAAAAAGGCATTCCGACTCACTTTGTTAAAATGCTTGATGACAATCATATGCTGCATAAAAAAGTTGATGTTATTCTTATAGAAGTTATTGTTCGCAATATCGCAACAGGGAGTCTTACTCGTAACCTTGGTATTGAAGACGGTACGGTTTTACCTTTTACGCTTGTTGAATTTGATTATAAAAATGATGAACTTGGTGACCCAAAACTCAATGACCAGCACGCTCTTATTCTCGGACTTGTTGATTTTCAGGATGAACTTGACAAACTTCGCCGTATGGCAAGACAGGTTAATGATATTTTAAAGCCTTATTTTGAAGAAAAAGGGCTCAATCTAGTCGACTTCAAGTTAGAATTTGGAAAGGACAAAGAGGGCAACATTATTCTTGTAGATGAAATTTCACCTGATAATTGCCGTTTTTGGGATATGAAAAGTGGCGAAAAAATGGATAAAGATAGATTTCGTCAAGGACTCGGCGGACTGACAGTAGCTTACGAGCAAGTATTAAATAGAATTTTAGGAAAATAATAAAATGAAAGCAATAGTAAATGTATTTTTAAAAGCGGGTGTGTTAGATTCTCAAGGAAAAGCTGTTCATCACGCGCTTGATTCACTCAAGTTTGATAATGTAGAAGATGTTCGCATCGGAAAACAAATTGTTTTACAGCTGAATGAAACAAACAAAGAAAAAGCAATGGCTGATGTTACAAAGATGTGTGAAGAGCTTTTGGCAAATACTGTAATTGAAGATTATAATATAGAGCTTGTATAATGAAGGTTTCTATTTTACAATTTCCCGGAACAAACTGTGAATATGATACACAGTATGCTTTTGAAAAACTCGGTGCACAGACTCAAATCGTATGGCATAAATCTACAACAATTCCAGAAGATACAGACCTTCTCGTAGTTGCAGGAGGATTTTCATACGGAGACTACCTTAGAAGTGGTGCTATTGCAAAATTTTCTCCAGTGATGACTGCTGTTAAACAATATGCAGACAATGGTGGAAAAGTATTAGGTATTTGTAACGGATTTCAAGTTTTAACAGAAGCTAGACTACTTCCAGGTGCACTTAAACGAAATAAAGGCTTACACTTTATCTCCAAACACCATCATTTGAAAGTAGAAAATAATGAAAATACTTTTTTAGAAAAATTAAACAAAGGCGATGTTGTCAATATACCGATTGCGCACCATGACGGAAATTACTATATCGACAATGAAGGCTTGGCAGAGCTTGAAGCCAATGGACAAATTCTTCTAAAATATACAGATGCAAACGGCGAAATCAAAAACCCTAATGGCAGTGTTGCAAGCATCGCAGGTGTTTGTAATAAAGAAAAAAACATATTTGGTCTTATGCCACATCCAGAGCGTGCCATGGAATCACTTTTAGGAAGTGATGACGGCATAAAAATGCTTCAAGGTTTTTTAGCATCGTGATAAAAACACTTTTACTTACTCTTATTTTCATCTCATCACTTTTTGCCAATAAAGTGATTTATCTCAGCTATGATGAAATTCCACAAAGAGTAATTAAAGGAGAAATCTTTCCTGTTACTTATAAAACATTATCAACAGTAAAGAAATTTGATGATGTTTTGTATGAATTTTCTAACCAAAAAAATTTACAAATACTTGATGAAGCACCTCAAAGAGTGCGAAAAGGAAAGTATTATTATGATACTTTTCATATGCAAGCAACAAAAAAAAATGCTAGATTACCTGATGTAGAAGCATTTTTAATGGCACCGCATGACTATAATAGCACAAAACTCAAAGGCTCAAAACTCAATGTCATTACACTCAATCCAAGTAAAAAATTTTCAAATATTATCGCAAATAATTTTTCAATCCTAGAGTATAAAACTACCGTATATGACAACACACACAATATTGTTATTTTTGTAGCTTCCGCGCAAAACTGTGATATTGAAAAAATACATTTTAACGATGTTTACAAACAAGGTACAGAATCAGAATCGGGCACGTATGATGATGTAAAAATAACTTATTTTCTTGTTATTGATAAAACAATAGAAAATTTTTCTTTTTCATACTTTAATTTATTGAAAAATGATTATATACAGGTAACTATTCCCATTATAGTTAATGATGACAGTGTTACCACCCAAAGTGATTTACGTCCGCGAGATCAGTCACATGACACAATAAAAATGTATATAGCCGCTGCTGTTGCTTTTGTAGGCTTTCTTTTAATACTTATACGACGAAGATATCTCTATTTAGTTTTAATTATCATCCCACTGATATACATTATATATCTGGCTATACCGCAAAAAAAAATATGTATAAAAGAAGGGGCACAGATTTATCTGCTGCCTGTAAAGAATTCAACTATTTTTGAAACAACACATACACAATATCATCTAACAAAAGAAGGTCAAGTGCAAAACTTTATAAAAGTAAAATTAACAAATAACAAAATAGGCTGGGTAAAACATGAAGATACTTGCTCATATTAGCTGGGCTTATGCCACGTTTATAATATTTACCGGGCTTACTTTTTCCATAATCATGTACCCCGTTTTACCCCGACCATATGCCAGAAAAATTTCAGCATGGTTTATAAGACTGAGTACATTTTTTACTACTACAATCGAAGGGAATGAAGACCCTGATGCACAAATGTTTTTAGTAAACCATCAAAGTGATTTAGATATTTGCGTTATAGAAACTATCACAAAAAAAGACATTACCTGGGTTGCCAAAAAATCTCTCTTTGAAGTACCGTTTTTCGGACTTGCAATGAGTATGCCAGAAGATATTGGAATAGAAAGAGAAAGCAAGACATCTTTAATTAAGCTTCTTCGTGCGGCAAAAGACAGACTTAAGAAAAAAAGGGTCATAACAATGTTTCCAGAGGGTACTCGCTCTCGAGGTGCAAAAATGTTACCATTTAAATCAGGGGCAAAGGTTATAGCTGATCAGTATAAGCTCAAGGTACAACCTATTGTCCTTATAGAGACTGCCAAATGTTATGATATTAAACATTTTTATTATGTACCAAGAAACATAAAAGTTATATTTTTAGACTCATTTATCGCAGATAAAAATGAGAAAAATTGGTTAAGTGAATTAAGAGAAAAAATGCAAAAGGTGTATGATCATGAGTTGGCAAACAATACTCGCAATAGGTAGCGGCGGATTTATCGGAGCAGTTTTACGCTCATATATTAATGGCCTGATTTCGCATAGAGTACCGCATGAACTTCCATTTGGCACACTTGGTGTAAATCTGATAGGAAGCTTTATAATGGGTTGTCTTGTAGCCTATTTTATGTATTCAACACTCCTAACTCCGCATATGAAATCTTTTCTATCAACAGGAATTTTAGGAGCATTAACAACCTACTCTACTTTTGCGATAGAAAGCTTTTTACTTTTAGAGGGCGGCAGTATTGCACTGGGCCTTATGAATATGGCACTAAATGTTTTTGGTACGGTATTTATGGCTGGAAGCGGTTATTATCTGATCAATCATTTTTTTAAATCCTGATTATTTCATCCGCACACCATGATGCCAAATCCATATCATGGGTGATAAGCAACATACCCATAGAATTCAAATTTTTTATAAGCATCTTCATCACATCAAGTTGAACCACATTGTCAAGTGCTGATGTCGGTTCATCCAGCAAAAGAAGTTGAGGCTGCATCAGCATAGCTCTGAGGATAGACGCACGCTGAAGTTGTCCTCCTGAGAGTTCGTGTGGAAGTTTTAAGAGCAGCTCATATTCTAAGTTCATATTTTCTAGAAAAGATTTTAATTTTTGCAAAGGAGCTACATCTTTAATTTGATGCAGTAATGTATAACTTGGATGAAAAGAGCTGTAAGGGTCTTGAAAAATTTCAGATACTCGCGATATTTTAATACTCCCGTTTTGTGGTTTTAGATTTCCAAGTATAAGTTCAAAAAGTGTACTTTTTCCTGCTCCGCTCTCTCCGACTATAGCTTTTAGCTCACCTTCTTTTAAAGTAATAGAAAAATTTTCAAAAAGTAACTTCTCTTTTTTATATCCAAAAGTTAAATTTTTCACTTCCAATACATTATGCTTCAAAAAATCAACTCTTATTTAATGCAAGATAAGCTTTTTCTAATTTTTTATACAAAATATCTGGTGTAACATCACTGTTCTCTTCCCAAATTCTTTTCATAACTACGTTATCTTCATCACCATTCCAGACTTTAATATAGGTTCCTTCTTTATAGCCATGATCTTGACGAAACTGATTCAAAATATTTTTTCCTACATACAGACGGTAGAGTGTATCTAAGTTCAAGCCGCTCATACTTACTAGGTCAAAAAATTCCGATATCAATTCACCCAAATCAATTTCATCTTTTGATACGGCAATTCGTATAAGATTTTCCACTTTTTCAATCACATTTTCTTGTGTCGCAAATTTTAAAGTATCATTTTGAATATTGCTTAGCGATTCCAGTGCTGAAATATCTATAGCTATATCTTCAATACCGCCTTTTAAATTTTTTTCATACACCTCAATTGCCAAGCTCATTATAAAATGCCAGACATCAATAACTTCAATCTGATGATTTTGCCAGTCAGGCTCTACATCTATGCTTTTCCAATGTTTCCATCCAAAACTATCCACCATTTCTGCACATTCCATATATATACAGCGTTTCCAGTTAATTGTTTTTCCATTTTTTGTCACGCCTTTCGTCCAATTTTCGCCATTGGTTGCATCATTAAGCTGATTTTGCAGCTGTAACATCAAAAAAATTTTATTATCCATCAATTTCCTTTTGTTTATTTTATCTAATATGCTAAAATTTTCTACTTAAAAAGAGAGATTTATGAAAAGAATTAATTGTAGAAAATGTGAGTATTATTATGTGACCTGGGAAGCATCCAAACCGCATGGCTGTAAAGCTTATGGATTCAAGTCAGCCCAAATTCCTTCTATGGTCGTTTTTAACAGCAGTGGAGCCGAATGCTCTTTATTTAAGGCAAAGAGGATGAGTAAATAATTTTTTTGCCAAACCCCAGTCTATTGTCTGTGAGTTTAAAATAATCCACCTCTATTTGCCACAATTTTGGCAACATTGCCAAAGCATAAGGAAAAGTTTTAAAATATAACTTTTTTAGCTCTTTATCATGCAATTCCTGCATTGTACCTCTAAACTGCAGTCCTTGTATTTTTCCTACCTCATCTGTTTCAAGTAAAATATTACCGGCAACAGCAGAGTTTTGTAAAACATGCTTTACATGTAATGTCTCATCGCCGCTTGCAACGATAAAACAGAGTTTGTCGGTATCATAAGCATAAAAAAGGCTGCAGACACTCACTTCTGCATTATTTGTAGTCGCAAGACTCATAACATGATGTTTGGCTATAAAAGCCGTAATTTTTTGTATCTCTTGATTCATCAATGCTGATACATATAATTTTCTAATTTTTCCGCATCTGTAATATTACGTTTGTCCAACATCATTTTTGCGGTTTCATCTTCACTCAGCATCTCAAATATATCAAATGGGTTCGTTATGTTGTAGTAACTTTTTATAAAATCAAGCAGTATTGCAAAATTATCTTTTTTTGTCGTATATTTTTTATACTCTTTATATTCAGCCCAGTTTATATCAACCAATTTCTCTCCTTTGTAATGCACTTTCAAGTCGCCTTACTATCTCTGTCATTTTAGCAGAGCTAACAGCAAAATTCAAGCGCATAAAACCACTGCCTTCTCTGCCAAAACTAAGTCCGGGATTTAATCCGAGTTTTGCTTCATTGATGAAAAAATCTCTCAGTTTTTTGTCTGTCAAACCCATACCCCGGCAATCAATCCATGCCAGATAAGTCGCTTCTATAGGTGTTATCTTTATAAACTGTGGATATTTTCCTGCCACTGCTTCGAGCATCAAATAGTTGTTATACAGATGTTCTTTTAAGTCTTCAAGCCATCTCTTGCCCTTTTTATAGGCTGCTTCAAAAGCAACATGAGAAAGCGATGAACCTTGGGCAAAATGTACTCTGTCATATGCTTTTTTAAATTGCTCTTTAAGTTCTTTATTGGGTATAGATACACTACTCATGGAAAATCCAGCCATATTAAAGGTTTTGCCTACCCCGACAGCTGTCAGGGTTATGTTTTTTGCTTCTTCGCTCAGCGATGCAAAAGGTATATGTTTATAAGGTTGATAAACTAAATCTGAATGTATTTCATCTGCAAAAACAACAATATTATGTTCCAAACAGATTGCTAATATCTCTTCTAATTCCTCTTTGTGCCATACTCTACCAACCGGATTATGAGGAGAGCATAACAATAAAAGTTTTGTATTTTTATCAATTTTTGTCTTTAAATCTTCAATATCAAATCTGTATGTTCCTTCAGAATCAAGCTTGAGAGAATTTTTAACAAGCTTGCGCTTAAGCTTTAAAACACTGTGAAAGAACGGAGGATACACGGGTGTTTGTACAATTACACCCTCCCCTTCTTTTGTAAAAGCTTCTATACATGTATGCATGGATGCCACAACAGAATGAGAATAGAGCATATCTTCTACATTCAAATCAACACCATGCTCTTTTTTCATCCACTCAACCTGCGCCATAAATGCCGACTTTGGTACTTCTTCATAGCCCATAATCGGATGTTGAAGTCTTTGTTTTACGGCATCTAAAACACATTGCGGCGTATCTATGTCCATATCTGCCACCCATACCGGCAAAATATCATCTGTGCCGAAAAGCTCTTTTCGCAGAACATACTTTTCCGCATTCGTTCCCTCACGCTCACAAGACGTAGCAAAACTGTACTTTAACGCTTTTTCCATACACTCACCTGCGAAATCGTATGCTGATATTTTCTTGCCGTCTCTTTTATAACAAACTCCAAATCTTCTACATGTAAAAGTTCAAACTTCTCTGCTAAAATATCTTTTAAACACTCTATCGTTTTTATCTCTTTGCCGTTTTCATCTTTATAACCGCCGAGCCAAAACTCTTTTTTCGTAGAACTTTCCTGCCAGGTATAGGGAGATGTAAGCATCAAAATACCATCATTATTCAGTCTCTCATCAATCGTATCTAAAAAGAGTCTCGGATTATAGAGTCTGTCTATCAGATTTGTCGCCATTATCAAATCATAACTATTAAAATTTGG
>Ga0256842_1002328_pt1 | contig 13795 bp, 14 predicted proteins | sample 4559240metaG_FD_185973 | JGI IMG/M metagenome (GOLD analysis project Ga0256842, IMG submission 185973) | Hydrothermal vent microbial communities from Guaymas Basin, Mexico - 4559-240 | ecosystem: Environmental > Aquatic > Marine > Hydrothermal vents | place: Mexico: Guaymas Basin | collected...
CACATTCTAAATCTTTTGAGTGGTTGGATAACAGACTCGCTATGTTCTTTGTTAATCTTAATTTAAAAGGTGTTAAATGATGTTATTCGGTCAGTGCCGATTTTTAATTATATTTATCTTTGCCGTTCAATAAACCGGTAATTAATTTATTCTGTTTCTGTATTGAGGGTAAATTTCCGTTATTTGTAGTAGTCACACATTTTATGGAAAAAACTTATAAATATCTTTTCTAGGGTATTTTATAAAAGGAAATCATTAAATTTTTTATTTGCTAAAATAAAGAGTTTTTAATATCTAAATTTCAAAGCGGTTGATTTTCTAAAATATATCAACCATTACCCTCTTTTAATAATTCTTTTGCATATTCTATCGCTTTTTGAGACTTTTCAATCCCTCCGATTATTCTCGCAATTTCGGCTATTCTTTCTTCTTTATTGAGCTCTCTTACCATACTTTTGCCTTCTTTTTTTTCAACTAAAAAATGTTTATTTGCCTTGCTTGCAAGCTGGGGTTGATGTGATATTGCAAATATTTGGTATTTACTGGACAAATATTTTAACACTTCAGCCACACTCATACTTTCTTCTCCACTCAAATTTGCGTCTATTTCATCTAAAAAAAGTGTAATTTCCTCAGTTTCATATTCGAGTTTACTTGCAAGCAAAGCAACTCTCAATCTATTAAATTCACCCGTTGAAATAGTGTTTATATCTATATCGTTTATAATTATTTCAACTTTATCATTTCCTAATTCATTCGAATCCGTCTTCGAAAAAACAATTTCGGCACCGGGCATATAAAGTTTCTTCAAATAAAAATTTAATTTTTCTTTTAATTGTTTAGATGTTTTTTTTCTATTTTTACTTATTTCCTCGGCAAGTGATTTTAACTCGTGAGATACTTTTTCAAGCTTTTTAACAAGTTCTTCTTTTTCAAAACTTAAATTTTCAAGTTTTTCAAGTTCTTGTTTCTTTATTTCATAATATTCAAGGGTTTCTTCAATACTTCCGTATCTTCTAATCAGTTCCTGAAGATTGGAGAGTCTTTCAAGCACTTCTTCTATATTTACATTTTCAAGATATTCAGCCTTTTCATTGGCCTTATCTATAGCGACTCTTAATTCATTCATAGCATTGGAAAAAAATTCACTATCTATTCCGCTCATTTCAAGTAAATCATAAACACTGTATTCAAAATCAAAAATCCTCTCAACCTCAAAAATTTTTTCTTTTATTTTTTCGATTTTACTTAAATCTTTTTTTATTTCCATCAACTCTTCAAATTCGCCTTGTTTTGGAGCAATCTTTTCTATTTTTTCAAGTTCGTATTTTAAAAACTCTTTTTTTTCTTGAGCTTCTTTTTGCAAGGATGTAATATAGTTAAGTTCTTTTTGTAATTTTTTAAAAATCATATATTTTTCTCTGTATTTTTTTATATTTTCCGTATGTTTTTGAGTTTTGCTCATTTTATCAAGAAGTTTTAAAATATTTTCATTTTGAAATTCTTTTATTTCACGTAAAGAGAGATAATTTAAAAACCTATCTGCTATTTCTTTTATTGTTTTTTTACTTACCGCCTGATTATTGATAAAGAAACGGTTTTTGTTTTTTTTAATTTGTTTAAAAATCAAAACATCATCACTCTCAAGCCCATACTCTTGAAGGTCAATATTTGTGTCAATAACCGCTTCCCCGAGCTTTGCATTCATATCAAAATATCCAAAAATCGAAAGTATTCCTCTCATTAAAACCGACTTTCCGGCACCGCTTGGACCTGTAAAAACTATAAGCCCTTTACTAAATTCAAGATCAATTTCATTAAACTCAAGTTCGACCTCGTCAAATGTTACATATTCTTTAAGATATACCCTTTCAATCATCTACACACCTTAATTCAGCCTTCTTATTTTCCAATTTCCCGTTTATTATTTCCCGTCTCCCCAGTTTAGTTTTTCCCTCAGCACTTCAAAATAATTTCTCTCAAGTCTGTGGATAAGTTTAGCTGGTTTTTCGGCTTTTTTAATTTTAATTCTTCCTTTCATATCAAAAATTTCCTGTCCGTCAATAATTAATTTAGCTTTATTGTTTTCCACTTCAAGTTCAATTTCAAAATGGCTAGGAAGAATAAGGGGCCTTTGTGTCAGTGAATGAGGACAAATCGGTGTCAATATAAAACTCTCTGTCAAAGGATAAACCACAGGCCCTCCGGCGCTTAAATTATATGCGGTAGAACCTGTAGGTGTTGATATAATTAATCCATCACCATAATATCTGTTCAAATGAGATTCGTTGGTATCCACGTCTATATGTATCATTGATGAAATAATGTCTTTACTAATAACCACGTCATTAAATGCGTAAAGTTTAGTGTTTTTATATTCCACTTCAATTACCATTCTTTCATCAACCCTGTATTCGCCCTTTAAAAATTTATCTAAAAAATCACCGATATTATCAGGGTTGATATCAGTCAGGAATCCAAGTTTGCCGGCATTTATTCCTAAAATAGGTTTATCGAATTTATAGCTTCTCCTTGTAACTGAAATAAGTGTTCCGTCACCTCCTAATGTCACTAAAAAATCAACGCTTTCGCACATTTTTTCAAAATCTATTCCAAGTATTCCTATAAGTTTGGCGGACACCATGTCAATATATACTTCAAAACCTTTTTGTTCAAAAATTTTTTTAATTTTAAAAAATAAATTTTTCAGACTCTTATCTACCGTAGGTTTCAATACAAATCCTGCTTTCACTATGGCCCTTTTTTTTATAATTATATCAATTTTATAAGGGAAAAAGATCATTCTTTAACAATATTATGCTATAATGCATTAGATTATAAACAAAGGATAAAAAATGAACAAAAAAAAATCAATCGAACTTTTAAATAGAGCCGTGGCAGAAGAATTAAGTGCAATTCATCAGTATATGTATTTTCATTTTATACTTGATGATTTGGGATACGATTTGCTTGCCGGGATATTTAAAAAAACAGCAATTGACGAAATGCTTCATACAGAAAGGTTTGCTGAAAGAATTCTGTTCTTAGGCGGCGAAATAGAAATGAAACCCGCTCATGAAATAAACCATATAAAAGACCCGCACAAAATGTTGGAGTGGGCTATGAAAAGCGAAGAAGAAGCAATGGAGATGTATAATGATTTTGCCGTTGAGTGCACTGAAGCAAGGGATGCCGGAACAAAACAGATATTTGAATCCATTATAGCAGACGAAGAAAGACATTTCGAAGGTTTTGAACAGGAGTTTGATAATCTTGAAAAATTCGGAGACAGATACCTCGCTCAGCAGGCAATGGAGAGAAGTAAAAGAATGGGAATTACCCCTTCAGAATAGATAAAACTTCTTTTCTTGCTTTTTCAGCTTTTTCAATATATTTTCTTTTTTTTATATATGCTTTTAAAAAATCTAATTCAAATTTTTTTAATAATTTTTCACATTTATAAAAATCGTGCGCCTTGCCCAAAGCATCCTGGATTTTTTTAAACTCCTTTTCATAATTTTTATTGGTATATCTACAGGCTTTTACTTTTAACCTCAATTTATGGAGCTCTTTGTCGCTTTTATTTAAAAATGTTTCTTTCAAAAAGCTCCTACAAGAATCCAAATCTATTTTTATTTTTTCTTTTGCCGGAATTTTTTTAAATTTTATTTTTTTTAGTATTTTTACAAACTTTTTATTAAGCTTTTTTCTTCTTTTTTTGAGGATTTTTTTTATTTTCTTTTTTTTACAAATTTTAAGCATAACATCAGTATCTCTTAACTTGGATGATTTATTCAAAATAATTTCACATCCTTTGTCGCTTAAACCTTCTTTTTGTAAAAAAGAAAGGTTTTTTCTGCATTCTATCCTTAAAGAGTGAAGTGTTTTGGCATCCTGTTTTTTTAGATATTTTTTAATCAGCTTTTCCATAGGTTTTTCCTTTCATCGTAAAAAATTACAGAAGTAGGATAGGCTAGTTGTAGTTTTGAATTTTTAATAATTTCAAGCACCTTAAAAAGCACATCCTGTTTTACTTTAAGCCATCCCTCCCAATCGACTGTAATTGAAAACGCATATACTAAAATATTCATAGAATAATCGTCAAATTCATCAAGATATACCAAAAGAGTTTTTCTAACACCATATTTATCCTCGATTGAAAAAAGTGTGTTTTTCATCATCTTTTTTCTAAGCATTGATGCTATTTTACGGTCGGTTACTATCTGAGGGTGTTTTTCAAGCATTGTTCTGATTTCTGAAATCACCCTGTTTAATTCCTCTGTGTCGGTCGTATATTTAATTTTTATCCAAAATTTAATTCTTCTTCCTATAATCCTTCTTGACCAGTTTTTTATCCACTGATTTGCCAAAACGGAATTTGGTATTGTTATAAGCGAATTGTCAAATGTCCTTATTTGTGTTGCTGTAAGTCCGATTTCCGTTACAAAACCTTCAAAATCTTTAGTTTGTATCCAATCCCCTTGATGAAACGCATCTTCGCTTACAATCCTTATCGAATCAAAAAAATTACCGAGTGTATCTTTAAAGGCAAGTCCTATTATTAGACCTCCTATACCAAGCGATGTAATAATAGCAGTGATATTGACACCGATATGTGAAAGTATAAGCATAAATACGACAGTTACCAAAAAAACTTTTGTAAGATTTATCACCAGTAAAAAAAGTTCCCGCCTGACATTTGCCTTTTTTGCCAAATTTAAAAAAATCAGCATATATACAATATATTTAAAAATTTCATAAAAAGCCCATGCCACAAGAAATAAATTAACATAAAAAGCAATATTTTCATATCCAATACCAAACTTTTTAAACCAGAAAATCAAAACATTGAAATTAATCAGCAACAAAACAGGAACCCCTATTTTATTTACTCTTGAATAAAAAAGCCTGAAAGATAATTTTTTTCTTTTTTTAAAAAGAAATATTTTGATTTTTTTACTTATCAACGGATACAAAATATCTAATAATAAAACAAATGCCGTGAGTATTATTTCTTTCATTTTTACCCTTTGAAAAAATTATATCACATTTTGGTATAATTGCGCCTAAAAAAAGGAAATTAATGAGAACTCATTATTGCGCCGAAGTAAATGAAAGTTTAGTTGGTCAGAAAGTTGAACTTGTGGGATGGGTTAATTCCCACAGGGACCACGGTGGGGTTATTTTTATAGACCTCAGAGACAGAAGCGGAATCGTCCAAATTGTAGCGGACCCGGCTGATAGTACAAAAGCCCATAAAGTTGCGGAAGAAATCAAAGACGAATATGTTTTAAAAGTAAAAGGTCTTGTCAGATTCAGGGGGGAAGGGCTTGAAAACCCCAAACTTAAAACAGGAAAAATCGAAGTTGTCGCAGAAGAGATTATTATAGAAAACAAAAGCGAGGTTTTACCGTTTCAAATCGGAGATAAAAATGTAAATGAAGAGCTTAGACTTAAATACAGATATTTAGATTTAAGAGACCCTAACAGCCTAAATACATTTATTTTAAGAAGTAAAGTCATAAAAGCGATAAGGGATTATTTTGATACTAACGGATTTATAGACGTTGAAACGCCTGTTCTTACAAAATCGACACCTGAAGGTGCGAGGGATTATTTGGTTCCAAGCAGGATTCATCCGGGCGAATTTTACGCACTTCCCCAGTCTCCGCAGCTTTTTAAACAGATTTTAATGATAGCGGGATTTGACAGATATTATCAGATTGCAAAATGTTTCAGGGACGAAGACCTTAGAGCCGACAGACAGCCGGAATTTACCCAGGTGGACGTTGAAATGAGCTTTGCTACCGAAGATGACGTAATAGCGGCAATAGAAGGAATGATTAAAGAAGCGTTTAAAGTAGCGGGAATTAAAGTAACCCTCCCGATACCTAGGATGACTTATGCCGAGGCTATGGAAAAATACGGAAGCGACAAACCGGATTTAAGATTTGATTTGCCTATGGTTGACGTAATAGACGAATTTGTTGATTCAAACAATGAAATTTTCAGCACAATCGCACAGGATAAGAAAAACAACAGGTTCAAAGCGCTTAAAGTTCCGGGCGGAGATAAATTTTACAGCAGAAAAATGCTAAAAGAGCTTGAAAATTTCGTCAGAAAATTCGGTGCAAAAGGTCTTGCGTACCTTCAGGTTAAAGAAGAAGGGCTAAAAGGCCCTATCGTTAAATTTATGAGTGAAGAATCCCTAAACAAAATGATTGATAAACTTAACCCAGAAGTTGGAGATATTATTTTCTTCGGTGCGGGTGATAAGAAAACGGTTCTTGATTACATGGGAAGACTTAGGCTAAAAATAGCAAACGATATGGGATTAATAGATAAAAATGAATATAAATTTACATGGATTGTGGATTTTCCAATGTTTGAGAGCGATGAAAACGGCAACCCTACTCCGCTTCACCATCCGTTTACTATGCCGGATATGGATACGTGGGATGAAAAAGATTTTGAAAGCATCCAGTCCATTGCTTATGATTTAGTCTTAAACGGATATGAAATAGGCGGCGGAAGTATTAGGATTCATAAAGAAGAAATTCAGGAAAAAGTATTCAAAATGCTGGGAATCGATGAAATGGAAGCAAAAGAGAAATTTGGCTTCCTGCTCGATGCACTTAAATTCGGTGCACCTCCTCACGGAGGATTTGCATTGGGACTAGACAGGGTTATAATGCTTATGACAAAAACAGACAATATCCGAGACGTCATAGCATTCCCTAAAACACAAAAAGCCCAGTGCCTTCTAACAGGAGCACCGGGCGAAGTTGACAAAGCTCAGCTTAAAGAATTACACATAAGAGTAAAAAAACCAAAAGCTGACAATGAATAAAAAAATTAGTGAAGTTACAAATCTTACTTTGGCAAATTTAAAAAAAGGTGATGTATTCAAAATCGCAGGATTTGACAAATCCTGCGGTAATTTTAAATACAGGCTCAGTGACCTGGGAATCAGTAAAGGTCAAATAGGACAAGTAATAAACAAATCGCTTTTTGGCCCCATTGAAGTCGATATTGAAGGCAGAAAACTGGCCTTGGGTCGCGGAATGACGAAAAAAATATATGTTAAAAAATTTGAATGCCCTGTATTATAGTGGATACTAAGTAGTGGGTAGTCAGTAGTTAATAGTTATCAGTTTACAGTAAATAATGATTAATTAATAATTTGAAATTAATTGATTCAGCGTATTGCATTTTTTAGCTTTAGCTTCATTATGATAAAATTGTAAACTGAATACTGAGTATTATTAACTACCCACTACTCACTACCCACTACATACTAAACAAAGGAGAAAATATGAAAAAACTGTTTTTAATCATAGGAGCACCCGGAAGCGGAAAAACAACCGATGCAGAATTAATTGCAAAGAGAAATCCCGATAAAATTGTTCATTATTCAACAGGAGATTTATTAAGAGCGGAGGTTGCCAGCGGAAGCGAACTTGGCAAAACTATTAAAAGCTATATAGACAACGGTAATCTTGTACCGCTTGAAATCGTAATCAATACTATAAAAAGCGCAATAGAAAAAGCGCCTAAAGACATTGTATTAATTGACGGTTTTCCAAGAAGCGTAGAACAGATGAAAGCACTTGACGAAATGCTTAAAAACAGCAATGATATAGAACTTGTAAGTGTTATTGAAGTAGAAGTCAGCGAAGATGTTGCTAGGGATAGGGTTTTAGGCAGAGCAAGAGGCGCAGATGACAACGTAGAAGTATTCAACAACAGAATGAAAGTATTTTTAGAACCGTTAAAAGAGATTCAGGATTTTTACAGCGCACAGGGAAAACTTATTAAAATTAACGGTGAAAGAACCATTGAAGAAATTGTAGACGAAATGGAACAGGTAATTAAAGAAAAAGCCGGAATTTAATGAAAATTTTTCAGGTTATAATCGGCACCGAAATATTAAACGGAAGAAGGGAAGATAAACATTTTAAATTTTTACGCGATATCCTCTTAAAAAGGGGATATGAACTTTTTTCCTCTTTTATTATAAAAGACAACCCCAGGCTTATAAAAGATATTTTCAGATTAATAAAAAACACTCCTGAATCTATGCTTTTTTGTTACGGAGGCATAGGAGCCACTCCTGATGATTATACACGGGAAAGTGCCGCGGAAGTTTTTAGTGAAGGTTTAATGGAATATAATAAAGAATTTAAAAACTTAATCGATAAAAAATTTCCAAACGATGACAACAGTAAAAAATATCCACTGGCTTACTGGCCCAAAAATTCCAAACCTTTATGGAACAATCCCATAAACGGATACCCCGGCTTTTATATTGACAATAGATTTTTTTTCATGCCGGGATTTCCGCAAATGGCCCACCCTATGACGATAGAAGCCGTTGAAAAATTTTTACCTCCAAAAGAAAAAAAGCAAAGATTTACTTTAATAGCATTTGCAAAAGAATCAGAAATGCTGGATATAATGCAAAAAATCCCAAAAGATATAGAGTTTTCAACCCTTCCGAAGTTGGACTATACCAGTGAAATTTCATTTACAGGTAAAAGAGCCAAAGAAATTTATGAGTGGTTTAAAGAAGAATTAAAGAAAAATAATATACAATATAAAGAAATAAAACATTAAGGTATATTATGAAAATAAAACCGAACCCTTATCTTAAAAACCTTACCTGTCTTTATGTTGAAGATGATGAAAATATAAGAAAAAGTTTCTTGATTATTTTAAATAAAATATTTAAAGAGGTTTTTATTGCGACAAACGGGAAAGAAGGGGTTGAATTATTTAAAAAACATTATCCTAATATCATCTTATCAGATATTAAAATGCCAGAAATGAACGGCCTTGAAATGTCCAAAGAAATTAAAACATTAGATGAGGAAGCATATATTATATTGCTGACTGCATTTACCGATATTGATTTTTTAAAAAGCGCCATTGATTTAGGGGTGGAAGGATACATCACCAAACCAATTGATAAGAAAAAATTATATCAAAAACTTAATTTTTTAGCTGATATAATAAAACATAAACAGGAAGCCAAAGAAAGTTTTCAACTTCTACATAAAATGTTCGAAGAACAAAACGATGCGGTAATTTTAGCAAAAGACAACGATATAAAACTTAAAAATACAGCATTTATAAATGAATTTGGTGATTTTAAAACATTAGACGACTTGGAAGAGTATTTGAATATTGACTTGATTTTTGATGAAAAACCCAATATAGTAAATATTAAAATAGACAATTCAATAAAAACATATGAAATTATATATAAAAACACCGATAAAAACCATAAAATAATTACTTTTAAAAATATTTCTGAAATCAATGAAAAAATATATACAGACGAACTTACAAAAGCTTACAACAGAAAATATTTAAACACCGTTTCAGAAAAATTTATAAATAAAAAATTATGCTTTATTATATTGGATATTGACGAATTCAAACTTATTAATGATAAAAAAGGACATTTGACAGGCGATATGGTTTTACAGACATTATCTGAGATTATAAAAGACAATCTGAGAAAAGAAGATTATTTTATCAGATGGGGCGGAGAAGAGTTTTTAATAATTCCAAACAATGTAAATGATTCTCAAACTGCTCTAAAAATTGCACAAAATTTAAGAAAAACCATTGAAAACACTAATTTTATGGAAGTCGATAAAGTTACATGCAGTTTTGGAGTCGCATGTGATTATATTACTTCAAAAGAAGATATCAAAAATTTATTTAAAAAAGCGGATAAAGCTTTATATAAAGCAAAAGAAACCGGAAAAAACAAAGTAGAGGTATATTAAGATGACATTTTATTATTTATTATTATTTACAAGTATTGTAATAACACTATTTGGCATTTATAATTTTATAAAAATTTCAAAAATTGAAAAAAGCATAGATAATTATCTGTTTGTTATAACCAGCGAAAGAGGATATTATGTGGGGGCGGTGCTGTTTTCGTTGGCCCTTATGGTAATTTCAGCTTTTCAGGCTATGCCTTTTGTTTTTAATATGAAAGTGTTTAGTATAGTGTTTTTCTTTTTTTCATTATTTTTACTCTCATTGTCTCATTTGCTTTATTACAACGCCGTAATAAAAAAATGCAGTGATTACAAAGAGTTTTTTAAAGATTTCGAAATAAATTTGAACGACAAATGTGAAAAACTTATGCTTAAATACATATATTCAAAAGAAAAAAACATAGAAAAAATAAAAGATATTTTCAAAAGAAACAGACATTTGTGTAAAAAAAACCAACATCCCTAAATTTTTACAGCTTACAGCGATTTTAACCGTTATAGTTTCAATTAAAGTTTTTTGTTATAATTATTAAAAAAGGCTGAAAAAATGAAATTAAAAACAGTATTGCTAATCTGTACAGGTTTTATATTTATAGGGTGTTCGTCCAAAGAAGTAACACAACCTCAGTCATCACCCAAAGTGAGCGGAGAATGTATTATACAAGACAGGAAAGCGCCTAAATGGGTTTGTACTGGCGGGGATGTAAAAAATTATATCACTGCTGTTGGAAGTGCCAAACCCACACCTCTTGGTTTTAGTTTTCAAAGAAGTGAAGCGATGGCAATAGCAAGGGATGAAATAGCAAAACAATTACAATTAAAAGTAAAAAATATGTTTAAAAACTATATGGCAACCACAGGTGCTGATATCGGTTCCGTTGAGAAAGTCACAGAATATGTTTCAAAACAATTAACCAAACAAACACTAACAGGATCCAAACAGCTAAATATTTGGATAGCCCCGGATAAAACACTTTTTGTATTAGTCGGAGTTCCGCTTAATGCAAACAAAGTAAAAGAAGTAATTAAATCCTCATTAAAAAACCAAGAAGCATTATGGCAGAAATTCCAATCACAGAAAGCTCAAAAGGAACTTGAGAAATCAATAGAAAAAGAATTTGGTAATTCATATTATTAAATTCTTCTTTTTCTTTTATAAAAATCCAAGGTGTCTGTCACTATTTTATAAAAGTACCCGGGAGGGCGTTCACGCAGTGACTTTGGGCTCCGCCAAGTCACACGGTGAGGATAGGAGGGCCGGTTTAGGGGCGGCATATGCCGCCGCACACCCCGACCCTACCGATCTCCTCTAAAAAATTGGTTGTAGGGCCCCAAAATGTGCGGGTAGCGACACCTCCCAGGTTGAGTATAATTATATCAGATTTTTTGAGTAAAATCAAGAAGATATCGAGGTTTTCAATCAACTTTTATTAACTGAATTTTACCGAATTTTTAGGTTTTTTGCAAGTTTGACACATTCATTAATTAAAGGCTTGTCTGGTATATAGATTTCATCAATATGTTTTTTTAATTCCTGTTTTGTTTTATTACCGATGGCAATAGCTTTAATATCTTTAAAATTGTTCAATTTAGAAAAACATTTTACTGTTGAAGGCGATGAAAATATTACAATTGACGGTTTAATAAATTCTTTTTTAGGTTCATTGCAAACCGTTTCATAAATAATTACTTCTTTTAATAAATTGTTTTGAAATTCTTTGTGAATATTTGAAACAAGCTTCTCTGCCCTAAAAAAAAGAAAAGTTTTATTTTGATAAATTTGATTAATTTCTTTTGCAAATTCATCCCCGTAAGATGATTTTGCTATATATTCAACCCTGCCGCCTAATTTTTCTATCTCTTTTGCAGTGGCTTTTCCGATTGCAAAAGCCGGGTATTTTTTCCATTCATCTGTAAGATTGTTTAAAGCTCTTACGCCGTTTTTTGAAGTAAATAAAAGATAATCAATATTTTCAAAAGAAAAAGAAGGGGAAAGAAAATTTATTTTTATTACCGGATAATTTAATACCCCATCAATTTTCTGATTTGTCAATAAATAAATCGGTAATTCTCCATTTTTCATTCTAAAATCTCAATTAAAATTATTCCCACTCAATAGTCGCAGGCGGTTTAGAAGAAATATCATAAACAACCCTGTTGATTCCGTCCACTTCGTTAATAATTCTCGTTGAAACCCTTTCAAGAAACTCATGAGGCAAATGGGAAAAAGTTGCCGTCATACCGTCAGTTGAGCTTACACATCTGATTGCAACAGTATTGTCGTAAGTTCTGTTGTCACCCATAACCCCTACGCTTCTTACATTAAGAAGCACAGCAAAGGCCTGCCATACGTCATTGTATAATCCCCATGCTTTAAGCTCTTGAATCAAAATGGCGTCAGCTTCTCTTAAAATATTTAAATCTTCCTCATTGACTTCGCCCATTATTCTGATAGCAAGTCCCGGTCCCGGAAACGGATGCCTGTATACAAGCTCTTCCGGAAGTCCAAGTTCAATTCCAAGTTTTCTTACTTCATCTTTGAAAAGTTCTCTTAACGGCTCAATCAGTTCAAATTTCATCCATTCGGGAAGTCCTCCGACATTATGATGTGATTTTATTGTTTTTGAAGGCCCTTTTACGCTTACACTTTCAATTACGTCAGGATACAAAGTCCCCTGCGCTAAAAATTTAGCGTCTTTGTGTTTTTTGGCTTCTTCGTCAAACACTTCGATAAACGTATGTCCTATAATTTTTCTTTTTTCTTCAGGATCCGTTACACCTTTTAATTTATTTAAAAATCTTTCTCTTGCATCAACCGTAATTAAAGGCACATGAAGAACATTTTTAAATGCGTGTTCGACCTGCTCTCTTTCATTTTTTCTAAGAAGTCCGGTATCAACAAAAATGGGTACAAGTTTATCGCCTATTGCTTCATGTAAAAGTGCCGCAGTCACCGAACTGTCCACTCCTCCGCTTAACGCACAGATTACTTTATTGTCGCCTACTTGTTCTTTAATCTTTTTAATCTGTTCTTTAGCAAAATGTGCCATATCCCATTTACTTGTTACACCGCACACGTTTCTTGCAAAGTTTCTTAAAATTTTAGCCCCTTCAATACTGTGTGTAACCTCGGGATGAAACTGTATTGCATAAATTTCTTTTTCTTCGTTTACAATCGCTGCATAAGGCGCATTTGAAGTATGGGCTATTCTTTTAAATCCTGGCGCCAGTTTTTCAACCCTGTCGCCGTGACTCATCCATACGATTGTGGGGTTGCTTACATCATCAAACAGTTTATGAGGCTCGTCTATAAAAAGTTCGGCTTTTCCGTATTCATGATGGTCCGCCCTAACCACTTCACCACCGAAATCCACCGTAATAAGCTGCATTCCGTAACAGATTCCAAGGATTGGAAGGCCTAGTTCATATATTTCCTTATCAACCCTGTAAGCGTCTTCTTCATAAACACTGGCAGGCCCTCCGCTGAATATTATACCTTTGGGTTTTTTTTCCTTTGCTGCTTTTAGCCCGTCAAAATAAGGGACAATTTCACTGTAAATACCCTCTTCTCTAAGCCTTCTTGCTATTAATTGTGTATATTGACTACCAAAATCAAGTATTAAAATTTCAACTTGCATTTTACTCCTTTAATTTTTGCTTATTATTAAACTCATAAAATTCAATAATAAACAAAAAAAAGGGATTAATAAATCCCTAACATTTCAAACTGAACATACCATATGGCAATACTTACTATATATCCTAAAAGCACAGTCCATGCATATTTCATATGAGAATTAAAAGTATAAACACCTCTCATTCTACCCATTACACCAACTCCGGCGGCGCTGCCGAAACTTATTAAACTTCCGCCTATCCCTGCAGTCATTGTTACAAGCATCCACTGATCATGCCCCATTCCAGGGTCAGCTTTTAAAATTGCTGCCATTACAGGGACGTTATCAATAATGGCACTGATAAACCCTACTCCTATATTA
>Ga0256842_1002329_pt1 | contig 13790 bp, 10 predicted proteins | sample 4559240metaG_FD_185973 | JGI IMG/M metagenome (GOLD analysis project Ga0256842, IMG submission 185973) | Hydrothermal vent microbial communities from Guaymas Basin, Mexico - 4559-240 | ecosystem: Environmental > Aquatic > Marine > Hydrothermal vents | place: Mexico: Guaymas Basin | collected...
CTACCTGCTACTTATGTTTTAAAAGATAGATTAAAAGGGGTAAAAGAGGATAGATTACCACTTATATTTGATAAATCTTATAAGACATTTTATGAGATAAGTTGTGATGTTAAAGATGAGGTGGCTTACTTGTACTTTAACTTTCATAATGGTGCTTTTAGTAGTGATAAATGTATGAAGTTAAAATATGCTTTTGAGTATATAAAAACTCAAGTAAAAGTTGTTGTTTTAATGGGTGGTGATGATTTTTTTAGTAATGGGATTCACCTAAATATACTAGAAGATAGTAAAAAAAATGGTGAAGATGGTTGGAGTAACATAAATGCTATGAATGACTTAGTAAAAAGTGTTTTGTTTGCTGATGATGTTATAACGGTCGCATCTTTGGAGAAAAATGGTGGTGCTGGTGGTGTTTTTTTGGCACTAGCTTGTGATAAGGTTGTAGCAAAAGATAGTGTAGTGTTAAACCCACATTATAAAACTTTAGGGCTTAGTGGTAGTGAGTATCATACTTATAGTTTAGAAAAGAGAGTGGGGAAACAAAAAGTAGATGAGATACTAAATAGTTGTTTACCTCTAAATTCAGAAGAAGCGAAACAACTAGGTGTTGTAGATGAGGTTTTTGAGTATAAAAATTATAGTAATAATTTAGAAAATTTTTGTAAGAATCTTTTAGTTAATGAAGATATTTATGATGATTTTTTATGGGATAAAGAGGATTATTTAGAGGAGAATAGGGAGCTTATAGAATCTAAAAAAGCAGATGAGATAAGAGTTATGTATAGTGAATTTTGGGATAAAAAGAGTGAGTTTCATAAACTTAGATATGAGTTTGTTTATAAACTATGTCCAACAAAAACTCCAAGGAGGTTAAAACAAGAGGGGTAACCAGCCCCTCTTTAAGTTTTTTAAAGCAACTTAGTTAAATAACCAAGAATAAGCAATAAAACAAATACTTTTGAGAACATGGGAAGTTCCTTTTTTAGCACTCCCACCCAACACTACCCACTAAAAAAAGAGCAAAAAAAAAGCTCTATCTTCAAAAAGAAGATAGAGCTTTACAGTGCTACAAAAAGTGGTTAGCAGTTTGTAGAACTTCCCATGTATGAAGAGATATGATAGCATAAAAAAATAAATAAAGGTTAAAATATGCATGAGTATAGTGTAGTCCAAGCACTACTTGAACAGATAGAGGGTGTGGCACAAGAGAATGATGCTACAAAAGTTACAAAGATTATAGTTAAGATTGGTGTTATGAGTGGTATAGAAGCCCACCTTCTTGAGATAGCTTTTAACACTTTTAAAGAGAAAACTATATGTGATGGGGCTGAGTTTGTTATGAATATACAGCCGTTAAAGATTAGGTGTAACTCTTGTCAAAAAGAGAGTGAGTTACAACAAATAGAGTATTGTTGCCCATTTTGTAGTTCTACTGAGGTGGAAGTTATAGATGGTGAAGATATGTTTTTAATGAGTTTGGAGATGGAGTAAAGATGCAAGAGTATTGGGAAAGTTATGTAAAACAGGTTGATGGTCATAAAGCTATGGTGAGTTTTAATGCTGGAATTTCAGATGAAATTCCTAATTATGAGTTTATGTATGTTGGATTTGTAAAGGTTAAACTAAAGAATCCAATGGAAAATGGTTTAGTTGGTGAGTATGAGAGTGATGATATTGGTTTTATAGAAGATAGAATCGAGATGGAATCTCTTAGATGGAGAAGTGGAAAATATATAGGCAGAATTATCTCAAATGGTGAAGTTAATTTTATATATGCTTTAAAACTTGATTTTGAGTGGAGTAATACAGTTAGTGAAGCTATGAAACATTTTGACTATGAGTACGAATATGGCTCAAAAACAGATATGGAGTGGGAAGTTTATAGAAATTTACTTTTTCCAACTATAAAAGAGTGGCAAATTATAACAAATCATCACGCCTGTAACTCACTAAAAGAGCAAGGAGATAGCTTGAAAGAGAAAAGGGCTATTGAACATAAGTCATATTTTAATACAATAGATGATAGAGCTAAATTTATGGAGTTAATAGAAAAAGAGAACTTCACTAAACAAAAAGAGACAGAGATTCCATTTAGAGATAAAATAATGTATGGTGTAGAGTTTTATAGAAAAGATGTGCCATTTTATTATGATATTGACGAGATAACTCTAAAAATTATAGAGATGTGTGAAAAACATAATGGTTTTTATGATGGTTGGGAGTGTTCGGTTAATAAATAGTAACTATTGTCGGATAAGAAACCCATCTCACGATAAAGCACTCTTCTATTGTGAATGATTATTTTTTTACTGAATATTGTAAAAGAATAACTCTTTAATATATATTAGTTCATAGTGTTGTATAATCTGTAATTAATGTAATTTATCTATTTAAGGGGTTAATATGAATAAAGTTTTGATAGTTGAAGATAATGCAGATAATTTAGCAGTATTAGAAGCATTTTTAGAAGATGATTATAATCTTGTAAATGCTGATAATGGTAAAAAAGGTTTGGAGATGGCTATTGCTGAAAAACCTGATTTGATACTGATGGATATATCTCTTCCCGAAATGGATGGTACAGAAGTTTTAGCTGAGATTCGTCGTATTGATGAGATTAAGAACACCCCTACAATTGCTTTAACAGCCCATGCTATGGTTGGCGATAAAGAGAGATATTTGGCTCTTGGGTTTGAGGCTTATGTGAGTAAACCCATTTTAGATGATGAAGAACTTATCGAATTAATAGAAAAATTAATTAAGGGGGCTTAAGATGGATTTTACAAAAGCAGTAAGTATTGCAGATAAGATATACTGGGTTGGTATGCAACTAGAGAATGACCCTTTTCAGTGTCTTCCATATTTTATAGAAAATGGTGATGAATCTATTTTGATTGACCCAGGTTCAATGCTTGAGTTTGAAGCAGTGATAGAGAAAGTTTCACAAATTACAGATTTAAAAAATATTAAATATATTATTCTTCATCATCAAGATCCAGATTTGTGTGCAGCCGTTCCAGAGATAGAAAAAAGAATTAACCGTGATGATTTAGAGATTATCACACATAGTCGTATGACTGTACTCATTAAACATTATCAAGTAACTTCAAAATATTATGAGATAGATAAAAATGATTTAAAAATATCTTTTAAAAGTGGACTTGAATTACAATTTTTAACTACCCCTTATTGTCACTCCCCTGGTGCATTTGTTACTTATGAGCCAAAATCTAAAGTTTTATTTTCAAGTGATATTTTTGGTGGTCTTGAAGAATCTTGGGAATTTTATGCAAAAGATGATTATTTTGAACAAGCAAAAGCTTTTCATAGTGCCTATATGCCAAGTAAAGATATTTTTAATTATGCTCTTAGAAAAATAGAGCAACTAGATATTAATCTCATTGCCCCTCAACATGGTTCAATAATAGAGAGAAAATATGTTTATAACCTTATAGAAGATATGAAGAATCTTGAATGTGGTTTATATATTGATAATAAATATAATGATGAATTGATAGATACTATTAATCAGCTTGAAGAGAAAGAGAAAGAGTTAAATGATTATAAGAAACATCTTGAACAAAAAGTTAAATCTAAAACATATTCATTAGAAGAATCAAATACTAAACTACAAACAGAACAGTTAAAACTAAATAAGTTTAATAAATATTTGAGTGAATTAAACTCTGTTGATGTTAGTTATTTGGCAAATAATGCAGTAAAACAGGTTTTAGATATTACAGATTCGCAAGTTGGAATCTTTTATATAAATGATGAAGATGATAATTTAAAAGTTTTAGCAAAATACTCTATTGATGAAAATCTTTTAAAACAATCATTCTTTGATGCTTCCCCTAGTGGAATTGTAAAAAGAGCTGATGAAAGTGGAGAATGGATATATATAGATGCAATTAGTGAAAATGTAGCTATCACTATTGATTTGGGATTATATAAGGCTAAACTTCAACATATAAAAGCGATTCCTTTAGTTTTTCAAAAGAAGAAGATAGGTGTAATTCTGATAGCATCTGTTTCATCAACACTTTTTGATGAAAATTATCTAAGAGGGTATATTAATTCACTTGTTCAGTCTTTAAGTAATGCAATCTCTTATATTGAAACACAAAAAAGTTCTATTGCTCTTCAAAATGCTAATATGGAACTCGAAGAATCGAATAGATTGAAATCAGAATTTTTAGCAAATATGTCTCATGAACTAAGAACACCACTCAATTCAATTATTGGATTTTCAAATATTTTACAAAAAAACAAGAAAGAGAATCTTTTAGAAAAACAACTTTCTCAACTGGAAAAAATAAATCGTAATGGTATGAATCTTCTTGATTTAATTAATAATATTTTGGATTTAAGTAAAATAGAATCAGGTAAGATGGAGCTAGATATTAGAAAGGTTGATTTAGTTAGTACCATAAGTACGACTTTAGATTTGATAATGCCACAAGCCTCAAACGGTAAGAAAAAATTAGTTTTTAATAATAAACTCTCTAAAAATATCTATTATTATGAAACTGATGAGCAAAAATTTAAACAAATTGTTATAAATTTGGTTTCAAATGCGATTAAATTTGTTGAAAATACCACTGGTGAGATAAAAGTTACTCTTATTGAAAATGATGGGATGATTAAAGTACTTGTAACTGATAATGGCATTGGGATAGCTGAGGATAAAATTGATTATATTTTTGGAGCATTTCAACAAAGTGATGGAAGTACAACTAGAAAATATGGTGGAACTGGTCTTGGTCTTGCAATCTCTAAAAGTATGGCAGAGATGTTGGGTGGTTATATTGATGTAGAATCACAACTTAATTTTGGATCGACTTTTGCCTTATGTTTACCTAAAAAAGAGATGCTTGAAAATGATAGTAGTAAAAATTCTTTAGAGCAAATTAAATTAAAAATACAAACTTTTTCAAAAATAGAATCTATATTGATTATTGATGATACTCAAGATGTGATTGAACTTTTAAAAGAGTATCTTGGTGATAGTGGCTATAAAATTTATACAGCAAATAATGGTGAAGATGGTATAAAACTAGCTCATAAAGTAAGACCATCTTTAATAACTCTTGATATTATGATGCCAAATATGAACGGTTGGGAGATTTTAAAAAGATTAAAAGTATCATCAGAGACTGCTGATATACCTGTTGTAATGATAAGTAATATCTCCGATAAAAATAAAAGCTTAAGATTTGGTGCGATAGATTCGATAGTAAAACCATTTTCAAAAGAGGATATAAAATCTATAATATCAAAATATTTTCAAGGCGATAATAAAATAAATTCAGTACTTATTGTTGATGATGAAGCAGATATTAGAGAGTTACTTCGTGAGTATATTAAAAATGATGTAAAGGTGATAAAAGAGGCTGATGATGGTAGAGAAGCTTTAAAAATTATAGATGATGGATTTATTCCTGATGTTATCTACCTTGATTTAATGATGCCAAACCTTGATGGTTTTGGTTTTTTAGAGATTGTAAAATCAAATAAGAATCTTCAAAATACAAACATAGTTGTGGTTAGTGCTAAAGAGTTAACACTAGAGGATAAAAAGATTTTGGATAGAAGCAATGTGAGTGTTGTTAAAAAAGGCTCAAATATAGAATCTATTATTAAAGAGTTTGCCAAGGGTAATAATGAGTAATTTATATAATTCATATATTCTTGTTGTTGATGATAATGATGATAATTTAGAGCTTATTGAAGATTTTTTAGATGATGAGGGGTATGAAAATATAATTTGTGTTACTGGTGCGAGGGATGCTTATGATGTTTTATCTGAAAAAGGTATTGACCTGATAATTTTGGATATTATGATGCCAGATATTGATGGTTTAGAAGCTTGTGAATATATCAAAACTCATCCAGATTATAAAGATATTCCCATTATTATAGCAACAGCAAAAGCTGATTTAGATACTTTAAAAGCTGGTTTTGAAGCTGGTGCTAGTGATTATGTTAGAAAACCTATTACAAATGATATAGAGTTATTAGCAAGGGTTAAAAATGCTTTAACATTAAAATGCCAAGTTGATTATATAAAAAATATTAATGAATCTTTAGATGACAAAATAAAAGATGAGATAGATAAGAATCATAAAAAAGATTTGTTGATGCAAGAGCAAACAAAACTTGCTGAAATGGGTGAGATGGTTGGTTCAATTGCACATCAATGGCGACAACCATTAAATGCTTTGAGCATTAATATTCAAAATCTTGAAGATGATTTTGAAGAGGGTTTGATTGATAAAATTTTTATAGATAATTTTATACAAAAGAATACAGATATTATTAATTTTATGTCACATACGATAGATGATTTTAGAAACTTTTTTAGAATAGATAAAGAGAAAATAGATTTTTCAGTTTTGGAATCTATAGAAAATGTTGTAAATATTCAAGATGCTGTTTTAAAAAATTATAATATTAATTTAGAGATTATAGGTGATGATTTTATAATTAATGGTTTTAAAAATGAGTTTTCTCAAGTGGTGATGAATCTTATAAATAATGCCAAAGATGCATTAGTTGAAAATAAAATAGATGATGCAAAAATAGTTGTAGAGCTATCTAATAATAAAATAACTATTATTAATAATGGTGTTGGGATAGATGAAGATATTATCGATAGAATTTTTGAACCATATTTCACAACAAAAGAGCAGGGAAAAGGTACTGGAATGGGTCTTTATATGTCAAAAATGATTATAGAAAACAATATGAACGGAAAAATAGATGTTAAAAATATTGATAATGGTGTTTCTTTTGAGATAAGTTTAAAAAGTGTGGATAGTTAAATGATTGAGGCTACAAATGAGATTTCAATTCTTTATGTTGAAGATGAAGATGATGTGAGAGAGGGTTACTCAAGAGCATTGACTAGAATTTGTAAAAATTTGTATACAGCATCTAATGGTGAAGATGGTTTAGCTTTATATAAGGAGCGTAAACCAGATATTGTTATAAGTGATATCCGAATGCCAAAGATGGATGGTTTGGAGATGGCTAAAGAGATAAAAAAATTAGATTCTGATATTAATATTGTATTTACAACTGCTCATAGTGAAAGTTCATATCTTTTAGAAGCGATAGAGCTTCAGGTTGAAGGGTATCTACTAAAGCCTGTGCAAAAAAAATCAATGATAAATTTAATTAAAAAATTAGCTAGAAATATAACCCTTGAGAAAGAGAATAAAGAGCAAAAATTAGTTCTCCAACATATTATAGATTCTGAAAATAGTATATCTATGATTACAAATATTAAGACAGTATCTTTTGCAAGTAAGTCATTTTTACATCTTTTTGGTGTTTTGGATGTTAAAGAGTTAAATGAAAAATTTACTACAACTTTAGATATTCTATCAGATACAGAAGGTAAATTAAATAAAAGCAATATTATAGATAGTATGAATAATGGAGAGAATCTTTACTCTTATATAAATAGCTTAGAAAAAACTAATAGAATAATTACAATAAAAGATGTTAATGATAAGATAAAATCATTTTATTTAAATATATCAAAAATTAGTAGTATGAATTTTCTTATAAATCTTACAGATATAACAGAGATAGAAAAAGAGAGAGAAGAAACATACAAAAAAGCATATATAGATGGATTGACAGGGGTATATAATAGAAATAAATTTGAAGAAGTTTTTGAGTATGAATTAAAAAGAAGTAAAAGGTATAAACGACCTTTTAGTATAGCAATTTTAGATATTGATAATTTTAAAATTTTTAATGATAAATATGGTCACTTAGTTGGTGATGAAGTTTTGATAATGTTAGCCCAAACTATGAAAAATTCTATTAGAGAAACAGATATGTTTGCTAGGTGGGGTGGTGAAGAGTTTACTATATTATTTAACAATACTACTTTAGAAAATGCGATGGTTTCAGCAAATAATTTTAAAAATATAATAGAAAATTTAGAACATAAAACAGCAGGAAAGATTACAGCTTCATTTGGTTTAACTCAACTTAAAGAGAATGATACAATGAGAACAATATTTAAAAGAGCTGATGATGCACTTTATAAAGCAAAAAATAGTGGTAGAAACTGTGTAAAAAGTGAGATGTGATGATAGATTTAAAGGTGGAAAGTAAATTAAAATTTAGATTACTATTTATCTTTATTTTTTTAGTATTAAATATTTTATTTTATTATTTTAGTAATTTATATAAAAATCAATTAATTTCTAAAGAGTTGGATAGTAGAGTAAAAGAGTTACAAACACATTTTGATATAACAAATGCAAATAATAAAAGGGATGCAAAATCAGTTAATGTAGCAATATCATTAAACAAAAAAGTATTAGAGATAATGTCTCAAGTAGTAGATTCTAATGAAACTCAAAGAGATATTTTAAGAACTAAATTATATGAACTGCTGAAAACTAAATATTTTGCTATGAAAAAAAGAGATATTTTACAATTTCAATTTGTTTTGCCTGATAACACCTCTTTTTTAAGGATGCATAAACCAAGTAAATATGGTGATAATCTTGCTGAGATAAGATATAGTTTTAAAAATACAAATGAGACTCATAATCCATCATTTGGATTTGAACAGGGGAAAACTTCTCATGCTTTTAGAAATGTATTTCCACTCTTTTATAATGGAAAGTTTATAGGCTCTTATGAGGTCTCTTATACATCAGAATCTATGCAAGATAATCTCTTAAACATAAATAAAATACATTCCCATTTTTTAGTAAATAAACATATGTTTGATTCTATTATGTGGAGTAGAAAAAATCAAATATTGGATTACTTACCAGCTATTGAAAATAAAAACTATATGTTTGCTTTTATTGATAATGTAAATCATAAAAATTTAGAACACTCTAAAAAGTATCTTATAGAACCAAATAGAGCTTATATAAAAAAGAGTATGGATGCTTCTAAAAAGTTTGCTATTTATGAAAAAATAGATGGATGTGTTAAAGTTGTTGCTTTTTTACCAATAAGAGATATTAAAAATCAAAATACTCTTGCATATTTAGTTTCTTATACTTCAGATGAGTATATATTGGAGATATTAGAAAATTTTAAATATTTTAATATTTTTTCTTTTATAGCTATTTTTATAATTTCATATCTTGCCTATAAACAATTTATATATAAAAGATTCTTACAAGAGGAGATAGCTAATAAAACAGAATCTTTAAAAGATTTAAATAATACTCTTGAGGCGAAGGTAGCGAAAAGAACTCAAGAGCAAAATCAATTACTCTCCCTTTTTGATAAGGGAAATATAACACTTTTTAAATGGAAAAATGATGAGCATTGGAGTGTTGAGTATGTTTCTGCAAATGTTGGAATATTAACTGGATATACTAAAAAGCAGTTTTTAGATAAAGAGATACAATACTCAGATATGATAAATCAAGATGATATAAAAACTGTTACTGATGAGGTTGAATCTGCTCTTGAAAATAATACTGATCTTCTTGTGCATAAGCCATATAGGATAAAAACTAAAGATTCTGAAGAAAAATGGTTATTTGACACAACGAGTATTATAAAAGATTCTAATGGGGAAATTACTCACTTTTTGGGTTATATTATAGATATAACAGAGATGAAAACACTTGAGATTAAGTTACATCAATTAAATTTGCATCTGCAAGATGAGGTAGACAAAGAGATACAAAAGAATCTTCAAAAAGATAAAATGTTACAAGAACAATCAAAATTAGCAGCAATGGGGGAGATGGTAGGTGCTATTGCTCATCAATGGAGACAACCTCTAAACTCGCTAAATATTAATATACAGAATCTTGATGATGATTATGCTGATGAGTTAATAGATGAAAAGTTTATAGATAAATTTATAGATAAACAAACTAAAACTATACAGTTTATGAGTGCAACCATAGATGATTTTAGAAACTTTTTTAGAGTAGATAAAATCAAAAAAATCTTTAGTGTAAAAGATGTAATAGATAATACTGTTTCTATACAATCAGCACAATTAGGTAATGCAAATATATCTTTAGAGATTCTAGGTGATGATTTTATGATAGAGACCATTGAGAGTGAGTTTCAGCAGGTAATTTTAAATCTAATATCAAATGCTAAAGATGTTTTGATGGAAAATAAAACATCTTATGGGAAAATAGTTATAAAAATCGAAAATAATGAAATAAGTATTAGTGATAATGGTGGTGGAATTTTACATGAAATATTAGATAGAATTTTTGAACCATATTTTACAACTAAAGAGCAGGGAAAAGGTACGGGAATGGGTCTTTATATGTCTAAGATGATTATAGAGCAAAATATTGGTGGAACTATTAGTGCAAGAAATAGTGATGATGGTGCAGAATTTATTATTATACTAAATCAAAATATAAAGGAAGAGGATGGCATTTAGTACTAAAAATCGTAAGGGAACATTGAGTGGAATTTTATTTGTAGCTATCTTTGCAGTAGCAGCTACCTCTATCTCAAATATAGGTTTTGTTAGTGCGTTGGGAATCTCACCTCTTGTTGTTGGTATAGTTTTAGGTATCTTTTATGCAAATACACTTCATAATCAGATTCCAAATGAATGGAATATGGGGATAACTTTTTCAGGTAAAAAGATTTTGAGATTTGCGATAGTTTTTTATGGATTTCGTATAACATTTCAGCAGATTGCAGATGTAGGTATGGATGGATTTATGGTTTCTTTGATTATGTTAAGTAGTACTTTTATATTAGGTACATATCTTGGTTATAAAGTTTTTAAGATGGATAGAGATACATCAATGCTTACAGCATCAGGAGCATCAGTATGTGGTGCAGCAGCAGTTTTGGCAACAGAACCTGTTTTAAAGGCTGAGGAGCATAAAACAGCTATTGCTGTGTCAATGGTAGTGTTGTTTGGAACTATATCTATGTTTTTATATCCTGTGTTATATACCTTAGTGATTGAACCCTCTACTGGTTTTTTACATATGACACCTCAAGAGTTTGGAATCTATGTGGGTGGAACTATCCATGAGGTAGCTCAAGTAGTAGCAGTTCCAGCTTCTATCCCAAACTTTACCCCAGAGATGGCAAATAGTGCAGTTATAGTTAAGATGACAAGAGTTATTTTAATAGCACCTATGTTAATAATACTCGGATTTTATTTAGCATATGAGGCTAAAAAAAGAGGTTCTACTGGTGATAGTGTAAAATTAGTTATACCATGGTTCGCAGTTTATTTTGTAGGGATGGCAGGGTTTAATTCTTTACAAATCGTTCCTCAAGATATAGTGAATCTTATCAATGAGATAGATACATTTTTGTTAACAATGGCGATGACAGCTTTGGGTATGGGGACAAGATTTGCAAAATTTAAAGGTTTGGGACTAGCCCCAGTGTATACAGCTGGAGCGATGTTTTTATGGTTAGTTATTGGTGGATTTATAATAACTAAGCTTGTAGTAGAGTTTTTTTAACTATTCAAATTTATTTGAGAGATGGGTCATTAACAAAAGCTGACCCATATTTTCAAAAAAGTCATTTATCCCATTCTCTTTAGTATCTAAAGATGTTTTTAGAGCTTCAAAAAAAATCTCTTTAGAATCATCAGATGCTTCCATAAAAGAATCGATAATAGATTCTATACTTAGTGTATGAACTTCACCATTTACATCATAATCAATAGATGATTGTAAATTTATCCCCTCTCTTTTTATAATGCTTTTACATTTTTCTTTTAATAAACACATATTTATATAACTCCTATTAGGTTTAGCATCACAACAAACATAGCAACTGGAACAATGTATCTAAGTGAGAAATACCAAGTCTCAAAAGCAAAACCAAGTTGAGGTTTTAATATAGATTCTACTCTTTGTTTTTCAATCACATAACCTACAAATATAGCCATTAGTAAGCCACCAAGAGGGAGCATGATTCCCGCAGTTATATAATCCATCCAATCAAAAAAGTTCTTTTCACCCCATGATAGAGTCTCTTTAAATCCATCTATATTTGATAGTAATGATATGATTCCAATGAGATAAAAAAACAGCCCCATAGATATAGAAGCTTTTACTCTACTCCAGTTAAATCTATCTATAAAATACTGAACCATTGGTTCAACTAAAGATACTGATGATGTAAGCCCAGCAAATGCTAAGGCTATGAAAAATATAACAGCAAAGATATTACCTATAATCCCCATCTCATAAAAAGCAGCAGGAAGTGATATAAAAACTAAACCTGGACCTTTTGCTGGGCCTGAACCATACTGATAAAGAAATGTAAATAGCATAAGTCCAGCAATTATAGCGATAAAAGTATCTAAAAATACAACCCAAAAAGCATTTTTAACAAGGTTAGAATTTTTCTCCATGGAAGCTGAGTAAGTCATAATAGCACCCATACCAAGTGAGAGTGTAAAAAAAGCATGACCAACAGCAGTGATAAAAGCAGTAGAATCTATCTTAGACCAATCAGGTGTAAACATAAAATCAACAGCTTGTGAAAATGAGTTTAGAGTGGTTGCATAGGCAAACATACCTAGTAAAATTATCATAAGTGTGGGCATTAGAATTATATTCATCTTTTCTATACCACCTTTAATTCCTCTAGTGAGGACATAAGTAATCCATACAAATGCGACGGTATGGTAAAAAAGTTGAGTCCACATACCACTGTTTAACATACTCATAAAAGTAGTTTCAGCTTGAGCTACTGAAGATGGTAGCGAGGTAAGTGATGTTACTACATAGTGAAATATCCATCCAATAACTACTGAATAAAAAGTCATAATAAGTAGACCAGCTAAACCTTGAAAACCAGCAAATTTCCATAAATGTTTATTTTTAGAGGCTAACTCTTCAAAAGATGTTACCCCATCTTTTCTTCCTATGTAACCAATTAACATCTCAGCAATCATAATTGAGAAACCTATCATTAGTACAGTTAGTAGATAAACCAAAACAAATGCACCACCTCCATATTCACCTGCAATATAAGGAAATTTCCATATATTACCAAGCCCAACAGCACTTCCTGTTGTTGCTAATATAAAACCAATCCTACTAAACCTAGCTATTTTCATAAATAATATCCCTTTTTTAAACTGCTGAATTATACTAAAATATGTAAATTTATAAAAGAGTTACAAAAACTATTGACATAATAAAATAAATTGACTATAATTCCACCTCACTAATCAACTAGTTTGATTTTTGTGTAGGTCGGGGTGTAGCTCAGTATGGTTAGAGTACCTGGTTTGGGACCAGGGGGCCGAAGGTTCGAGTCCTTTCACCCCGACCACTTTCAATTTTTTAAATTTATATCCTTTTTCAGATATGGTGGGATTAGCTCAGTTGGTTAGAGCACTGGTTTGTGGTGCCGGGGGTCGCGGGTTCGAATCCCGTATCCCACCCCATATAGATATAAATTTTAAACATAATTAACAATAGTAAATGATACAAGCGTTCGTGGCTCAACTGGATAGAGTTTCGGATTTCGGCTCCGAGGGTTATAGGTTCGAATCCTATCGGGCGTACCATGAAAAAATGCCTCCTTAGCTCAGCTGGATAGAGCAACGCCCTTCTAAGGCGTAGGCCACACGTTCGAATCGTGTAGGGGGTACCACTTAAACTTTTAACAAAGTTTATTTTAAGAATTATAAGATATAATTCGGAAACTTTTAAGATTGTTAACAATCACATGCGGATGTGGTGAAATTGGTATACACGCCAGACTTAGGATCTGGTGCCGCAAGGCGTGGAGGTTCAAGTCCTCTCATCCGCACCACCATCAAATACAAA
>Ga0256842_1002330_pt1 | contig 13787 bp, 10 predicted proteins | sample 4559240metaG_FD_185973 | JGI IMG/M metagenome (GOLD analysis project Ga0256842, IMG submission 185973) | Hydrothermal vent microbial communities from Guaymas Basin, Mexico - 4559-240 | ecosystem: Environmental > Aquatic > Marine > Hydrothermal vents | place: Mexico: Guaymas Basin | collected...
CAGCATTGCTATCTAATAAAGCTCTTTCGTATTGTACAGGATGTGTGCTATCATGACTTTTTAGCCATGAATAAGTGTTTTTAAAATTAATTCCATTTCCTCCTTCATTCCCTAACCACCAAGTAACAATACAAGGATGATTCTTATCGCGCTAAAACATTCTTTGTGTATGATTAAGATGAGCATTTAGCCATGTAGAATCCTTTGCCAGACTTTTATCTCCATATCCCATTCCGTGTGATTCTATATTTGCTTTATAAATAACCATCTTGCCGTTAATCAAAAAGTGTCCATCTATTATCTCGGCAGTTCTAAAACCAGTATATGCAGACACTATATCAAGCAATTCTTTTTTTCGTGATTCCAGACTAATAACTAATTTATATAAATTAGGCTTCTCTGCCGACCACTGTTTTATTTCTTTTATCACTGTAGAAAAAGGTAGCGTAATAATATTATCCTCTTTTTTAATTCTGATATGTTCTTTTTTTGAAAAGATAAGCTTTTGTGTATAATCAAATAATTGAACATTTACATATAACTTCATCTTTTTATTGATAATGGCTTTGTTTTGTATCTCTACATTCAAATTAAAACTACCATCGGAATAGTCGTTCACTAAGAGCGATTGAACAGAAAAGTCGCTGATAGAGATTTAAAGCTATTCTATTCATAATACAATATCATCTATTATTTTTTTTAATACAGATTCTTGTTTTTCTATTTCGGAAAGGAGTTTAAATTGCGTTCTGCATCTATCAAGGTTATGATTTTTGCGTGATGTCTTATAATAAATATCTCCTTCGAGATAGTCGGTTAAAAACCGTATTCCTATCATAAATGTCATTACTTTTCCCCCAAAAACCAGATTATTAATTTCGTTTTGTGTAAGATGGTTTTTTAGTTCAGATAGATATCCTTTTGCTAATGCTTCAAAGATATTTAACCTCAGAACTACTTTGTTTAAATCAATCTCATCTTCTTCTACCGGACTGGTAAAGGTTCGTACCATGTCGCCAAAATCAAATAATACTGTTCCTGGCATAATAGTATCTAAATCAATAACAGCAATGCCTTTTTTACTATTTTTATCTAGTAAAACGTTATTGATTTTTGTATCGTTATGTGTTACCCTTATCGGGATTATATTGTTTTTGAGCAGTTGCTTTAAAAAACTACTAATATATTTGTGATTTTTAACAAATTTTATCTCCTCAAGAACAAATTGATTACGATTTGCGGGATTATGTGCTACAACATCAATAAATGTTTTCAATCTCATATCGAGATTATGAAAATCTTTAATGACAGGAAAAAAATTGTCTGGATTAAGGTCTAATAATCCTTTTTGAAAATATCCATATGCTTTTGCAGCTTCTAAAGCAATATTACTTTCTTCGGCAACATCAAAAGAGACACTATTTTTTATATAGTTCATCAATCGCCAATAATCTCCATTCTCATCATAATGAAAGCTATTGCCATCATCACATAATATTAATGTGAGCTCTTTAAATCTACATTTATTTTCGTACCGACACTTAGAATAAAAATGATCTAAAGCAGTGATAATATTATTATTCTGCTCTTTAATGTTTTTAAATATATTATGATTTATTCTTTGAAGAATATATTTATCATTAGTAGTAATTACTAGATAAGTATCATTAATATGTCCGCTACCAAAAGGTTTTGCATCAATAAAATCTCCTATACCTGAATAATCCTTAATTATTTTCTGAATACTAATTTTCTCAACCTCGGATTTCATTGACTCTATTTTTTTAAAAGAATATCTGCAAAAGCATTGCAAATTATCTCCATGTCTTTAGTTTGTATCCTTTTATAGCAAAAAACAGTATAAATAAATAACAAGGTATTAATACCCAATATGCTAATTGAGAACTATAAATATCAGATAACTTTCCCCAAACCAATGGTAAAACAGCACCACCAGCAATAGCCATTATCAATAATGCGGAACCTGTTTTTATAAATCTACCTAAATTATGCAATGCTAAAGGCCAAATAGCAGGCCATACTAATGAATTAGCCAAACCTAATAAAGCCACTAATGTTACCGATACCACAGGAGGTGTATATATTGCTGCTATAGAAAAAACGATTCCTAAGATAGCTGAAATTTTTAGCGCAGTACGTTGATTTATATACTTAGGGATTAAAATAATTCCTGCTATATATCCCGCTATCATAGCAGCAAGAGTTAATGAGGTAAATACTTTTGCAGTGCTTATTGGAATGCCTAAAGAGATGCCGTATCGTATTATTGTATCACCAGCAATAACTTCGGCACCAACATATAAAAACAACGATATCACACCTAGAATAAGATGAGGAAACTGAAAAATATTATTTTTAGCAGAGATAGATGTGTCAATGTTTTCTTCAGGTTCATCCTCAATCTCAGGTAATGGAGAAAAACGTATCATAATACCTAAGAGAAAAAGTACAACAGTCATAACACTATAGGGAGCAATAACTCTTGCAGCCATACCATCTAAAGCAATATTCTTTGCTGTTTCGCTCATTGTTGTTAAGCTTTGAACAAAAGCATCACCATCGCTTAAGATAAAATAGGCTAATACTAATGGAGCTATAGCACCTGCTACTTTATTGCAAATACCCATTATACTAATTCTTTTTGCTGCCGATTCTATTGGGCCAATAATAGTAATGTAAGGATTTGAAGCTGTTTGAAGCACAGCCAAGCCAGTTCCCATAACAAATAGTCCTAATAAAAATAGTTCATAAGTACGCGTTAATGCCGCAGGAATAAATATAATTGTCCCTATTGCCATCACAAATAATCCTAACATCATACCTTTTTTAAAGCCAATCTTCTTTAACACCCATGAAGAAGGAAGGGCCATTACAGTGTACGAGATATAAAAAGCAAATGTTACAAAAAGCGCTTGAAAAGTAGTTAATTCGCATGCTATTTGCAGATAAGGTATTAATATGCCATTAAGCCATGTTACAAATCCAAAGATAAAAAATAGAATTCCTATTATAGTAATTGAAAAGACATAACCTTTTCGTTTTTGATTTTCTGTTTTAATAAGTGTGTTTGACATAGTATAATTTTAGTATGAAAGTAAGAATATCAAAAATACATCTTTATTAAAAAAAAACAAAAGTTTATTGCTGTATTAGTAATAACAATAATACTTCATTGAAAATCAGCAGGACTTTCTGTGTCTACAATATGAATTTTATAAAATCACTACCAAAAATAATAGTAAGTATCAAATAGCCGCTTTAATATACAGTATATTAAATTATTTTTTATTAAAAGACCAAGCTACAATACGACTCTTTTTATTTCCCTGACCCATTTCGATAATTTTTATCTTAGAGGGATTGGCTTTTTTAAGAGCTTTTTGAACTTTATACAGGTTCGATTTTTTAGATACTAATGTGGTGAACCAATTACAAGAAGAGGAGAACTTTGTACTTTGATGAATCATATCTCCGATGAATTTTAATTCACCACCATCGCAGCACAATTCTTTAGCGTTCCCTCCAAAGTTCAATGTTACTTTATCGGTCTTTTTATGTTTTAGATTCTCTATTTTTCGTTGCGAACCTGAGAGTGCCTCATGTTCAGTAGCATGGAAAGGAGGGTTACATATTGTTACATCAAAGAATTCATTTTCTTGAATCACTCCTCTAAAAAGATCCTTTGGATTATTTTGTAATCGGATATCTATTTTTCCTTCGAAAGAAGGATTAGCTGCTACTATTTTCAAAGATGATTTAACAGATACAGGGTCGATATCAGATCCTACAAAAGACCAGTCATACTCTTTATTTCCCAAGATAGGGTATACACAATTAGCACCAACGCCAATATCTAAACATCTAATTTTTTCTCCTTTAGGAATAATTCCATTATTATCTTCTGCTAACAAGTCGGCTATATAATGTATATAATCGGCTCTTCCTGGGATTGGTGGGCAGAGATAATTTTTAGGTATATCCCAATATTCAATATTATAATGATGTTTTAGTAATGCTTTATTAAGCATTTTTATAGCTTCTGGGTTAAAAAAATCAATTGATTCGTCATCGTATTTATTTAATATTACAAATTGACTTAAATCAGGACACGAAGCTATAAGCTTTTTAAAATCGTATCGTTGACGGTGTTTATTACGAGGATGTAACTGTGATTTCTCGCTTTTCTGTTCTTTCTTCTTATTCATTTTCCTTCTTTCTATTACGAATCAATATTTTTTGTAAAAGTAGATAAATTATATCAACTCATCACGATAAGTATGCCAGTAGCGTAAAAAACTAGCTAAATAAGCATTTTTTAGAATGCTTATTTAGAATTCATTTAGCATCATTAAACAGGCTATATACTTAATTAATGTCTAGATTTGCCGACGAAATAAAAGGTTTTATACATCATGATTCAATAAAGATTGGTTTATGATAATATAAGTATAAATTAAGAGGGAATCCAATGAGAATGTGGAACAATACCCGTTGCTGTGATACCTAATAAAATCTTTTCGAGTATTATTGTCACTGTTCATCATTAAACAGAATGGGAAGACATCGGAAAGTGGGTTAAGTCAGAATACCTGCCTTTTTTTTGATAATTGTTGACTTTCGGGAGTTAGAGTCGAGCAATAAGAATGTGCTATTAATACAAGTAGTATGTTATTTTGCCCTACCTCTCTAAATAAAAATAACTGTAAGCAACAATTTGTATTGTAAGAATATTAATAATAAATACACAGTTATTAAATTGATATATTATGGATTGGATTATTACATTATTTTCTGAAAAAGGAACGGCGCATGCTGTTTTACTATTATGTCTTACTATTTTTATAGGCATAATAATTGGTAAACCAAAGATAAAAGGAATAAACTTAGGTATTGCTGGAGTGTTATTTTCAGGATTATTGATTGGTCATTTTGGAGGAGAAATTAATTACGAAGTAATGCATTTTGCTAAAGAAATGGGATTAATCTTTTTTGTTTTTTCAATTGGATTGGAAGTAGGGCCAAGGTTTTTTTCCACTTTTAAGCAAGAAGGTATAGGTATAAATATACTAGCGGCCTCTATTGTATTAATGAGTGTTGGTATAGCAGTAGCTATTCATTATTTATTTGATGTTCCTGTTCCTGAGATAGCAGGTGTTTTATGTGGAGCAGTAACAAATACACCAAGTTTAGGAGCGGCACAGCAAGTGCTTGCTGATCAAGGAGGCGTAATAGCTACACAAACTCCAATAGTAGGAATGGGATACGCAGTGGCATATCCTTTTGGTATTATGGGTATAATACTTACAATGCTATTAATAAAATACTTTTTTAAAATTAAAGTAGATAAAGAATTAAAAGAGTATGATGATAAACAATCAGAGCTAGCAAAAGCTCCAGAAGCCTTGAATGTTGAGGTTACCAATTTTAATGTTGAAGGTAAGACAATAGAAGAGATAAAGAAGTTAGTACATGAAAGTATTATCATAACACGTTTATTTCGCGACAACACAGTTCGTTTCCCTAAAGAGAAAGATAAAATTAAAGTAGGTGATATATTACGTGTAGTAGTAGCTCAAGAATACGTAGATTCTATTCATCTTACTATAGGAAAAATAAGCTCAATTGATTTACGAAGAATTGATGGTAAGTTATCAATGCGCCAGATGATAGTGACAAAAAAAAGTGTAGCAGGTAAAACAATAGGGCAATTAAAGATATATGGACGATACAGTGCCAATATCACTCGTATTTATCGTTCGGGACTTGAGTTTATTCCAAAAAAGAATGTAAAGCTTGAGCTAGGAGATACAATACGAGTTGTAGGAGAAAAGAGTACTATGAGTGCTATAGCAAAAGAGGTAGGTGATTCACACGATCAGTTAAACAGTCCTAATATATTACCTATTTTCTTGGGTATTTTTTTAGGGGTTGTTGTTGGTTCTATCCCGTTTGCAATTCCAGGATTACCGGCATCTGTAAAATTAGGTTTAGCCGGAGGTCCATTACTGGTTGCTATTTTAATGGGGCATTTTGGTCGTATAGGGAAAACAATATTTTATATTCCAGCAGGATCTAATTTAATATTACGAGAAACAGGTATTGCTTTATTTTTAGCTTGTGTAGGTATCTCATCAGGAGGTAGATTGGTTAGCACTATAGTAGATGGAGGTGGTTTGTTATGGATGTTATACGGTGTAGCAATAACACTTATTCCAATATTAACAATAGGTATTATAGCTCGTTTATTAAAATACAATTATTTAACTATTTGTGGTTTTATAGCAGGATCAATGACCGATCCTCCAGCTTTGGGATTTGCAAATACAATAGTAAAATCGCAAGCACAGAATACAGCATATGCTTCGGTATATCCATTAGTTATGTTTTTAAGAGTTTTACTAGCTCAAATATTAGTATTAGCTCTTTTGTAGTATGGGTGTTAGGTATACTGAGTCATAGTCGAATTATTTGTTTGTAGTTTTAAAAAAGCAGTCTAGGCGGCAAATAAAAAAATATTTGAGTGCTTTCCTTTTCGGACAATTAAAAAAAATGAAATCAGATAGAATAAAGTAATGATTTTTAGAATGAAATAATTACATTTGTTTTCTTCAAAAAAAAATATTCGAGAGTTGAAAAAAATAGTAGAGGGTGTAGTTCTGTTTTTAAGCGGGATTTTGATTATATCATTGGTGTATATGTATAATCATCAGGAGGAAAAGGTTAGTGATTCTTTTATTCAAGAGGTTGGTATCCCTAAGATGAAATTGAAATATGGTGTGGAGGTTGATTCTCTTATTGATATTGAATTAAAAGTCAAGAAGAATCAGTTTTTAGCTGATATCCTTATTAATGGAGGATTAGATTATTCAGTAATAAATAAAGCTGTTAATAGATTAAATACTGTTTTTGATGTCCGAAATATTAATAGGGGTAATAAATATCACTTTTTAAAGGATACTATATCTAATCATCTTGAATATTTTATTTATGAGATCTCCAATACAAAGTTTATTACTATTGATTTTACACAAAAGGATATAGATGTTTTCGTTGGGGAGAAAAGTGTTGAGAAGAAACTGAAGTGGAGTACTGGGAAAATAGAAAGTTCTTTATGGAATGCTTTTGTGTCTAATGGTGGTGATCCTATTGTTGCTCTAGAATTATCAGAGATATATGCGTGGAATATTGATTTCTTTGATTTAAAGAAAGGGGATGAGTTTGTTGTTAAATATGAAGAATTATTTGTTGAAGGTAATAAGATAGGAATAGGAAAGGTGTATGAAGCTTTGATACAGCATCAAGGAAGTCCTTTTTATGCTTTTTATTATTCAGAAGATAGTATTAGTGATTATTATGACGAAACAGGTGCCTCTATGCGTAGAACATTTCTAAAAGCTCCTTTACGCTATAAGCGTATTAGTTCTCGTTTTAGTAATCATCGTTATCATCCAGTATTAAAAAGGTATAGAGCACATCATGGTGTTGATTATGCTGCTCCTCGTGGTACTCCTGTACATACTATTGGCGACGGAGTAGTGATAAAAACAGGATATCAACCACGTGGCGGAGGTAGATATATTAAGGTAAAACATAATTCTACTTATTCTACTACATATATGCATTTAAACGGTTTTGCTAAAGGTATTAAACGTGGTAAGAAGCTTAAGCAAGGCGATTTGATTGGCTTTGTTGGAAGTACAGGATTAGCTACCGGACCACATCTTGATTTTAGGGTGTATAAGCATGGAACAGCAATTAATCCTCTGCACCTCGAATCACCTTCGGCAGCTCCTGTCGATTCTGTGCATATGCACAGTTATCTTAATTATATAGCTCCTTTAAAGAAAACGGTCGACTCGATATATCTGAAGATGTCGAAATAGAAAGATTATCCTTGCGTATAATTGATGGAATGATATCTCGAAAAGAAGTGGTATAAAAAAAACAGTAGTCCTATAAGCGGGATTCTGTACTCAAAAGAGCCTCTATCATTTATCTAGACCTATCGTCACCAATAGGTTCAAGCGATCTACCCCTCGGAATTGGACGAGCAGCCCTCAGTTTCCGATATACATGATCTTGCACCCCATAAGGTTTACTCAGCTACTTCAATCACTCGAAGCACTGGTGAGCTCTTACCTCACCTTTTCACCCTTAGCGAAAGTACCGAAATACTATCGCCGGTTATTTTCTGCAGCACTAGCTATATCCTTTAACAGGATTCTTCCCTCTAAGAAGTATGGCGCTCTGTGGTGTCCCGACTTTCCTCATCAGCATAAAACTGACGCGATAGAGCGGACTACTGTGTTTTTTTAATACAAATATATGTCAATAGTGACTATTTATTGTATACTATATCTTGAAATTATTTGGTATCAGAACATCGATAGCTCCATTACCATATTGCGAAAAAGACGCATTGCGAATACCAAACTCTGGATATTCGTTTTTGATACTTTTCTTAATAGTATTTCTTAAAGTACCATTACCAATACCATGGATATATGTCACTTTAGAATAATTATTCTTTATAGCATTATCAAGCGTTGAAGAAAAATATTTGAGTTGATAATCAAGTATCTCCAAGTTACTTAAATCGTTATAATCATCGCGTAAAGCAGAGATGTGTAAGTCTACTTCTGCTTCTCCGATAGTTACTCGGTGATTATCGATTAACTCAATATTCTTTTGTGCTTCAACTTTTTTCTTCTTCTGAGTGCTTTCTTCTTTCTCTTTAAGTCTGACAGCATCAGTGGTATCAACTTTTTCTATCCCTACTAGTTCAACTATTTTTATAACAATAGCATTATCGTTTAGCAATGGATCTTTTTTGAAACTGTGTTCTTTAAAAAACTTACTGGCTTGCACCTTGTAATGTTCGTGCACTGGTAAAGGAATCTTTTCCATCTCATCGTTATGGAAAAGTAGTTGAACATATCCTTCTATCCATTCGCTTAAATTATCACGCGAAATAGTATCGATGATAATTTTCTCTTCGGCACAAAGAGTGGCATGATCCAGTCTAGTGTAATTGTCTGTTCCTCGACCAATAAGATTATAGGTGATATCGTATGAAGTATTATTTACAATGAAAACATTAATATCACCAGTAATTAAGAATTTTTGGTTTTGAGGAGCAAAGGCAAGATAAACTCCTTTGGCAACAGCATTTTTACCAAAATATAATTTGGATTTCCTCTCGTTACCAGTGTTCTGAGGCTCTTCGGTAACAACAGGAGTATCTACTCTTGTCTCTTGTTCATTTTGAAAGATAAAACTGCCTTTCCCATCATTAGTGCTGATTTTTATTAGCTCGTTAGGAACAACAGGAATGTCAAAGCCATCGCTAATAGCTACATGTACTAAGTTGCTATTTACTATTTTGCTAACTACCCCTCCTCCGTTTTCATTCAAAAACTTTACCTTATCTCCAACTTTAAACTTCATAATTTTCTTTTTTGCAAAAGTACATTTTATCTCGTGATAATTTATTGATATTATTTTTTTTTTACATGATGTAATTGTTTTTGTCTCTTTCTAAACTGCTAATACAATTACCTTGAATTGTTAAATAAGTATTATGATACTTTTGATATACGGCAATTTTATATTTACATTTGAATAATAATATAAAATAGTTAAAATATTAAGAGATGAATAATAGGGTTGTTCTTGTGGTTGTGTTCTTTTTTATGACAATTATTACTATGTCTCAAGATATTTCGGGGATAGTATTGGATTTGAAAACAGGAGAGCCAATAGTGGATGTTTCTATTGAATTATTACCATCAAATAAAACAATATTAACAGATAGTAAAGGAGAGTTTTGTTTTAATGAAGTAGATAGAGGTGATTATATACTAATATTTCAACACACTGCTTATCATCACGAAAGTGAGAAAATAAATTTACTTAATGATAAAGATATTTTTATTACAAAGTATTTAGATATTAAATGGATTGAACTTAATAGTGTAGAGATATGTAGTAACAAACAAGATAAAAGAGTTTTAAAGTGTAATAGTATTTATAATGCCGAGATTGTTGAGAAATCGATGCATGATGTTGGGGAGGTATTAAAGAGTGTTCCTAATATTAATGCTGTTCGTAAAGGTGGAGTGTCGCTCGATCCTGTGCTGCGTGGGTTTAGATATGGTCAACTGAATGTGCAATTGAATTCGGGTGTTAAGATAGAAGGGGGATGTCCTAATAGAATGGACCCTACTTTTTCGCATATCTCGCCATATGATATTACTGAGGTGAATATTTATAATGGTCCATATTCTTTCCGATTTGGTCCTTCGATGGGAGGGGTGATAAATGTAATTACCGAAAAACCAATACCTTTTCGTGAACCGCAAGTACACATAAAAGCCCTAGCAGGGTATGAAACAAATGGACAGGGAGAGTATAAAAGTCTTGCTGTATTCGGCGGTGGAACAAAAGTATTTTTTAATGTCTTTGGCGGAAGTACTGTCTTTGGCGATTATTCTGATGGCGAGGGAAGAGAGTATAATACAGCCTATCAAAAGCATGATTATAGTTCGAAAGTAGGTTTTCGCTTTAAGCATAATCATGAAGTAACTGTTTCGTATGCTATTGCAAAAGGACGTGATGTTAAATATGCTGCTTTGCCAATGGATGAACGTAGTGATGATACTCACTTGTTTAGTGTTGACTATACTATTAAAAATATATCAGAGAAAATCCCTTTAATAACAATGAAATATTATAACTCTGATGTAAAGCATCAGATGGATAATATATGGCGCTCTTTTTCCGATACGGTGGTAGCTGTGTCAGATATTCATGCAATTAATAGTGGTGGAAGAGCAGAGTTGCAATATACTAATGACGATGTGATGATTTTTGTTGGAGGAGATTATGAAGATATTTATAAGGATGGTGATAGAGTAAAAAATATGATTCTACAACCTGGATTGCCTGTTCGTACAGAAAATTTGTGGAGCGATGCATCAATAAAAAATATAGGATTGTTTTTTACTTATGAGAATAAGTCGTCGTACATCGATTGGATGGTATCGGCACGTATTGATAATAATAAAGGTGACTCGGATGATGTGTTGATAACAAATCCAAAAGGCAAGGTGATATATGAGTATGGGAAGGATTCTATTAGCTCTGATTATCTTAATTTTAGTGCTGGTGCTGGGATGTCGGTAGAGCTTTCTAAAGGTTTGGTGTCGAAAATAAATATCGGCCGTGGTGTTAGAAGTGCTGATATGGTAGAACGTTTTATTACTCTGTTACCCATTGGTTATGATAAGTTTGATTATCTGGGAAATCCATCACTAAAGCCTGAGATAAATAATCAGATAGAACTTAATATGACATACAATAATGATGTACTAGGTAAAATATCAGTAACAGGATTTTATTCTTTTGTACAGAATTATATTACAGGAGAAATTCTTCCTCCTACGCAGCAGCGTCCTCTGTCGCAAGGAGTATTGGGAGTAAAACAGTTTTATAATGCTGATAAGGCTTTTTTGCATGGCTTTGAATTGCGCTATCTGACAAAGAAATATTACAATTGTTATATGGATATCTCATCAGCATATACAAGTGGGTATATCGATGCCACCGAAGTGTATGATATAATAAATGGTACTGCTGTTGATGTTAGAGAAGAGAAAAATGATCCTATCCCAGAGCTTGCTCCTTTGGAGATAAATATTAAGCTGAACTATAAAAATGATAAGATGGGATTGTCGGGATATATTTCATATCGCTTTGCGACAGAGCAAAATCATCTTTCGAAGGCGTATGGCGAGGATCTAACACCAATGTTTTCGGTTGTGGATGCGCAAGTAATGTACAGGTATAATAAAATGCTGTCTTTTTCGGGAGGTGTAAAGAATTTATTTGATGTGGCTTATTATGAACATTTGAATAGAAATATTATTGGTAGCGAACATAACTTTTACGAGCGTGGACGTTCGTGTTTTATTAATATGAAGATAAATTTGTGATATGTATAGATATGTTTTTTTTATATTGATGATGTTCTTTTTATTGTCGTGTAGCACAGAACGTGATAGTCATATTGTGAAATATATTATTACTGATGCTACAACCGATGTGCAAATAGAGTATAAAAATGATGCAGAAGAGATGATACAACTCACTAAACATTTTGCCAGTGAGGAGGATAGTTGGGAATATAGTATGTTACTTGATGAAGGGGATTTGTTTTTTCTTTCTGCACGTTATTTAGAATCAAATGCATCGGTTAAAGTGTTAATTTTGATTGATGAAAAAGTAGTTAAAGAAAAAAGTAGTGAGAATGAACCAGAAAAATATGTTATTGTATCAGGCGCTGTACCTTATTAAAAGAATATTTGTTATTCTGCTGTTATTTGTTTTTGTGTCATGTGATAAAGATACTTCCGAAAAAGAAGATGTGACAGGAAGAATTGTTCTTAGTTTTTCTCAAAAAATAGATGGTGAGGATATAGACTATGATACACTAAGATATGTGAATGCAGCAGGTAATCCATATATGGTAAATGAAATACAATATTTTATTTCTGATGTACGCCTATATCACGAAAATGGTAACATTATATTAATTAATAAATGGGATGATATTCATTATATAGATACTGATATTGAATCAACATGGCAATGGGAGATCCCTGATGAGATAGAAATTGGTGTTTATGACTCGATAAATTTTGTTTTTGGTATCTGTGAAGAAAAAAATAAGTCTTATATGTTTGTTAATCCTCCTGAACGTGATATGTTTTGGCCAGATTTCTTAGGTGGAGGATATCACTATATGAAGCTTAATGGTAAATGGTTGCCCGAAGAAGGTGCGCAGACTATTCCTTTTGATTTCCATATGGGGATAGGTCAAATATACAGTGGCGATACAGCTAATGTACACGATATTATTGGCTTTAAACAGAATTATTTCACGGTAAGTTTACATAATTCGGGATTTCAAATATCAGAAAAAGAGACTAAAAATTTTGAAATAGTGATGAATGTAGAAGAGTGGTTTAAAAACCCAGAAGTGTATGATCATAATATTTGGCATGGATATATAATGCAAAATCAAGATGCTATGAGTATAGCACGTAGAAATGGACATAATGTTTTTACAATAAAAATAGTTGATGATACTAAACTATGAGAGCAAAAGGAAAAGTATTATCTGTAGTAATAGTGGTTTTATTTGTGATGTTGTTGGGTTGTAACAATACAGATGAAGATATTGTGCCTGATCCTACTCCTTATAATATAGAGATACCACCATACTTCCCTACACAATTGAATATCCCCGAAGATAATCCCATGACTGTAGAAGGTGTAGCCTTGGGAAGGAATTTATTTTATGATGGACGTATTATTGGTCGTCAGGATGAGGGAAAATATATGTCGTGTGGTACTTGTCACCGTCAGGAAAATTCTTTTGAGATAGGATTAAACAGACCATACCCTATTGGTATTGATGGCGGTTCTACTCATAATGTGATGCTCCCAATGATTAATCTGGTATGGAATTTTAATGGATATGGATGGAATGGTAGTGTGCCTTCGATAGAAGATGATGTTATTGGAACAATAAAGAGCCCTAATGAGCTTAATAGCTCGCCAGAAGTGGTTGTTAATGCTATAAAAAATATTCAGGGTTATCCCGAAATGTTTGAAAAAGCGTTCGGTTCTAAAGAAATAAATATTGATAGAGTAGCTAAAGCTATAGCTCAGTTTGTCCGAACATTAATAAGTTCTAATTCTCG
>Ga0256842_1002331_pt1 | contig 13777 bp, 10 predicted proteins | sample 4559240metaG_FD_185973 | JGI IMG/M metagenome (GOLD analysis project Ga0256842, IMG submission 185973) | Hydrothermal vent microbial communities from Guaymas Basin, Mexico - 4559-240 | ecosystem: Environmental > Aquatic > Marine > Hydrothermal vents | place: Mexico: Guaymas Basin | collected...
TAAGGTGCTTGTGTCTGATAAAGACTTTACCATTACGGTTAGCTTGATAGATAAAAATGACAAAGATAGGGCTTTGGATCTTATCTCAACTACTCTACCTAACTATAAGCTCATATCGGAAGACCTACCTATAAAAATTCAGCTTAAAGAAAAAATAGTTGAAAAAATCAAAAAAGAGGCGGTAGAGCAGGCTATAAATGTTATAAGAAATAGGGTTGATCAGTTTGGTGTGGCTGAACCCACAATAGTAAAATCGGGTAATAGCAACATAGTGGTTGAGCTCCCCGGTATTAAAGATGCAAACAGAGCTGTAAGACTTATAGGGAAAACAGCAAGGCTTGAGTTGCATCTTGTTGATGAAAAAGCAAGTATAGATGATGCTCTAAGCGGTGATGTACCTATAGACGACGAGCTTCTGTATGAAATTAAAAGAGACCCCACTACAGGCGAAATTTCAAAAGTTCCTTTTCTCGTAAAAAAAGATACGGTTATTACAGGGGATATGATTACAAAAGCCGTTGTGAGGTTTGGGGGCACTCTGTCTCAACCTTATGTATCATTTGAGCTAAATTCTGAAGGTGCTAAAATATTTGCAGACTTTACGGCAAGACATATAGGGAAAAGACTTGCTATAGTTTTGGATGATACAATATATTCCGCTCCTGTTATCCAAAGTAGAATAGGCGGAGGAAGAGGTCAAATTACGGGAAATTTCAGCGAAGTCGAAGCTCACGATTTAGCTATAGTTTTAAGAAGTGGTTCGCTTCCAGCACCGGTTAAGGTTCTTCAAAAGGTAACAATCGGACCCTCTCTCGGTAAAATATCGATAGAAAAAGGCACAAAAGCAATGGTTATAGGAGCCGTTGCGGTTATTATATTTATGATATTCTACTATGGACTTTCAGGGCTCTTGGCTGATTTTGCTATGACAATCAATGTTCTTATTATATTGGGTGCACTTGCTATGTTTCATGCCACTCTTACACTACCGGGAATTGCGGGAATAGCTTTAACAGTCGGAATGTCTGTTGATGCAAGTGTATTGATATATGAAAGAATCAGGGAAGAACTAAATATAGGAAGAAGTATACATGATGCTGTTAATACAGGTTATTCAAGGGCATTTATCACCATACTCGATGCTAATATAACGACTTTGATAGTTGCCTTAATTCTCTATCAATTTGGAACAGGCTCTATTAAAGGATTTGCGGTCACTATGTCAATAGGTCTTTTGGCAAATATGTTTACAGCCGTAACATTCACAAAGACTGTATTTGATATAGTATTAGAAAAATTTAAACCTAAAAAGCTCAGTATTTGAGGTGAAATGCAATGATTAGAATAATAAAACCGGATGTATTTATAGATTTTGTATCTAAATTTAAGATAGCTATAGTTATTTCTCTCTTAGTTATAGCTGTAGGTATAGCAAGTTTGGTTGTTCAAGGAGGACCTAAGCTTGGTATAGAATTTAAGGGTGGAACTTCAATAGAGGTTCAATTCAACAAGCCTGTAAAGGTTGTAGATTTAAGAAACGCTATAAAGCTTTCGCCGTCTTTTAAAGATTCAAAAATCCAGAGCTTTGGCAAGACAAATCAAGAATTTATTATGTACACAAAAGCTTCGACATCATCCACAACAAAAAACATTGAGGATGAACTAAAAACAAGTTTGGATAAAAAATTTAAAAACTCCTATACCATTCTGAAGGTTGATATGGTTGGACCTAAAATAGGTAAGGAGTTCAAAGACAAGGGCATTGAGGCAACAATTATAGCTCTTTTTGCAATATTGATTTACATTAGTATTCGCTTTCAATACAGATTTGCATTGGGCGCAATAGCTGCATTAACTCACGATGTTTTGATAACTGTGGGTTTCTTATCCCTGTTTGGATATGAGTTTACATTAGATGTTGTTGCGGCAATTTTAACAATTGTCGGTTATTCTATTAATGATACGATAGTTATTTTTGATAGAATAAGAGAAAAAGTTAACAATAACAGGAAACTTTCAAATGCAGATGCAATAAATAAAGGTGTAAACGAAACTCTATCGCGAACCATTCTAACCGCCGGAACAACTCTTTTTGTTGTTCTTGCTCTTTATTTATTCGGCGGACACGATTTAAAGGGCTTATCATTTGCACTGCTTGTAGGCATAATTTCCGGAACATACTCTTCAATATTCATAGCTTCTCCTATTCTGCTTATCTTTAAAGGACCTTTGATTCCTGAGAAGAAAGAGGTTGAATCTACCGATAGATTTAAGCAGAATATTGAATTTGATATGAAAAATGTAAGGGGAAGTTAAAATATAGAATTAAAACAGTTTTTATCCATTTTCAAAGACAGGGATAAAGCTTATAGAATTGTACTGCGCATAACATCAAAATATAGGTTGCTAAGAGAGTTTTTGTATGCTGAGAAAGCCATATTCAGTCATCTTGCCGAGTCTGCAGATGCTGATATGGCTTTTTCCTATTTTGATGATTTTTTAAAAAATTTGACCTCAAAATCAACTATATTCGAACTTATAGGTTCGTTTGATACAATAGGCAAAATTCTTTTTGGTGTTTTTTCACAATCTAACAGTATGTCAATATACCTTGTTTCTAATCCTGAAAATATATTCTGGCTGATTGAAAACGAAACAATGAGTACCAATAAAAATAGAGATAAATATTATAAAGATGTAAAAAAACATATTAATTTGGCAAAAAACAGTGAACAAAAAGAGTATATTTTAAGAGAATATAGAAAAAAAGAATATTTAAGAATAGCTGTAAGAGAAATTATAAAAGCGTGTGATTTTAAAGATACGCTAAAGGAAATTTCAAATCTTGCATCTGCCTTAACTGAAGCTGCTTTGGATGTTGCCAAAGAAAAGATAGAAAAACGATACAAATATATAAAAAACGGTTTTTCCGTAATAGGTATGGGCAAACTCGGAAACGGAGAGCTTAATTTTTCCTCTGATATAGATTTGCTTTTTGTGCATAAAGAAAATGAGTTTGGTGAATACTACAATCGTTTGGCGCAAACCCTTGTATCAATTTTAAATGACAATAAAGCAGGAGGCTTTGTCTATAGAGTTGATACAAGATTGAGACCTGGCGGAGTCTCCTCTCCGCTTTCCTTAACTATTGACGAATATGAAAATTACTACTCAACTTTCGGTCAGATATGGGAAAAAATGGCTCTTGTAAAAGCATATCCTGTTGCCGGAAATCTCAATCTCGGTTTTGATTTTATAGAAAACATTAAACCTTTTGTGTACAAAAAATCTATAGATATTAAATATGTGGAAGAAATTCGTTCTTTAATCTTTAAAATCAGAAAATACAACAGATATAAAGAAAGTGAATTTATCAAATCTGAAAAAATGGATATTAAAAAGGGTGTTGGCGGTATAAGAGAAATAGAATTTATATGCAACTATTTTCAGTTACTTTATGGTGGAAAACATAGTGAACTTCAACATAAAGGCACAATTGATGTTTTATACATAATAGATAAGCTTGGATTACTATCAAAAGATTCCGTAAAAGTTCTTATTGAAAGCTACATATTTTTAAGAAAAATTGAGCATAAACTTCAGTTGCTTGACGAACAGCAGACCCAAAAACTCCCCAAAGAAAAGGAAGAACTAACTATTCTTGCAAAAAAGGTAGATATGTCTTTTGACGGTTTTTTAAAAAAGTATTCTATTTTGACAGATAGAGTGCATAAAATATTTAAAGATATTTTTATTACGGATGATAAATTTCCGGCTCTTAGTATGATTGATGATATTGATGGATTTTTGCAGGAACACGATATAAAAAATCACTACAATGTGGCAAATATTATTGTTTCAAGTGTAAAAAAGTACATAGCTAAGAAAATAGATAAAAAAATTATACAAGAGATTTTTGATTATTCATTTAGATTTGTTAAGATTCCTGCACTGTTCGAGAATTTTGTAATAGGGATAGGTATGATTAATCCTACATATATTGCAACATTGTTTGATAATAAAGAAATCTTTAGAACCCTTGTAAAATTACTCTCAATAGGCTACGGCGAAAAGATATCAAAGAATGCGGAATTTTTTGAGGATATATTGAATTTAAGTAGTGTAGATAGAATTGAATTAACAAGCAAGGATAGGGTTGAGCTTTTAACATCGTCGGCACTACTCAATAAAAAAGATTACAGCTTAAAAATATTAAAACCGATAAGCGAATTTGCAGAAAAAATCATTAGGTTAACGGCAAAGAAATATGACAAGGATAAAACATTATCCATTGTAGCCTATGGAAAACTTGCCGTTCGCGAACTTTTTGTGGGAAGCGATTTGGATATTGTCTTTGTTGCCAAAAACGATTCATACAAATACACATCCATTGTTCAAAAAATAGTGAAGGAACTTGGCAGATTTTACGAAGTAGATTTAAGATTAAGACCGTATGGGAATAAGGGTTTAATCGTTGTTGATGAAAATTATCTCGAAGATTATTTTATTAACAATGCTCAAAGTTGGGAAAAACAGGCAGCACAAAAATCGAAAATAGTTTATGCAGGGTATAACACAAAAAAACTGCAGAATATTTATGAGAATTTTATTTTTTCGAATCATCCCTCAAAAGAAGATATATACAATATGAAAAAGAAAATCGAAGATGTAAAGGGCAAAGGTTTAGACATAAAAAGCTTTTCAGGCGGCATTACCGATATAGATTTTTTAAGTCAATATCTATGTTTTAAAAACGGATGTATTTTGCTTGCGCTATCAACTGCGGATATGCTTGATGAAATCGAAAAGAAGAATATTTTAAGTAAAGAAAGTAGTGAATTTTTAAAGGAAGCATACCTGTTCTACTCAAGAATTTTAAATACTTTCAGATTATTTTCCAAAGGTTCGCAGTTAAGCGAAAAAGATATGGAAATTCTGGAATTTTTAACCGAAGAAAAAGGGTTAAAAGATAAAATAATGTTTTATAAACATAATGTATGCAGGATAAGGAAAGAGGTGTTTGAATGATAGTGCTTGCAAGTTCCTCGCCGGCAAGAAGAAAACTTATAAAAAAATGCATAAGAAATGCAGTTGTTAAAAAACCAAGAATTAACGAAAAGAGAAATAGAGACGAAGGCATAAACGGTTATCTAAAAAGAATCACCTATTTAAAAGCCGAACGATTTGTAAGAAGCGGCGTAAAAGTTATATCGGCAGATACCGTTATTGTTTTTCAGAACGAGATAATAGGAAAACCAAAAGACAGAAAAGACGCTTTTGAGATATTTAGTAGATTAAGAGGCAATATCCATTACTGCATTACGGCTGTGACGATTTTAGATAGCTATAACTATATATTTTTTTCAGATTATGCCACGATATATATGAAAAATATCAATGATGAAAGCATAGAAAGATACCTTGACACCAAAGAATATATAAACAGATCGGGAGGTTATGCAATTCAGGGGTCCGCTTCTAAATTCTTAGAGATTAAGCAGGGAGATATAGCAACAATTACAGGCCTTCCCGTTAAGAAAATATGCAAGATTATTTGATAAAAAGGGATATAAAATGTATAATGTCGAAAAATTTTTAGGTTAAAGGAGTATTCGTATGCTTGGTTACTTTAGAAACAACATAAAAAAATTCTCAATATTTTTATGGATTGCAGTTGCGGCTTTTGTGTTGGGCGGTGCATATCTTTTCGTTTCAGGCCCTTTTAAAATGGGTGGGAACACCGCTATAGAAGTGGGTAAAACAAAAATTAGTATGCCTGAGTATGAAGAAACGTATAATAACATATCAAAATTTTATATGCGTCTTTTGACTCAAATAAAGGGCGGGAATGTTACGGACGATGACATAAAAAAATTGAATATTAAACAAAAAACCATTGATACATTGATTGAAAGAACGCTTCTTTTAAACGAGGCCAAGAAGGAGGGCATAAAAGTAACTGACAAGGATGTAGAAAACAGTGTTGAACAAAATAGAGCATTCTATTCTAACGGTCAATTTTCAAGGGATAAATATCTTGCAATTTTGAAGGCGAATAATATAAATCCAAAAAATTATGAAGAGTCAATCAGAATATCTTTATACATAGATAAGTTAAAAAATCGTATATTAAAAGGGGTTTCTGTTTCGGATAAGGAAATTTTAGATTATTACGGAAAGAATTATTCGAAATTAGACATAAATTATCTGTTTTTGCCCTATAAATCATTCGAAAAGAAGGTTGATTTAAAAGAGACTGCTTTAAAAAAATATTACGAGCAGAACAAAGAAAAGTTTAGAATTCCTACTAAATTAAAGTTTAAATATGTGGTAGTTGACCTTAATTACGAAAAAAATAAAATAGAAATATCAGACAACGAAACCAAAAAGTTTTATAATCGACACCCTTCATATTTTACAGTTCCCACAAGGATAAAAACAGCTCATATCTTAATAGAAAAGAAAGACAATGAAACACAGGCTGATTTTAGGAAAAGAGCCTATAAAATATACGATGAGATTAAGAATAAAAAAATAAGCTTTGAAGATGCTGTAAAAAAGTATTCAGCTGACAAGTACACGAAAAAAGTTGGCGGTGATATAGGATACATAACAAAAAATATGGTTGTTAAGGAATTTTGGGACGGAATCAAAAATTTGAAGGTATCTAAGATGTCTAAACCTTTTTTAAGCAAATTCGGATATCATATAGCTAAGGTTGAAGATATTCAAAAGTCATACATAAGAAAATTTAAAAATGTAAAAAAAGGCATTGAAGATTATTTAAAAACAAAAAAAGCTAAAGAAAATATCTTTAGAGATTCCAAGAAAATTTTTGTTGCCATAAGAGATTCTAAGAAGGGTTTTAAAAATGTTGTTGAGCAATTTGGACTAAAAGTTCAAGAGAGCGGATATCTTGACATTAAAAATGTAAAACCTCCGTTTACAAAAGATATGATTAAAGAAGGTTTGCTGAGCTCTAAAAATAAACTTTTAGGACCAAGCGAATCAAATGACGAATCTTATGTAATATATAAAATTAGTGATAGAAAGAATTCTTATATACCGCATTTTGACAAAATTAAGGATTTGGTAAAAAAGGATTATGTAGAATATATGTCTAAAAAACTTGCAAAAAAGGCATTGCAAGATATTTATGAAGAGGCATTAAAATCTAAAAATTTAAAACAGGCAGCAAAGAAATTCCACTTCAAAACTCAATCGTTAAAGGGTTTAACCAAATTTTCACCGGATAAACAGATGAAATGCACATATAAAGAAAGTTTTATGAGTACTGTATTTGCAAAAAATAAAGGTTACATAAATAAATGTTCTGATAGTGACGGGTTGTATATTTACCAAATATCCGACAAAATAATAGATGAAAAAGATTATAAAAAACAGAAGGATTTAATAAAGGGTCAGCTTATGTCTCAAAAAGAGCAAGAAGCTATGGAAAACTTCATCAACAAACTTAAAAAAGAAGTCAAGATAAAAGTTAATCCCAAGTTATGAGAATAGAGGATATTGATGCTGTCATAACAAGTTTAAGAGAAGCCTACAAGGGATTTCAAGAACCTATTGTCACTGTGATTGCAAGGGAGAAAGATCCTTACAAGGTACTCGTTTCTACGGTTTTAAGTCTTCGTACAAAGGATGCTGTAACAAACACGGCATCCTTGAATCTGTTTAAAATAGCCAACAACATTGAATCCCTTAGAGATTTAGATGAAATAACAATTCAAAAAGCAATATATCCTGTTGGTTTTTATAAAACAAAGGCAAAAAATCTAAAAAAAATGGCTCAAATTATAGTTGATAAATACAACTCCAAAATTCCAAAGGAGATGGATGACTTACTTAGCTTACCTAATGTAGGAAGAAAAACTGCAAATCTTGTTCTTGCAAAGGGCTATGATATACCTGCCATATGCGTAGATATCCATGTTCACAGAATTTCGAACCGTTTAGGTTTATTAAAAACAAAAAATCCTGAAGAGACCGAATTCAAGCTTAGAGAGATACTTCCTGAAAAATATTGGATAGAGTACAATGATTTAGTCGTTCCTTTTGGTCAAAATATATGCAAACCCGTATCTCCTTTTTGCACAAGGTGTCCTATATACGGTTTTTGCGATAAGGTAGGTGTTGATAAATCGAGATAGCTATGCATTCGTAATAATATTTAAATAATAGTTTTTTTCTCTTGACAATTGTAGTTGTTTAATGTATATTAAATTAAAATTTTTTAATGGAGGTGGAAGATGGGTTCTTCTTTAGTGTTAGAAAAAATGCCGGAATTTAAAGCCGACGGTTATAATGGTGAAACAGGTCATTATGTAAATGTGTCAAGTGAGGATTTTAAAAATAAGTGGCTGGTAGTCTGTTTTTATCCTGCAGATTTTACATTTGTATGTCCGACTGAAATTGCAGCAATGAATGCCAAATATGAAGAGATAAGAGGTATGGGCGTGGAGGTTATAGCAGTCTCTACCGATACAAAATTCTCACATAAAAGATTTGCAGAGACAGAACCTATTTTAAAGGACTTGAAATTAACGATATTAGCCGATCCTACAGGTAAAATGTCAAGAGATTTTGGAGTTATGATTGAGTCTGAAGGAATAGCTCTAAGGGGAAGATTTTTAATAAATCCTGAGGGTGTAGTTGTTGCACAAGAGGTGCAAGCCCCGTCTGTCGGACGAAATGTTAATGAATTTATAAGACAGATTCAGGCATGGCAACACGCATATAAAACAGGTGAAGTTTGTCCGGCAAACTGGAGACCGGGTAAAAAAACACTTCCTGTGAACACGGATGTTGAGCAGATGACAGGAAAAGTCGGAGAATATGTAACAATAGAAGAGATTCTTTCTTAAACGGCTTTTGACGGTCAGGCTTTATGAGTCTGACCATATTTTCTATAATCCCCAATCTCTAAGATACCTAAAATCTATATTTATTGTTCTTTTGCTAACCTTTGCAATCAATGGTGGCATTCTTTTGAATTGATTTTTTCTAACCCTTTCCGCAATTAAGTTTATTAGATTTTTATCAAAGCCCAACTCGGCAACCTCTTCAATGGAATATCTTAAATCGTAAAGATGGAAGAGTATCACATCTGCATCGTCATACGAAAACCCCAATTCATCTTCATCGCTTTGACCAACCCATAAATCGGCTGAGGGCTTTTTTGTTATTACGGATTCAGGAAGAGAAAAGTATCGCGAGAGCTGATATATTTGATTTTTGTATAAATCGCCTATTGGATTTACGCTTGAAGCCATATCGCCGTACCATGTTCCGTAACCGAGAAGCAGCTCTGTTTTATTGCTTGTGCCAAGAACAAGAGCACCTAACTCGGAAGAGTGGTCGAACAGTGTAACCATTCTTGTTCTTGCAAATATATTTCCCTGTCTTAATTTACTTATTTTATCAAATTTTGATATGTAACTGTCCGCAATATCCGTTATCTCGAAAACTTTATGGTTAATACCCGTATCATCCACAACTTTATAGGCATCCTCAAGGCTTTCTTTGCTTGATTTTTTATATGGCATCATTATGCCGTAAACATTTTCTTTTCCTAAGGCTTCCTTTGCAATGTAGGCAACAAGAGAAGAATCTATGCCTCCTGATAATCCGAAAACGGCTTTTTTTATACCTGTTTTTTGAACTTCTTCCTGCACAAATTGAATTAAATACTCAGCAACTATTTCACAATTTATTTTGAGTTTATTCATCATTGCAGTTAACCTCATTTTTTAAAACAGGCATAAACGACTTTGCTCTTTTTAAATTGTTTAAATCTATATCACACATAATAGCCTCTTCTTTAAACATTTTAGCCTCTTTAATGATTTTACCAAAGGGACTTAAGAAAAAAGAATTTCCAAAAAATCCCACACCGTCCTCAAATCCTGCTCTATTGTTAAAAAACAGATAACTCCCTGAAAGCTGTGCAAAATTTGAACATACGGACTTCCACAGTTCAGGCTTAATGCTTCTTGAATCAGACCAAAACGGACTTGCAGATAATACTATTAAAATATCCGTTGAGTTTACGAGTGCTTCATTTTGTGCGGATATATGAAACATATCTTCACATATTAATATTGTTACTCTGCCGAATTTTGTATCTACGGTTTCTATACTTTTACCACTTGAAAAATATCTTCCTTCTTCGAACATACCGTAATCCGGAAGATAATTTTTCTTATAATTTAATTTGATTTTACCCTCTGATAAATAGAGTGCCGAATTAAAAAAGTAATTTTTGTCATTTTGAGAATATCCTAAAACTATATCTATATTCTTACTTTGTTCTTTCAAAATATCTAAAAAAGCGTCATTTACATCTAAACTAACATCATACACAAGATCCCTTAAATTGTATCCCGTTAACGCAAGTTCGGGAAAGACCACCATATCACATTCGTCATTTTTAGCTTTTTCTATGTAAAATTCTATCTTTTTAAGGTTTTTGTCTATATCCCCGAGAACGGTATTTATCTGGCATAATTCAACTTTCATTTTCATTCCATTTTCATATTTATATCAACCCAGCAGGCATGGTGAGTTAGAGAACCCATTGAAACATAATCGACACCCGTTTTTGCAACCTCAACTATATTAGATTCATCAATATTTCCAGATGCTTCAAATATAGCCCTGTTTTTAAATTCTTTGATAATATCTTTCATATCATTTATACCCATATTGTCAAGCATTATAATATCTACATTATTCTCAATTGCTTCCTTAACCATATTGTAATTGCTACATTCAACCTCTATCTTAGCCGTAAACGGCGCATTTGCTTTTGCTTTTTTTACGGCATTGGTTATTCCGCCTGAATCTTTTATGTGATTATCCTTCAGCAAAACAGCGTCAAATAAACCCATTCTATGATTTATTCCTCCGCCTATTTTTACTGCATATTTTTCAAAAAATCTAAAACCCGGTGTTGTTTTTCTTGTATCCACCAATTTTGTATTGTAATCTTTAATTAACTTAGCTATTTTGTGCACCTTTGTTGATATTCCGCTTGTTCGTTGCATAATGTTTAAGCATATTCTCTCAAGATAAAGTAAGCAGTAATCCTTAGTCGTTACAGAGGCTATTACCTCTCCCTTCTTTACAAAATCTCCGTCTTGATGCAGATATTCCACACTAAATTTCTCATTTATGATTTTAAAAAGGGGTTCAATAAAAATTGCTCCGGATAATATTAAATCTTCCTTAGCCATGATAATAGATGTTTTAATTTCATTATTTGTAACAGAATCGGTTGATAAATCACTAAAATAAGCATCTTCCATCAAATAAAATTTAAAAATATTTTCTAAAAATATAGGATTCAAGATTAGTTCCTTTTTATTGATATCATTTTTTCTATGGGCTTAAATGCCTTTTTTTCTATTTCTTTGTTAAGTATAATTTCATATTGTTCATATTTTAATGCATTGTACAAATCTTCAAGGTGAGTTTTTTTCATATTAACACATATCGCACTTTTTCCTATTATGTAAAATTCTTTACCTTTATTTTGTCGTTTTATTTCAAAAAGCACACCTTCCTCCGTTCCTATAATAAACTCCTTATTACTGTTGTTTCTGACAAAGTTTATTATTCCGGATGTTGAGCCGATAAAATCCGCAGCATCACGAACCTTCTTAGGTGATTCAGGATGAACTGCAACTTTTGCGTTAGGATGTTCCTGCTTTAACAGCATAAGATTGTTAATACTGAAATCATTATGTGTAGGACAATACCCGTCCCATAAAAGAACCTCTTTTTCCTTGACATTTTCTTTCACATATTCGCCTAAGTTTTTGTCAGGAACAAAAAGCACCCTATCTTCTTTCAAACTTTTAACAACATTTATAGCGTTTGCCGAAGTGCAACATATATCAGATACGCTTTTTACATCTGCGTTCGTATTTACATACGATACAACAACAGGATTGTTAAGCTCTTCTTTCTTTTTTAAAACAGACTCTTTATTAGCCATATCAGCCATAGGACACCCTGCGTCTTTAACGGGAAGCAGAACCTTTTTCTTTGGTGAGAGTATTTTTGCGGTTTCAGCCATAAACTTAACACCGCAAAAAACAATAATATCCGCATCCGTCTTTGCCGCCTCCTGAGCTAATGCCAAAGAATCACCTATAATATCAGCAATGTCCTGGATTTCATCTCTTTCATAATAGTGAGCAAGTATAATGGCATTTTTTTTATTTTTTAAGAGTTTAATCTCTTCATTTAAATCCATTGTCAGCAGTTACCCTCCAAGAATTTTTAAGTATAATATTGTATAGGTGGTAGAAAATCAAGCAGTTTCTAATTTTTTGTATTTATTAACTTATTATGAGATGCCGTTCTTCTAAATCTTCTTAAAGATAGGGTTATCTCTACAATGTATAATTTCTTATAAAGTTCCTGATAGAGATATGCCTATCACGCATTTTTAGTAGCAGTTTTTTAAGAGAGTTTTATAGATAAAATATACGGTATATGTCACTAAAGCAAAAGGAATTTTCAATAAAAATATGTTGCAGAGCACTATTGTTGCAAATTTTTTGTAGCTATCTACCCTATTGCAAATTTTTTGCTTGATTTAATTTTAAAAATATATACAATGACCGATTAAATTTTACTTTTTAGACTCAATTTTTATTTTTGCATTTGGTAATTTTTCAAAAATTTATACCTTTATTTTTAAGGTAAGAGGGGGGGAAATGAAGCTTACAGGTTCTGAAATTTTTATCGAAAGCCTAAAAATTGAGGGCGTTAAACATATTTTTGGCATACCGGGAGGAGCCATAATAGATTTGCACGATGCTCTTTACAGGCAGAAGGATATCGAATTTATTCTAACGAGGCATGAACAAGCTGCCGTGCATGCTGCAGACGGTTATTCAAGAAGCACGGGAAAGGTTGGAGTTGCACTGTTAACAAGCGGACCAGGCGCCACAAATAGCATAACAGGTATTGCAACAGCTTATATGGATTCAATACCTCTGGTTGTTTTTACAGGTCAGGTGCCTACTCAATTGATAGGAAATGACGCTTTTCAGGAAGCGGATATTGTAGGTATGACAAGATCATGCACAAAAGATAATTTTCTTATAAAAGATGTGAAAGATTTAGCTTACATAATAAAGAAAGCATTTCATATTGCTAAAACAGGAAGACCGGGCCCTGTGTTAATTGATTTTCCTAAGGATGTTCAAGTTAATAAAGCGGAATTTAAATATCCTGAAACAATACATCTAAGAGGATACAACCCCACATACAATGGAAATTTAAAACAAATTAAAAAAGTTGCGTCTGTAATAGCCTCTGCAAAAAAGCCTCTTTTGTATGTAGGTGGCGGAGCTGTAGCGTCTGATGCGAGCGAAGATGTTGTAAAATTGGCTCAAAAACTTCAAATTCCGGTTTTCACAACCCTTATGGGAATAGGCGTTTATCCCGAAGATGACGACTTGAGTCTTGGTATGGCAGGTATGCATGGGACATACAGGGCTAATATGGCTATTCAATATTCAGATCTTCTTGTTTCAATCGGTGCGAGATTTGATGATAGAATTACGGGAAAGCTATCGGAATTTGCTCCTTATGCTAAAATAATTCATATAGATATAGATCCTACAAGTATAAGCAAGAATGTAAAAGTCGATTATCCTATCGTTGGAGATGCAAAGCTTGTTTTAAAAGAGTTAAATTCGATACTTGATGAATATTCAAATGTTAACTGGAATGAGATTAGAAAACC
>Ga0256842_1002332_pt1 | contig 13777 bp, 13 predicted proteins | sample 4559240metaG_FD_185973 | JGI IMG/M metagenome (GOLD analysis project Ga0256842, IMG submission 185973) | Hydrothermal vent microbial communities from Guaymas Basin, Mexico - 4559-240 | ecosystem: Environmental > Aquatic > Marine > Hydrothermal vents | place: Mexico: Guaymas Basin | collected...
TGAATATAAAAAGAGTAATACTATTTAGCACCATATTATCGTCAATGTTGATAATATCATGTAATCCTCCTAGTAAAATTGCAGGTAGCTATACCCATAAAACAGAATGTTTGGGAACTGAATTAGACGGTTCTCAAACTCTAAAAGCATGGGGAACTGGAAAAAACTTAACAGACGCTGTTGAACAAGCCAAAAAACAAGCGTTAAGAGACGTAATTTTTGTTGGAATTAGAGATGGCAAACAAGAATGCAACACTAAACCTCTTGTTGTTGAGGTAAATGCTAACGAAAAATATGAAGATTATTGGTTTAAATTTTTTGCTGATGGTGGTTTATACACACAATTTACTTCGCACCAAGATGGTAAATATCTTAAAAAATTAAGAGCTGGGGACCAAATCACATATGGCGTAACAGTTCGTGTTTTGCGTCAAAAACTTAAACAGCAATTAATCAACGACAAAATTTTAAAATAAACACTTTGTGTTTTAAATATTCAAATTATAAAGTATTAAAAAATGAAAAAAATAATTTTATTAATATTCGTGGCTATCTTAAGTGCAAATATGGTTTTTTCGCAAGCAAAAAAGCCTACGCTTATGGTAGTCCCAAGCGATGTTTGGTGTAATACAAACGGTTACATGATGGAGTTTGATAACCAAGGAACTAAAGTGAAAATTCCAAATTACAAAAAAGCTTTCCAAGAAAATTCAGATTTACTTTTAGTTATTAGTAAAATAAATGGAATGATGGCTGATAGAGGTTTCCCATTAAAGAATATGGAATCCGTATTAAAATCTTTAGAGTCTAACAGCGCCGAGGATGCAATGATGTCTTCAAAAGAAACAGGTATGGGAGCTAGCGAAAGTCCTATTGATAAATTGAAAAAAGTTGCTAAAGCTGATATTATTATTCAATTAACTTGGACATTAAACACAACAGGCCCAAAAAAATCTGTAACCTTTAATTTGCAAGGTTTAGACTCATATACAGATAAACAAATTGCATCAGCATCTGGAACAGGAGCTCCATCGTTTTCTGCAGAAGTACCTGTTTTACTTGAAGAAGCTGTATTAGCACACATGGATAACTTCACCGCTTCATTACAAACTCATTTCGACGATTTATTTGCTAACGGTAGAGAAGTAATCGTTCGTATCAAAAAATGGGACGATTGGGAAAACGATCTTGAAACAGAATATGGTGACGATGATGATGAGTTAGGTACAATTATTGAAGATTGGATGGGCGACAATACCGTTAATGGTAGATATAGCACAACTGATGCAACCGAAAACATGATGTTGTTCGAACAAGTTAGAATACCATTATACTATGAAAAGAAAGGCAAACAAAGAGCTATGGATACAAGACGCTTTGCAAAGCAATTGAGCAAGTTTTTAAAAAATGAACCTTATAATATCCCAAATAAAGTTGTTACTAAAGGATTAGGAAGAGCAACTATTTATCTTGGTGGAAAGTAATCCTAACTTGAATAATTCCGAAAGGGTCATAAAAAAAATAAAAAGATGAAAAATTTTAAAATATTATCAATAGCCTTATTAATAGCTGTTACAGGATTAACTGTAAACGCTCAAAATAAGAAAGGAAAACTTGACGATCTAGGACGAGTTTCTATTGGGGCATATGTTTCTCCACAAATTGAGGGATTACCTTCTTCGGCAAAACGTATGCTATTAAATAAAATGAGCCAAATTACTTCTAAAAATGGTGTTGGAGGAAGTCGATTTTCTACTCAATTTATTCTATCACCCAACGTTACAGTACTAACCAAAGATTTAACAGCTACCGCACCACCAATGACTGCATTAACTCTTGAGTTTACACTTTATATTGGAGATGGTAGGGAAGGTACAGTTTTTGCAAATACATCTATCGAAGCAAAAGGCGTTGGTACAAATGAAACTAAGGCATATATTTCGGCTATCAAACGATTAAACCCAGGTAATCCAGAAATTAAAGCTTTTGTAGAAAACGGTAAAGAAAAAATCATTGAATATTATAACAGTAAATGTGATTTCATTATTAAAGACGCTAAAACTTTAGCTTCACAAAATAAATACGATGAAGCTATATACAAATTAACGTCTGTACCCGATGTTTGTAAAGAATGTTACGACAAATGTATGGATGCCATCGCTCCAATGTATCAAGAAAAAATTGATAGAGAGTGTGAAATGAAATATACACAGGCTCAAGGCATTTGGAATGCTTCACAAAACATGGACGCTGCAGAAGAAGCTGGAGCACTATTAGCTTCTATAGAACCTGAAGCTGCTTGTTTTGGAAAAGTTTCTGGATTAATGAAAAAAATTGAGAAGAAAGTTAAAGAGATTGATAAACGAGAATGGAAATATATCTTAAAAGATCAAGCTCAAGAAAGCGAAAGAATTGCAGCTTATAGGGCTGTTGGTGTTGCATATGGAAATCACCAACCACAAAATGTTACTTATAAAAGCTTTTGGTAGATAAGGCAAAAATTATAAAAAAGGCTTTTGAATTAGTTCAAAAGCCTTTTTTTATGGTGAATTAGAAACTAATAATTCCCTGAGAATTGGTCCATAAATCGTTTATCATTTTCGAAAAACATTCGTAAATCTTTAATACCGTATTTAAGCATCGCAATTCGTTCAATACCCATTCCAAAAGCATAACCCGAATAAACCTTAGAATCTATTCCACTGCTTTCCAAAACATTAGGATCGACCATGCCACAACCTAATATCTCTAACCAACCCGTATATTTACAAACATTACATCCCTTTCCTCCACAAAGTGAACAAGAAATATCAACTTCTGCCGAAGGTTCCGTAAAAGGAAAATAAGAAGGTCTCAGGCGAATTTCCGATTTTTCACCAAAAAATTCTTTAGCAAAATATAATAAGGTCTGTTTTAAATCGGCAAAAGAAACGTCTTTATCAACGTATAATCCCTCCACTTGATGAAAAATACAATGTGCTCGAGCAGAAATAGCCTCGTTGCGAAAAACCCTTCCTGGAGATAAAGTTCTAATTGGAGGTTTCTGATAGTCCATTACTCGTACTTGTACCGAAGAAGTATGTGTACGTAACAATACATCTGGATTTTTCTCAATAAAGAATGTATCTTGCATATCTCTGGCAGGATGTTCCTCCGGGAAATTTAATGCCGAGAAAACGTGCCAATCATCCTCTATTTCAGGACCTTCTGAGATAACGAACCCAATTCGTTTAAAAATCTCAGATATTTCGTTTCGAACCAAAGAAATTGGATGACGAGACCCTAAATTTTTAGGTTCTCCCGGTAAAGTTAAATCTGAACCCACAGTCACTTCTCTATTCGACGAAAGCTCTTGTTTCAACAATTCAATTTTGTCAGCTGCTGTATTTTTAAGTTGATTCATCTTCTGACCAACCTCTTTTTTTAACTCATTCGGCACTGCCTTGAAATCTGAAAATAAAACTGTTACTTCTCCTTTTTTTCCCAACAATTCAATTCTAAATTTTTCTATCTCATCTAAAGATTCAGCCTTAAAAGCATCAACTTTATTTAATAATTTTTCAATTTTACTAATCATAACAATGCGATTATTTAATCATCTTAATGGTAAACTTAATATCTTTTAATGGTCTATTAGACCTATCTCCTTTAGCGTTAGCTATTGAATCTATCACATCTAAACCCTGGTAAATTTCTCCAAAAACAGTATATGCTCCATCTAAATGTGGTGTCCCTCCAATTGTAGAATAGGTTTCTTTTTGCAATTTTGTAAACCCCTCGGAACCTTCTCCTTTATAATATTCGGCAGATTTCTTTTTCACATCCTCCCAAACCGTATGTAAAGCTTGATTGTTTTTACTCATTCGTAAAGAATCTAATTGCATCTTTAATGCAAGATTCTCTGGAAGTTGAATATAATCGTAAACTCTACGTGAAGATTTTTGTTCTTTCAACTTTTGCTCCATGCCCTTTAAATTCAACGAATCGTAAACTACACCTTGAACAATATAAAACTGTGAGCCCGAAGATTCTTTTTTTGGATTAACATTATCTCCCATTCGCGCGGCACATAAAGCACCTTTTTTATGAATCAAATTTGGATTAAACTCTGCGGGAATAGTATATCCTGGTCCTCCATTTCCTAGCTGCTTACCTGCTGCCGCATTTTTAGAATCTGGATCGCCACCTTGAATCATAAAATTTTTAATGACTCTGTGGAAAAGTAAAGAATCGTAAAAACCCGCATTGACTAATTTAATAAAATTATCTCTATGCAAGGGGGTTTCATCGTATAAGCGACCTTTCATGTCGCCAAAATCCGTATGAATAACAAAAGTATTCTTGAGTGTTGTACCTTCATCTTCTTTTGTAGCCTTCTGTTTATCACTTGTTTTACACGAAAAAACAGTAATTGCTAACAGTGCAATAATAAAATACTTAATTTTCATATCAACTCCATTTTTGTAAGATAATCAACAAAGATAAGAAGCTAATTTCGATATAAGAAAAAAAATCAGGGTTAAAATAATTGATGAATTAATATAATCAAGATATCTAAAATAATAGCCTTAAGTAACTCCTATTATTAACCTAAGTGCTTTTACTTATTTTTCGTCAGAAACAGACATTAACATATTGATATTCACATATGTATATTACCTAAACACATAAACCAGCAAACTAATGCTTACTAAATTACGTAGAATACAATAGATAAAAAAGAAAACTGTAAAATGTTTACAAAAAGAAATATCGGTTTACTGGTAATACTAATATCAAGTATTATTAACTCATTTTCGCAATGTAATATTAGGTCTATTACCAATTTTGAAAGCTCTACTGTTACGTACAATATGGAAAAATATAATTATTTAGACAATATTAATTTTGAACAAAGTTTATTTTGGAGAAGAAGGTACAATAGCGATGGGCAAAATCACGATTCATATTTCACTAATTCCATCTATTTTAAGGATAGTGTTGTCGGAATAAAATATTTTGGTTTCGATATGAATTTTATGCATGAAAAATTTGATAATCTTCGAATGAATGAATTTAGGATGTGGAATTGTATACGTTTAGGATTTGCTCTAAGTACAGAAATTAATCCTTTCGAAGAAGAAGTTAATCCAAATCAAGTTTACAATTACTTAAACGGAAATATTTATGTAAAATACTACCATATTAGAAAATCGGCTAGAGGTGACAAAACAACCAAGCACAGAAGAGGGACTTGGGGATTTTACCTTAATTACGATTATTTTGGTCGCATAGATGCTGACTTACACATTAAGCCATTTTCTTATTTATGGGTTCATACCCGATACAGAAAAGACCTCAACAATTCTTATGTTGGGATGATATTTGGCTACGAACTTAATCCGTACGGTTTCGAAAACTGCTTGGGAGAATCGACTAGAGATACTTACAATGGCGTACTCGTTTTTGCTGGACCAGAATATAATCTAACAACAAAATCCTTATCTTTAAATATTGGTATTAAATTAGATTTTAGAAACCATTAAAAATAATCATTTCATGTGCATAGATTTGGGCTACGAATGAGATTCTTTTTTCATAAAAAAAGGCCTTAGATACCAAAATTTAGACAAAAAAATATAATCTGTTGTTGTATTTTCAATTTGAATTTACGTTTTAAACTTATTTACTCTTTTCTAAAGTCTAATATCTTTAAGCCTTATTATATTTTTAAAAACTGGAAGCTAAATGCACTAAATAGCATCGTTTTAACTTAAACCGTGACCAATAAAATTGTTATTTGGATTACCACATAATTACTTTAGGATTATTATAATATTGAGTTAGGTCTTTTGATAATATAATCACCACAATATCAACAGTTGGTAGCAACCCGAAGCCTCCTCCCAAAGTCAATGCATAAACAATTGGTACATAAGGCTTTGTTCCTAAATATAAACGATGCCCCCCCAAGGGTCCTGTCAGAACAGCCATCAAAATAGCTTTACCTTTGGTTCGTCTTTTAATATCAAAGTCTATATGTGGAGCTTTAGATTCGTTTCTAAAGATATTTTTTCTACTGACTCTCTTAAAACGTTTCCTTTTATATTTTCGTTTTTTAAACGATTTCCCTCCACCATCTTTCATAAGGGTTACTCCCTGAGTAGAAGATAATTTCACACTAGCATAGGAAGGAATAAAAAATAAAAAAATCAATATTAAAAATACTACACGCATCTATCCAAAATTATTGCGTAAATTTACAAAAAGAACTTAATTAATTCTAAGTCCTCAATACAATAAGGATGTATTTTCTGTATCCGCTTGTATATCTAGTATATACATCTATTATTTTTGAGAATAAATTTAGAATGTTATAACAAATATTTATCAAAAATTAATACAATGAATAATAGTATTCCATTATTACAAGACGCAAATTTAAAAGATAAAGTCGTACTTGTTAGAGTCGATCACAATGTAGTAAAAAAAGGAATTATACACGACCCTTATCGAATTGATGCAACCATTGGTACATTATATTATATAGCAGCAAAAGGTGGAAAAATAATCCTTATGAGCCATGTTGGAAGACCTAAGAACAAAAAAACTGGCGATATAGAAATCGATGATAACACATCGGTTCAACCTATTTTAGATTATCTTAAAACAAAATTACATATCAATTTCCAAACTCCTGAATTTTTCACACACGAAAACGACGGTTATCTTGGACTTGAAACTTCTGTAAATCACATGATTAAAGATTTGAAAAACAATCAAGTCGATGGGATATATTTACCAAATACTAGATGGTTTTATGGAGAAGAACGTGCAGATGAGTTTGGTGATAGGTTTGCTAATCAATTAGCAGGACTTGCCGATATCTTTGTCAACGATGCCTTTGGATCGTGGCAACCTCACGCTTCTACTGTTGGGGTAACTAAATACTTGCCATCGTACGCTGGTTTCTTAATGCAAAAAGAAATTAAAAATTTAGATCGTGTATTTAAACCAAAATCACCATTTATTGCTGTGGTTGCGGGTTCTAAATTTAACACTAAAATTAATTCTTTATACGCACTTCTTGATAAAGCCGATTATTTGGTACTTGGTGGAGTTATTTACAACGCCTATTTATGTGCTAAATATAATATCAAAATAAAAGGAGTTTCTGATGAAGATATGGAAACGGCCAAAAAATTTGTTAAATATGCAGAAAAATATCCAGAGAAATTAATCGAACTCCCTTGTATCATAGAATCGGACACTCTAGATGGATGTTTCGAAGGAAAATATAGAACTCATAATATTCACGAATTAAAAGAAGGTACTGAATTAAATTTTGTACTCGATGTAGCTAAAGAATCCTTCGAAAATGAGAAAATAAAAGAGGTTTTCTTAAGTGCTAATTCAATTTTTGTAAATGCCGTTATGGGTTTCACACCTCATTTTAATCAAGGAACAATTGCTCTCGACGAATTAATTGACCAGAATAAAGATGCTGTAAAGCTATATGGTGGTGGCGATACCATGCAAGAACTAAAACGTCTTTTACCAGGTTTGTATATTGTGGCTTTAGACAGTCCTAAATATTATATTTTTACTGGTGGCGGAGCTGTTCTTAAAGCTATAGAACAGGGTAATGTTTACGGCTTAGAACCTGTTAAAGCTCTCCAAGAGAACGCTTCAAAAAAAACAATTTAAGAGTTCTATTTTAGAAAAAAAACAGAATCTATTATTAGTTTCTTAATCTTTTTATAGATTCTGTTTTTTTTTCCCATATTCTACATATAGCTATGAGGTTCATTTACTTTCTTATACTTATTTTCGTATTGAGTGCTTGCCAACAGCAAAAAATTAATAAAGAACCAATTTCAAAAACAACGCATAGTTTACAAATTAAATACGCACAATGGTTTAAGATTGAATATCTTAAAGATTATAAAAAAATTAGTGTTCTAAATCCTTGGACTAAATATATATATTGGGAATATTATCTTTACAAAGAGAAAATAGAGAGTGAGAATAAAGATAAATTTTCTATTCTTTCCACACCTCAAAATAGCACCGTTCTATCCGGAACACAAATTGGAATGTTTGATAAATTAAATATTATCAAAAAAATTACAGCAGTTGCCAATGCTAAATATATTTACAATCCTTATATCAGAAAACAAGTCAAGGATGGTAAAATTATTGAGCTTGGAGATGCCTCTACTCTCAATGTCGAAAAGACATACCTCAATCATTCAGATATTATTTTTGCAACAGCATGGGACAAGATAGACCCCAAATTTAAAAAATTATTAGCACAAAATAAAACAATTGCATTTGTTATGGATTGGCAAGAACAATCTCCCTTAGCCCGTGCCGAATGGATTAAATTTGTGGCTGCATTTTATAACTTAGAAATTCAAGCCAACACTCTTTTCGATAGTATCGAGAATCATTATTTATCATTAAAAATCATTGCCCAGAAATCGATAACCCAACCGACTGTTTTTCATGGCACACCTATGTCTGGCACATGGTACATAGCAGGAGGTAGAAGTTTTGCTGCTCAGTTTTATAAAGATGCTAACGCAAATTATTTGTGGGAAAATGATAGTTCTACAGGAAGCCGTCCTCTTAGTTTCGAGGCCGTTTTCCAAAAGGCCAAAAAAGCAAACTTTTGGTTCAACACTTCCCGTCTTTCTACACGTGCCGATTTATATAATTCAGACCAAAGGTACGCCCTCTTCGAATCCTACAAAACTAAATCTATATACACTAATGGCGAAACTATCAAAGCTCCTTCTCCCAGTTCATTTTGGGAACTTGGCACCGTTAATCCCGACCAAGTCTTAGAAGATATTATTGCCATTATTCACCCTGAATTATTACCAAAACACAAGTTACAATTTTATCGACAATTGGAATAAACCACCTATAAAAAACGCATTCCTATAAAAATCTTTAAACTACTAAATTCTAACTGCATTCGAGCTCTTTCAATAAGCATTCTATTATTGTCAAAATTAAAAGTAATACCATAAAAAAACGTTTCGCCATTGTAACCAATTGGAATGTTCAGGATATATTTATAAGCTAACTTAAATTCTTGTCTATGAATAGTTTCTTTATAAATATAGTTCTGATATTGTGTCCCTCCCCCTACAATAATCATTGGAGCAAAATACCAATTGTTATGAGCCCAAACATACTGATAACCAAAGTCTAAGAATACCGAATAAAATTTCCCGTAACTGCTATAGTTATATATCTTTAAATCAGAAATAACTTCGTCTGGATAAAAACTACTTTTTGAGCTTAATCTTGTATAATATTGCGTGATACCAGACAAAAACGAGCCCCTACCATAATTTAAACGCTCACTATTTTTATAAATAGCTTTAAAAGAAAAAATTGGATTAAATGCATAAATAACATTAACACCTATATTATTAAGGGTCATATTAGGCGTCAACATTGCCTCTCTTTCTGGAGAAATGTTTTTGGGTGGATCTTTTATCGAGAACCCTTTAAAATATTGAAAGTTTGAATTAATCAGAATTCGTCTAAAGAAAAAATCAAAACGAAAATCATAATTAACCAATTTTGTTTCCAATTCATTTTTTGCATCATCAAAAATACCATAGCCTAAGCCAAATCCTAACCACTTATAAGAACCTTCCAAACCAATCGAATGGCTACTATTGGGCTTGTATTGGATACTCGTTTTTTCACCATAAATCTTCAGAAACATCCCTGTATACTTATAATTAGGAATTATGGTTAATCTTTGCCTATACTTTGTTATCCCCAAACTATCTTCTTGTGCAAAAGATAGTAAGTTAACCAATATCAACAATATAAATAAATATCTATTCTTCAATTTTTCTAATTTCTCCTAATTCTTTAAGCGAAATTGCTTTCATTATTTGCTTAAGTTCTTTCTTGCTTGGTTTGATTAAGTATCCTTCTGTCTCGTCATTTTCATTCTTAATAGTTATTAATCTTGTAATTTCCCTCAACTTTTCTATTTCAACCGAATCTTTATCGCTATATGCTAAATAACCAAGCATTAATTTCTTTTCTTTATTTTTCGATATAAAAATAACAGACCAGTTTTCATCGTCCTCATTCTTAAAATTAAAAAAATAAGTATTTTGCCATTTTTTTAACACAAATACATCCGAGAGCTCGTGTAATTCGGGCTTCCCATTCTTCTTTTTTTTAAAAGTAAAATTCTTGGCTGTAATTCTTACAGTATCTTTATCTCCTAATAAATAAACACCTCTGAAATTTTTAGGAATAGACTTAAACGCATTTACACCATGTGGTTGTGGTTCTTCAAATTTAACTTCTACACAAGAAATCAATAAAAAAAATACTATTGAAATTAATACTGTTTTTTTCATAGATTTTATTTAAATGCGGCTATTCCTGTTATATCTAATCCTGTGATTAACAAATGAACATCGTGTGTACCCTCGTAAGTAACAACAGATTCAAGATTCATCATATGTCGCATAATAGGATAATCTCCAGTAATACCCATGGCTCCCAATACCTGCCTCGATTCTCTAGCTACACGTAGCGCCATTTCAACATTATTTCGTTTAGCCATAGATATTTGAGCAGGTGAAGCTTGATCGTCATTTCTCAAGGAACCTAAGCGCCAAACCATTAATTGTGCCTTTGTAATATCGGTAACCATCTCTGCTAATTTCTTTTGCTGAAGTTGAAAAGATGCAATAGGTTTACTAAACTGCTTACGTTCCATACTATACTGAAGTGCAGTACTATAACAATCTATTGCTGCACCAACCACACCCCAAGCAATTCCATAACGCGCAGAATTTAAACACATCATAGGGCCTTTCAACCCTTGAATGTTAGGTAAAATATTTTCTTTTGGTATTTTTACATTATCAAAAACTAATTCTCCAGTAACACTTGCTCGAAGCGACCATTTTTTATGAGTTTCAGGCGTCGTAAAGCCTTCCATTCCTCGCTCAACTATCAATCCTCTCACTTTTCCCATTTCATCTTTAGCCCACACTATTGCTATTTCTGCAATAGGAGAATTGGTAATCCACATCTTTGCTCCATTCAGTAAATAATAATCTCCTTTATCAACAATTTTAGTTTCCATAGCCCCAGGGTCGGAACCATGATTGGGCTCTGTCAAACCAAAAGCCCCTAAAAATTCTCCCTTAGCCAAACCTGGTAAATATTTCTTTTTTTGTTCTTCGCTACCAAAAGCATGAATAGGATACATCACCAAGGAAGATTGTACCGAAGCTGTAGAACGAATTCCAGAATCACCTCGCTCCAATTCTTGCATAATCAGTCCATAAGACATATGATCTAATCCAGCACCACCATATTCTTCAGGAATATACGGACCAAAAGCTCCAAGTTCGCCCAACTCCTTTACCATAAATTCAGGAAATTCATGCCTTTGAGAATAATCATCAATAACAGGTTTCAATCGGGTATCGACCCAATTTCTAACAGATTGTCGGATTAATTTATGCTCATCAGTTAGCAAATCATCAATTTGAAAATAATCTGGTATAAGTTTTATATCTGAATTCATAATAAATTATATATTTTAGTGTGATTATCAATCTGAACTACAATATTATGCAAAATTACATTAATTTTGTGTTTTTAATATTCTAGTCTTTATAAAAACACATGAATCTATTTATTGATTTTACACCAATACCTCAAACTCCGGACTCCATTCAGAAAGAGCAATCGTTTATTCAGCAAAACGATCACGGTTTTATGGGACAACAATCTATCATGTCCGCCGACTTTAATAACAATAGTTTAGACTCCATTGTTGAAATTAAAACAAAGAAACTTCGTCGACATAAAAAAATTGTAAAGAGTTATAAATATTTCGATTCGAATCTCATTGTTAAAAAAGACAGTTTTGCTTTTTTAAAAAATATTAAAAATCCACAAAAAACCATTTTTAACATCAATTCTTACCTGTATCAAAGCTCCCTAAATAAACAAACCCATATAATAAAAGCCGACTCCACTGTAATAATTGATTCTGTAAAAACCAATAATACAGCTTTAAACGTCAACGAAAACACAATAATTCCCTCAGAGTCAAATATTATTACTAAATCTACAACTCTTTCTTATCTATCAAAAGATACAAATAATCATACCCCCACAAAGACAACTATTACTAACAAAATTTCGGTTTCTCGTGAAATTCCAGCAACTCCAATAATAAAAACTACAGATAAAATTAATAAGTCCTTAAGTGGGGAGATTTGGTTAATAGGAATTCTATTTTCTGTACTATTTTTATTTGCTTTTGCAAAAATGCAGTTTAATTCGAAACTCAAACTATATTATCGATCTCTATTTAGTTATCAGTTTTTTTACAAGATGTACAAAGAACAAAATACTACAACACAACGAACAGGCTTTATTTTGAGTACTATATTTTATATTAATATGTCTTTAGTTATTTTTTACAGTATTCATGAATTAAGAAACCTTACAGGTGCAAATAATCATTTTTTCTTATTTAGTAAAATCTTCATAATATTACTCTTCACAATTGTATTATTTACTATTCTTAATAAGTTACTAAGCTTTGTCTTTGAGAGTTATGAAATAATCAACGAATATTTATATAATATCTACTTTTTTAATAGAATTTTAGGACTTACCCTACTCCCTTTAGTCGTTATTTATCCATATTTATCCCCCATTATCGCACCTTATATCCTATATCTCTCATTAACAATCATCTCCTTATTCATTATTTTCAGGTGGTTTAGGGGATTACAAATAAGTTTCAAATATAGAATTTCATATTTCTATATGTTTTTGTATCTTTGCATCCTTGAAATTACACCCTTGTTATTTATTTTTAAAATAATTTAAAGGTACGAACTAAAGAGACTTTAAATGAGTAAAAAAGTTAAAAGTATTCTGGTTTCACAACCCAAACCTCAGACTGAAAAATCACCTTATTTTGATTTAGCAGAAAAACATCATCTCGACATAGATTTTCGTTCATTCATCCATGTGGAAGGAATTCCTGTTGCCGATTTCAGACAAGATAAAATTGATCTTTTAGACCATACCGCTGTATTTTTCACAAGCAGAACAGCCATCGATCATTACTTTAGATTAGCAGAAGAACTAAGATTAACCGTGCCAGACGACATGAAATACTTTTGTGTTTCTGAAGCTACGGCTTTTTATTTGCAAAAATATATTGTCTATAGAAAAAGAAAAATTTTCTATGGCAATGGTCGCTTTGACGATTTAATTAAAGTTAGTGCTAAACATAAATCTGAGAAATTTCTATTACCCTTATCGGATATTCATAAACAGTCTATCCCAAAGAAACTAGATGACGCAGGTTTTAACTACACTAAAGCAGTTATGTATAAAACGGTTTTAAGTGATTTATCCGATTTAGCGGATATTAAATACGATATACTTGTATTTTTTAGCCCTTCAGGAATTAAATCTCTATTAAAAAACTTTCCTCATTTCGAACAAGGAGACACAAAAATTGCTGCTTTTGGCCCTACCACTGCTAAAGCTGTAGAAACTGCAGGATTACGATTAGACATTAAAGCCCCTCACCCCAAAGCACCATCGATGACCATGGCTCTAGAACAACATATTAAAGCAGTTAACAAAAAGAAATAAACTGTCGAATTTATAAAAAACAATATCTAAAATAAGATTAGAAAGCCTCTTAATTAATAAATTAAGAGGCTTTTTTGTATTATAAAACATATGAAGATAGAAAGCAATT
>Ga0256842_1002333_pt1 | contig 13776 bp, 10 predicted proteins | sample 4559240metaG_FD_185973 | JGI IMG/M metagenome (GOLD analysis project Ga0256842, IMG submission 185973) | Hydrothermal vent microbial communities from Guaymas Basin, Mexico - 4559-240 | ecosystem: Environmental > Aquatic > Marine > Hydrothermal vents | place: Mexico: Guaymas Basin | collected...
CCTGTTTGCCGCCATCCCCAACAACAACCATACCCGCAACAACATCGCCAGTTTCGAAGGCTACTACGCCAGCGTAATCTACGCCGGTCTGGCCAGTTTGGGGCTTGATATTGCCGCTGAAGATGTAACCAGCACCGGCCGCATCGATTTAACGGTAAAGCTCAACGGCCATATCTACATTATGGAGTTCAAGGTAGATGGCCCGGATGCAGCGCTGGCGCAGATAAAAGAGAAGAACTACCACGCCAAGTATCTGAAGGAGGATGGCGATATCTATCTCATTGGCATCGACTTTGACAGCACCAGCCGCAGCGTGGCCGGATTTGAGTGGGAGAGGGTGGGCTGTGACTAATGCGAGCCGTATTGTTGGATTTATTTGACCACCGGCTAAAAACTGTCGGCACGGGTCATCTGCCAGAGCTTGCTATAGAGATGGCTGTCGGTGCCGCTCGGCTTTATCCGCCACCAGCGTTTTCTGCAACTGCGAGTCCTTGATAGCAACGTCCACCGAGCCCAGAGAAAAACCACGAACCTTTATGCCATAGCCTATTCCGATTATCAGAAACAGGGTCAGACGGGTTGCTTGTGTAAAACCGGCAAAATATGTGACATCATTTGTGCCCCCTTGCTCAGATGTATTGTGTCAGCACAAAAAAAACCGCCCGCTTCACATGAAGCAGGCGGCAGATATCATCCGGAAAATATTATTTACCTTTACGCAGTTCGTCCAAGCGAGCACGGAAACGCTTGGCCCAGTAGTCGAAGGCTTCTTTGGTATCGTCCCATTTGCCGCTCATGACCGACTTGCCGCCCTGACGACGATCCACTGCGGCAGCCAGCTGCCTACCGGTAACCGAATCAAGCACTTCCATTTCGCTGGCAGCCTCTCCTGTACCCATATTATCGCCACTGCCCGCTTTTACTGCCCCGGCAATAACCATCCCCACCGGTAAAATAGTGGACAAAGCATTGGATACCGGTTTGGCCGGTTTGATGCCGGTGATGGCTACCCGCACCCGCAACACCCCGGGGCCGGGTTTGTCAACAATCTGATAATCACCCTTGACCGCGTTGACAAGAGCGTTCTGGTAGTAGTCGGTAAGCTCCTTGAGCAGCGCCGGATCGATAACCTTGTAATCCGCATCGGGACTGAGCATAACCGTTACCCGCTCAAACATGATTTTGTCGTATTGGCTGAAATCGACTGTCGGATCGACGTAAACCAGCGCTGCGTTGCCATCTCCACCGGGCTTGAGTTTGGTATAATCGTTGATAAATCCGGTTTTCTTCACATCCTTCATGCCACCGGCAGCACAACCTCCCAGTACCAGCGCTACCAGCACCACGGCCAGCAATCTGATCGTCTTCATAAAGCACTCCTTGTCTCACATGGTCACCGCCACAATCCAGCTGCGACAATTAACATTATCGGCGGCCATACCGCCATTGCCTCTTACTATTTTGCGATCTCCATCTCCTGCTTTTTAGTATACAACTGGCGCACCAGCTCGTATTCAAAGGGTGAGCCGCTGCGATAATAGCGAAACGGAATACGATGGCGTTTATCCACCGCACTGACACCGGTAAAAATCAGTGACGATGCTTCGTCATCTACCCAGCGTGCCGGACCGACGGCGTTAAACAACACCGAATCAGCTATAAAACCGGAAGCATTGCGCAGATTGGAAGGACCAAGCACCGGCAGAACCAGATAGGGACCATCACCCACGCCGTAGAACCCCAACGTCTGGCCAAAGTCCTCCGGTTGCTTGTGGATACCAAACTCGCTGGCCCGATCCCAGAAACCGGCTACGCCGACGGTACTATTGATAACAAAACGCTCCAGAACTATACCGCTGCGCTTGAACTTAAGCTGCAGCAGGTTGTTGGTAAAATTACCGAATTCAAGTACATTGTCGACAAAATAGGAGATGCGCTCTTCAACGTAATCAGGTGTTATAAACTCGTAGGCATGAACGATGGGCAGGAAAAAATATTCATCAAAGTAGTAGTTGAACATGTATACATTGCGGTTCAACCCTTCCAGTGGGTCGTATACATCAATGGCATAGGTGACGTCATCTTTCAAGACCTGCTGCGCCGGGTGTTTTGGTGGCTGAAGATTTTTACTATCCGGTTGTGACGCACAGCCGACAACCATCAGAACTGTCCCCAGCAGCATTACATGTACCAATAAACGTGAAATGTTTTTTATCATAGTTGACATATCTTCCCCCTACTCCTTGTCCGCAGCTTTGAAAAAATTCACCATGGCGGCGACGTTGTCGGGATAGCCCATATTGCCACAGTGCCCGCCGTGGGGGAAAATGGTGGCACGCTCACCGAACACCTGCTTGAGATAGTCGATCTCACCGGGGCGAAGGATAAAATCATCTTCGTTGCCAATCATCCCCAGTTTGTCGCTGTTACGCAAGTAGCTGTCGATGTGCTTCAGACTAGTGTTGGCAATTAGATCAGCCACGGTAATTTCCGGTTTTTGCTGCTGAAAATAGGGGACAAGAATATCGTTGAAATAATCGAGGAATGTAAGGCGAAACAGCACCTTGGCGTACTCGGTGACATGAGCGTTTCGCCCCAGTTCGGCGTTGACCGGAACCACATAGCCGGCATGGGTGAGCACATCGCTGACAAAGGCCATGTTGCCCGATGACATCCGGAAGTCGAGACCGATAACTGCTTTTACCCGGTCGATATTGACATCTGCAGCCCGGTAGTACTTGTAGGCGGTGTAAAGAAATTTATCATTGAACTCTACATTGTCGCCATTTTTGTACACCTTGGTAAAAGCATCAGTAACCTCAGTGTAAAACTGGTTGAAATTATCTAACCCGCCGGGGATGTTGTCATCGAGCATGGCATCAAGAATCTGCACAGAGTTATACAGATTAACCGGCGGATTGATCATCAGCACGCGGCTGAAATCAAATTTGTGTTCCTGCTCATCCAGTTTGGCGACAAAAGCCGCCTGCGCTGCACCGAGACTGTACCCGGTAATATAATAGCGACTGAAATGCGCTTTTTGCGCCAGACGGTTGCGAATTTTATCCATCACCCGGTACAGATCACGGGCATCGTCGCCCAATACACCGGGCACACCACTGCACGAGGCGGCAACAATAAAGTTGGGATGGGTAGGCGATGTAAGCGACACCACGCTATAGCCCTGCTGATAAAATACTTTCTGCATCAGCCGCATCTTGGCGCTACGATAGCTGGCCCCTGTACCGGCAATGAGGAACATCAATGGTGCTTCATGCTCCTGCAATACATAGGAATAGCGCAACTCAGCCAGATTCCACAACACATCCGGCACCTGACGCTGAGGAAACATCACCAGTGCGTCTTGCTGCACCGGCACGCTGTCGGGCAGTTTGGCAGCAAATTCTTCCGGGGTTCCCAGTACCGTGGCAATATAACGGTTGGCAAAGGGATAATCATAAGCATAGCCACTGGACAGCGGCGCGGCAACCAACCACGCACAAACGCCGACGACTATCAGCAATCTTCTCACCATTTACATCTCCTGTTTTCGTGCTAACTGCAACAAACCACAGACTGCAACGGGCAAATACCCACTACACTCGCATTAAACCTGCTCGTTCCGTTCCGCCGCCGCCACCTGCAAACCAACCAGGCGCGCCACCAGTACCGCCATATAACACTGGCCGACAATCCCCTCCAGCATGGAAAACGAACGCGCCATACCGCTGACCGGAGTGATATCACCATAACCGACGGTGGTCAGGGTAATAAAACTGTAGTAAAAAAAGCTCGAACTGCCGTGGCCGGCATTAGTCGGCAGCTTGAAAGCCCCCGCCATGTTGTGCTCTATCACCGCGTAACAGAAGCCCCACATGGTACCCAGCAGCAGATAACCGACCAGTGCCGCCGATATCACCTCCCAGGTGACATTCCTGGTGGCAAATACAAAGCGGATTATCCGGCCGGCGATAAGACCGAAGTAAACGATGCCGGATACCTTACCGACCAGCTCCAGTTGCGGCCAGTTCATATTGAAGTAGCCGGACCATATATACAGCCACATTGGCACCGCCAGCAGGGTCGCCAGCCATGCCAGAGTTTTATTGCGCGCCACCACCAGCAACCCGGCGACAAAAATCACCGTCAGAACCAGATCAAAGGCGATACGCAGACAGGCCGATTCACGCAACAGCGGCGACACGCCGATCATGATTACCAGGGTTACCAGCAAAGTGGTAAAACGGTAACGAAACAGTTTTGACAGCATGGTCAATTCGATGGTGCCACCTACACAAAAGATGGAGCGCTCCGGCGGTTATTCCGCCGGAGACTCAATCTTGAACAGCATACAATACAACGTCGGCACCACCAGCATGGTCAACACCGTACCAACGGTGAGGCCAGCCATTATGGTTACCGCCATCCCCACCCAGAATACATCCTGCAGCAGAGGGACAACCCCCAGCACAGTGGTACCCGCCGCCAGCAACACCGGACGCAGCCGGGACACCGCTGCTTTCACTACGGCATCATATTGCGGCAGCCCCTGAGCCAGGTTGGCGTTCACTTCATCCAGCAGCACGATGGCGTTCTTGATCATCATCCCCGCCAGACTCATTGCCCCCAGCAGCGCCATAAAGCCAAACGAGGCACCGAAACCGAGCAGACCAAATGTGATACCAATAAGGGCAAACGGAATGGTACACACTATGACCAGTGGCGGCTTGTAAGCATTGAACAGCGCAATGATAAGGAACAGTATAACTGCCACGGTGGGGACCACCCCCGGTATCAGGCCGGCCTGTGATTTGGCCTGGTCCTCGGTTTCCCCCCCCCAGCTGAACGTATAGCCGGGCGGCAAATCGAGCCCCTCCACCTTGGCACCAATATTAGCCAGTACCGCCGCCAGGGTCTTGCCCAGTATGGGATTGGCCTGTATGGTGATGGTGCGCCGGCGACCACGCCGCCAGATAAGCTGCTCCTCCCAGTCTACCTTGACATCATCGATCACCTGCGCCATGGGCACGGTTTCCGCTGCCAGTTTTGGTCGGATCTGCAACACGTCAAAGGAACCCATGCCGGTACGATCTTTTTCCGGATAACGGAGAATAATCGGCATCAGGTCATCATTTTCCCGATACAAGCCGATTGTGCGACCATCAAAGGCCACCTTGGTGGCCGCAGCCAGATCCTCGCGCGCAATACCGGACCAACTGCCGCGTTCCTGGTTATATACCGGCTCTATCCGCGGCACCTTCTGACGCCAGTCGGTTTCGATGGCGCCCACCAGCGGTTCATCGCGCAGAATAGCTGCCACCTTATCCGCTTGAGCACGCAACACATCGGGATCGGCCTCAGCCGGGCCGCTTATACGCGCCTGGAATTTCCACGTCTGCCCCGGGCCAACGGCGAACTTGCGCAGCATCACCAGCGTATCGGGATAGTGCTCCTTGATCCACGGATCCAGCTCTTTGAGCAGTGGATCAATCATCTTCAACTCTTTAACATTGACGATCAACTGGCCGTAGGCGGAATTGGTCTTTTCCGGTTCCACCGGCAGGTAAAAACGCGGCGGTCCGGCACCGATAAAGGCCGCCACTTCACTCACCCGTTCATCCTTGAGCAGATGCTGCTCCAGCGCTTCCATCCGCTTGGCGGTAACCTTGATACGCGTTCCCTGCGGATTGTAGAAATCGACCATAAATTTGGTCATGGAGGAATCAGGGAAGAACAGCTTGTCCACCTTGCCGAAACTCATCACCGCCAGCACCAGCAGTCCCACCATGGCGCCAAGAAACAGCACCCGCTGGCGCAATACCAGCTTGAGAATTTTGCGGAACAGCACAAACATCTTGCCGTTATAGCCGTCGTCATCGGCATCACTCGGCGGCGGTGCCGCCAGCATATCGATACATTTGATCGGCGTCAGGGTCATGGAGATCACCCAGCTGAGCATCAGCGAGATCCCCACCACCATAAACAGCGACTGACAATACTCGCCGGTACTGTCGGGCGAACCACCGATGGGATAAAACGCCATAACAGCGATAATGGTGGCGCCCAGCAGCGGCATGGCCGGCTTGCCGGCCGCCTCAATAGCCGCTTCTTCCTCACTTTTGCCACCCTGACGCATCATCACGTAGTTATCGGCGACAACAATGGAATTATCCACCATCATCCCCAAAGCGATAACCAACGCCCCCAACGACATCCGTTGCAGGTCTATTCCCATCATGGCCATAATGATGAATGTTGCCAGAATAGTGAGCAGCAGGTCGGCGCCGATGAGAATCCCCATGCGCCAGCCCATGGACAACGCCAGCACCACCAGCACGATAAGCACCGCCTCGGCCAGATTGACAAAGAAGCCGGAGATCGATTCGTTGACCACGTCGGACATCCAGTGCACTTTGTGCAAATCCAGCCCGACGGGCAAATCGTCTTCCAGCTCGGCAATCCGCTTGTCCACCGCTTTACCGACATCGACTACATTGACGCCGGGGATATTGGTAATGGCAATGGCCAGTGCCGGTTTGCCGTTCATGCGCATGATCTGGCTGGGCGGGTCCTGATAACCACGTTTCACCTCACCCAGGTCGCGCACGCGCAGTAATTCATCACGACTCAGCGGCCGCCCCCGTTCCAGCGCCTGGAGACTGTCCACCAGCGATGGTGTAATGACAATCTTGCCGATATCTTCAGCCGACTGGAACTCACCGGTGGGATGAATATTCAACCGTTTTTCGCGCAGACTGACACTACCGGCATCCACCACCACATTCTGCTGCGCCAGCGCCTGATCCAGACTGGCCTCACTCAAGCCCACCTGAGACAGTTGCGTTTCGGAGGTTTCCAGATAGATAACCTTTTTCTGCACCCCCCAGAATTCCACCCGCGCCACACCGGGAACCAGACTGAGTTCCTTTCTGAGATCCTTGGCCGCATCTTCCATTTCGGCATAACTGAACCCGTCGCCGGTAAGCGCCAGCAGCAGGCCGTACACATCGCCGAAATCATCGTTGATCACAGGGCGACCGGCACCGGGCGGCAACTTACTCTCCACCTCACGCACCTTACGACGCATTTCATCCCATACCTGCGGCAAACGATCGGCCCAGTACTGGGTTTTGATATTGACCCAGATTTGCGAATAACCCGGCGCAGAAAACGACTTGAGATAGTCCAGCTGTTTAAGCTGCTGCAGTGCCAGTTCAATTTTATCGGTAACTTCCTGCTCCACTTCCTCCGCCGTGGCACCGGGATAAGTGGTGACAATCACCGCCGTTTTTATGCTGAACGCAGGATCCTCAAGTTGTCCGAGTTGTAAAAAACTGGCGATACCGCCAACCACGAGTAAAAAGGTGACGAAATACATCAACGCCTTTTTTTCGATGGCAATTTTTGCAAGATTCACGTTATTACCTCCACACGCGCTTACTTGAGGATCTTGATCTGCTGACCTTCAACCAGAGTGTTCACACCAGCAGTGGCAATATAATCGCCCTCTTTCAGACCGGTAACCAGAATGCCGGTGTCAGTGAGATCGCCCAGCTCCACTTTGTGGCGATGAACGGTGTTATTATTGCGATCGATTAGCCACACAAACGATCCCTTCTGTTCATCGGAAAACACTGCTACCACCGGAACCTCCACTGCCCCTTTATTGCCCTTTTTGGCCAGGGCGGCGATGGAATCGCGATCGGCGCGCGCCTTGCCTGCCATACCGGAAAGAACCCGGAAATGTTGCGGCTGATGCATAATCAAGGTTACGGCATAAGTACGGGTGATTTTGGAGGCTTCCTTGCTCACCTCTTTGATGGTTGCCAGCAGCTCTTCGTCGGGATAGGCGTCAAAAACCACATAAGCCCGCTTCACCTGGGAAATATAGCGCATCAGACTCTCGGGCAGCTGCAGGGTGAATTCCACCTGGCTGTCATCCACCAGGCGGACGATCTTTTCCATGGCTTTTACATCTTCAAAGTTTTCAACAAACTTCTCTACCACGGTACCCTTGAACGGCGCCTTAAGCACGGTGTAACCCAGGGTGTCCTTGGCGCGCTGTACCGCCGCCTGCGCCGAATTAAGCTGAGCCTTGGCACTGAGCATCTGACCGCGACGGCTGTCTACCATGGACTGACTTACCGCCCCCGGATCCTGCTTGCGAATATCGGCCACCCGCTTGTATTCGGTGCTGGCCAGTTCAAAAGCGGCCTGAGCCCGGCGCATCTGCGCCAGCGCATGATCCAGCGCCACCTGGTAATCGCGCGGATCGAGACGGGCAAGGAGATCGCCGGGATTCATCTCATCACCCAGATCGACAGGCAACGCCTCCAGCGTACCAGCTACCCGAAAGGCCAGATTGGCTTCCCGGAACCCTTTGGCCTTACCCGGAAACCAGCGACTGATGAAGGCATCGGTACTGCCTATGCGCATCGCCTTTACCGGTCGGGGAACAGTCTCCGGCAGTTCTTCCTTGGAACAGCCACCCAGCAACAATGCCGGCAGCAGAAGGGAAATCAGCAGCAATAATCCTTTTTTCATCGTCTCACCCGTTTGTATGCAATTAACAACGTATCTTCGGTTTGATTTACGCAACTATTGTCTGGCCGTTTCGACAGACGGCTCAATACGGTTCTGCTGTTTAAGCAGATCACCCCAGTCGGTGCGTTCTTCCATGGCAGCAGCGGTTTCCGACGCGACAAACGGCTGACCGCGGCGCAGTTGCCAGCCGCCGCCGAGAGCCTTGTAAACCCGCACCATGCTGATGGATTCATCTCCACGAATCGCGCTAAGCTTGTCCTGGGCACTGCTGAGATAACGCAACGCATCGAGCACGCGCTGAAAATCGACTAGGCCTTCGCGATACTGCAACAGCGCCAGATCCACTGAGCGCTGGGCAGCTTTTTCAGCCTGGCGCAGATACACCAGGCGCTGGCGATCATTCACTAATCCGGCTAAAGCGTCCTCAACATCCTGTGCAGCGCGCAGCACCGTATTCTGGTAATTGATCAGCAACTGCTGTAACCGCGCATCCTGCATCCGCACCTGGTTTTTTATCCGGCCATAGTTGAAGATATCCCAGCTTACCGCCGGTCCGGCAAAATATTCCAGACTGTTACCCTCAAACACATCGCCGATATTGCTGCCGCCGGTAGCACTAAGGGCGCTGTCGCTGGCGCGCAGACCAACTGAACCGAGCAGGGTAAAATGAGGATACAGATCGGCCTTGGCCACGCCCACCAGCGCACTCTGCGCCTTGGCCTGCAACTCGGCCTGACGCACATCGGGACGGCGGCGTAGCAACTCTGCCGGCATCCCCACAGCCACCTCAACCGGTGGTACAGGAATATCGCCACCACTGCCGAGGATGCGATCAATCTGCTGCGGCGGTTTGCCCAGCAGCACCGCCAGGCTGTTTTTTGCCTGACGCAGTGACGCTTTGAACGCAGGAATCACAGCCTGGGTGTTGGCAAGCAGATTGCGCGCCTGCTGCACATCCAGTTCGGTCACCAGACCACCTTTGAAGCGCGCTTCGCTGATACGTAAGGAACGCCGCTGAATGGCAACGTTAGCCTGAGCAACGCTGATCCGTTCTTCAAGGGTGCGTACCAAGATGTAAGTGCGAGCCACCTCAGCGGTAAGGGTCACCAGATAGCTGTCATATGCGGCCACAGCGGCGTTCATATTGGCATCGGTAGCCTGAACGCCACGACGAAACTTGCCCCAGAAATCCAGTTCCCATGCAGCATCAAAACCAACGGATCCATCGGTATAGTTCAAGTCGGCAGCGGCAGAGTTGGCCGCGTTCTCCGATATACCGACTGCGCCGAACCCGGCATTCAGCGATTGCTGCTGCGGATAGAGATTACCGGTAGCGATACCCAGACGCGCCCGCGCCTCGAGAATACGCAAGCCGGCCATCTGCAAATCGAGATTCTGACGGTAGGCTTCCTCTATCAGACTGTCCAGCAGCGGATCGTTAAACGCCTTCCACCACTGGCTGACTTGTTCCTCATCTGCCCGTATCGGTGTTGCCACGCTACCGCCATCAGCCTTATCCAGCGACGTCGCCCAGTGCTCCGCCACCGGAGCCTGAGGCCGCTGAAAATCGGGGCCGATCATGGCACACCCGCCGCTGAGCAACGACAACAGCAACGCCAGCAACGCTGAACGCAACCTTATCCCCCCGTTATTTCTCGCTTCAGCTCCTCCACTGACCATTTTCACACATCCCTCCAACCTGTAATAACTTCATTGCGACACCATGCTGCATGGCCATCATGGTCGGCGCACCGACACATGTGCGCCCTGCCTACTGCTCACGGCAATAGCACCGTTGCATCTGCGCCAGATAATTATCCAGCTCAGTGACACTGCTGAATACTTCCATACTCGGCAGAGCCTTAACGATATCGAATACTTTGCGAATCTGCGGCTGCAGATTGATCATCATCAGGGTTCCCCCCGCAGCTTTCATCCCTTTTTGTGCCATCACCACCACCCGTAAGCCGGCACTGCTGATGAATTCCAACAACTCAAGATCCAGTACCAGGCCAATAATGTCACTGTCCTGCAACAGCTTCCCTACCTCATCTTCCAGGTCGGTAGCGGTTTTGGCATCAAGGGAACCGGCTAAAGTCAAAACTACAACACCGGGTTTTTTCAACGACCTCGCAATACGGAGAGACATGATTTTTCACCTCATTTAAATGGACAGGGGGAAAATGATTGTCAAACTTTGATGCTCAATGTCAGCACATTCCGGCCACCCTCGCGCCGGTAACTCATATCATCCACCAGTTGTCGCGCCAGATAGATACCCATACCTCCTGTCTGACGCTCGTGCAGAGGAGAATCCAGATCTGGCGGAGTTGCCGTCAGCGGATCAAAGGCCATCGCGCTATCTTCCAATGTCGCCCGTACCGCATCGTCTGCAACATCCAGCGTAACAGTAATCACGTCACTCTGACCACCCGCATCGCTATGAGCAACAATGTTGACAAACATCTCCTCAACTGCGACTTTAAGATCATGCACAGCGACGGCAGAACAACGCTCCTGCGACAAAACGTCGAGAAAATCATGCACCGCACTGACGGCCGCGATACTTACCGGAAATGTCGCACAATATACAGTCATCGGCGCACAATCTGATAGCAGGCACAAATTAAAAATATCGTCACGCAACAGTGTCTTCCTGTGAGAATCGCAGAACAACGGGCGATAGTCAACAGGACAATTACCTTTTTTATTACCAATTTTGTTGTGATCATTTGCTTTCACAATACATTTGTTGTGTCCAGCTAGACAAAGTGCCAAGATTCTGTACAAATTCACCCGATCGATCTTGCCACTTCCGCATGCGCTCTACTACGCCGTCACCGCTTATTGACATGTTGCAAAGGAAACAGTCATGATTTTCCGTCGCAAGCTGACAATTATGCTTCTCGCTATTGCCTTGATCCCTCTTTCATTAAACACATTGGTAAGCCGGATAGTGCTACGCGATATTGAAGAACAACTCAGCAGCAGAACCCGCCTGGCCCTTGAACGGCGCACCACTGAGCATTTACAGGCGTTAGTCCACAATCAGGCATTGTTGCTGCAGCGCGACCGTGACTTTGTTGTTCAGGCGCTCACCTCCCAGGCACATGGTCTTAAGCAACTGATAAAGGCAGCAGCGCAACAACCAGCCGCAGACCGTATAAATGAACTGTTTAGTTCTGTGCGCAGTGCCCGAGTCGGGCTTTATTTGTGGCAGGCAGCAATATTTGCCGATGGCACACAGATAGTTCAGCCGCCGGACAGTGACATCGCAAGCGTTGCCTCCAACTGGCAGCAGGAAAACTTCACCGGTAGCGCCACTGTATGGAAATTGCTGCTGGTTGATGGTCAACTGCAGATAATTGCTGCACAGCCGATTTTCGATCGGCGGCGGCGCATAGTTGCGGTTACCGCCATGGCCATCCGTTACGAACGATTTTTTCGCGACTGGCAACTCGGAGCCCTGCAGCATCTTCATGGGCGAATATTCATCGTCAAACCGACAGTGAACACTTTCGGCACACCTGCTGCCATCGACTCCATAGTAGAAGTGGTCATGCCGCAGGAGAATCAGGACCGTGCGCTGCTGGCACAGCATGATTTTGCCACCAGCAGCGGTTTTACCACACTGCTGACGCACCTCGCCTCATCCGCCGCCGGCGCACTACGTGCCGATTTTGCCGACTCGGATTCGGTGTGGATCTATTCTGGAGTACACCATGCCGATGCATTCCCCCTGCTGATAATTCCCTATGACAGCGTTGTTGCCCCCGCCAGACAAGCGGCGGAATATGTGGAAGACCATTTCGCCACGGCCCTAAAACTTACAGCATTGCTGGCATTGGCGGTAATGGCGTGGGTATGCGTGAGTGCCTGGCGCCGCGCCCGTGCCGTAACTGAGCCACTGCAGCAACTAACAGCCGCAGCACATCATTTGGGCAGTGGAGACTTTTCCACCAGGGTGGACATTCGCAGCGGTGATGAATTTGAGCAACTCGGGGCAGCATTCAACCGTATAGGGCCGCAACTGCGAGAGCGCCAGGAGATCAAAGAGTCAATGGCGGCGGCACGCAATATCCAGCAATTAATCCTGCCCGACACCACACCGAACGCAGACAATTTTGACCTTGATTGCCTTATCCACTATTGCGACGAAACTGGCGGTGATTATTACGATTTTATTCCGGCGGCCAACAATCGCATTGCTTTGTGCGTCGGCGATGTGGTTGGTCATGGTATTGCCGCTGCCTTGCTCATGGCTTCATGTGCCGGAATCCTTAAATCCGCCATTGCCAACGGCAATGAGAATCTGGCGCACCTGTTGTCCAGCCTGAATACTTTTCTGGAAAACGATGTCGGCGATACCCGCTTTATGACCCTGTTCTGCGCCTTTCTTGATCCGGTCAACTGCACCCTGGAATGGACAAGTGCCGGTCACGGCCCGGTATTTCACTACAGCAGCGCCGACAACAGCGTAACAGAACTGGCAGTCAAGGCCGTGCCGCTGGGCATTCTGCCGCAACTGGATATTGACTGCACCGAGCAACTGCAGATGAACAATGGGGATATGCTTCTCGTCGGCACCGACGGCATCTGGGAGAGTTGCAACTCCTCAGGCGAGATGTTCGGCAGCGACCGGGTAGCCGAATTTCTCATTGCCCATGCAACCCTCAGCGCTGCATCATTCAATACCGCCCTGCTGGAAACGGTGGCACAATTCCGTGGCGATACCCGTCAGGAAGATGACATCACAGTCATGACGATAAAATGCTGTCCTACCGCCGACGTTCACAGAACGTAGTTAGTTCACCCAATCTGATCATTGGCACAATACGATAAATACTTTAAAAAACAGTAGCAGCAGCAGAGACAATGCCAGCGCTGAAAATTACCATCGGAACCAATATACTGGCGTACTTTCTAACAACCGTCGGCATTGTCGCCTGTTCGCTGATAGCGATACAATACTTTTCCCGCCTTGGTTGCGTATTCTGATGACAAATGAACCGGCGGTTCCATTTTAATATGTACCATTGATTCGCTGTTCAGGAAACGCGGACCACTTTGCAGCGGAATCGGTGGCCGGTTTACTCCGGAATACCCATGAACCAATGTATTTCCACATATTTTGCTGACGAGTCAGATCCATATCACCTGTGCATAAAAATATCTTGAACACAACAATCTAGATCACGTGGAGAGTAAACCACCGCTGTAAGCACTAAACAA
>Ga0256842_1002334_pt1 | contig 13767 bp, 15 predicted proteins | sample 4559240metaG_FD_185973 | JGI IMG/M metagenome (GOLD analysis project Ga0256842, IMG submission 185973) | Hydrothermal vent microbial communities from Guaymas Basin, Mexico - 4559-240 | ecosystem: Environmental > Aquatic > Marine > Hydrothermal vents | place: Mexico: Guaymas Basin | collected...
TGTTTAGCTAACTACAACTATAAAGATGTTGGTGATGGACTTTTAGAGATTCTAAAACATTTAGAGATTGATGCTTTTTTAGCAAAAGATCAAAAATGTTGTTCTGCTCCAGCTTACTTTACAGGTGACTTTGATACTGTTGATGCTAATGCTAAACACAACATTGAGTATTTTGAAAAATTTGGTGATGATATAGAGGCTATAATTGTACCAGAGGCAACTTGTTCAGCTATGCTTAAAATTGACTATGAACACTTTTTTCACGATCAACCAGAGTGGCAAGAGAGAGCCAAAAAGGTTATGGGTAAAGTTTATATGGCTACTGAATGGTTACAAAACCATACAGATTTAGAGCAGATTTTAGCCTCTAAAAAACAGATTCCAAAGATAGTAACTTACCACGATCCATGTCATGCTAGAAAGATGCAAGGTATTCACGAAGAGCCAAGAAGTTTGATTCGTAAAAATTACAACATAGTAGAGATGGCAGACCCTAACTCTTGTTGTGGTTTTGGTGGTGTAACGATGCAGAGTGAAAAATACCATTTCGCAAAAGCAGCAGGAACACCAAAAGCAGCTATGATTAAAGAGACAGAGGCAGATATAGTAAGTGCTGAGTGTAGTGCTTGTCGTATGCAGATAAATGCAAGTATGAACTATGCTGATGTTAAAACTGTGTTTAAGAATCCGATTGAACTTATTGCTGAGGCTTTGAGAAAATAGTAGGTTTTATTGGTAAAGATTTTTTAGTATATCTCTTTTCTATTTTTAAATCTTCAAACTATATATCTATAGTTTGAAGAAAATAATTTTAAAAATATTTATATTATCTTTCATCTCTATGTAATTTTTTATCTCGCTCAACTGAACTTCTCCAAAAAAAGTTTACTAACCAGTAACCAAATAATGAACCAAATACAGAATAAAAAAGTGTTCCTACATATAATGGTATAAATATATTGTCAAGATTTTGGCTAAACCAATCTAATGTCATCTTAACTGGGGCAACCTCTGTACCTAAGAAAAATGAACCAGTTAAATATTCCATATAGTACATTGGTGGCATTGTAAATGGGTTACTTAACCAGCACATAGCTAGACCTATCGGGATGTTGAATTTTACAAAGGGCATAAGTGCTAGAACAGCTGCCATCTGCATAGGCATAGGTATAAATGCTATAAATAAGCCAAATAAAACAGCTTTTGAGACCATTTTTCTATTTGTAGATAGATACTCTGGTGGAATTTTATATTTTTTTATAAATGATTTTAACTTTTCGTGTTTACTTGCTTTTTTCAGTGTTTTTCTTAACATTTACTTTACTTATGAACTAATTTTTGGAGATTATATCTTTATGAAACTTATATTAGACTTCCTCTACCTCTTACTTATTCTAATTTAATATGCTAAAATTCGCTATATTATTAAAAAGAGTAAAAATGTCATTTGAAAAACTAGGACTAATCAAGCCTTTACTTGGTGCAATTAAAGAGTTAGGGTATCAACACCCAACAACAATACAAAAAAGAGCTATACCGTTAGTTTTAGCAAAAAGTGATATTTTTGCAACAGCTCAAACAGGAACAGGAAAAACAGCAGCATTTGGGCTTCCGATTCTACAAAGACTTAGAAAAACTGAGGGTACAGAAGATAGAGTTGTAAAAGCAGTGATTCTTTCCCCAACTCGTGAACTCTCTATACAGATTTATGAAGATATATCTGCTTATGCTAAACATATGAAAGTGGAGTGTGCAGTTTTAGTTGGTGGTAAAGATATAGCTACACAACAAAGAGCGATGAAAAAAGGTGTAGATATTATCATAGCAACACCAGGGAGATTTTTAGAGCATATAGAGAATGGTTTAAAAGTAAATTCTATAGAAGTTTTAGTGCTTGATGAAGCAGATAGAATGTTAGATATGGGTTTTACTAAAGATATAAGAAAAATCCATCCACTAATGCCTAAAAAACATCAAACTCTACTTTTTTCAGCAACATATAGTGATAAGGTTAGAAAACTATCTAAACTTGTTCTTAGAAGTCCAGCTTTTATAGAAACATCTAAAAAGAACTCAACTGTTGATACTATCAATCAAAAAGCTTACTTAGTAGATACAACTAGAAAAGCTGAACTTTTAGCTTACATCATTGGTTCGAGAAACTTCCCACAAGTTTTAGTTTTTACTAGAACAAAAGTTAGTGCAAACGAACTTTTTGAGGAACTTAAAAAAGATGGTTTAAAATGTGGACTAATTCATGGAGATATAGCACAAGCAAAAAGGTTAAAAACTTTAGCACAATTTAAAGAGATGAAAATCAGAGTTTTAGTAGCTACAGATATAGCTTCAAGAGGTTTAGATATAGAGGAACTTCCTTATGTTATAAACTACGAATTACCATCAGTACCAGAGGACTATGTTCATCGTGTTGGTCGTACAGGTCGAGCAGGAAGAGATGGCGAAGCTATAACACTTTTAGATATTTATGAAAAATATGATGTTCGTGATATAGAAAAAGTTATAGGTATGAAAATACCACAAGAAACAGTAGAGGGTTTTGAGCCAGACCCAAATATAAGAAGAAAAGATAAAGAGGATTTAAAACTAAAATCTGAACATAAAAAACCAGAGAAAAAAAGAGTTCGTCAATACAACAAAAATACAAGTGGTGTTGAAACTAAAAAAACAAGAACAAGTAAAAAAAGAAAAACTACTAAAAGGGATTAATTCCCTTTTTTGTAAATAAATAGATTATTTTAATGGTCTTGATTTCTCAGTCCATTATATTAAAAAATATCTTGAATTGATAGGTGAAATATATTCCAAACTATGTACTATTGGAACACGTCCAATTAATTTAGATAAAAATCAAAATATAGAAACTTTATTACAAATACTAAAAGAAAAAGAGTGTATCTCATCTTACACTATCAAAGATAAAAAAATCATAGTGTATAGATTTAAAAAATCTGAATACTAAACCAATTAGAATTGTAAAGTTATTACATTAGCATTATATTTGCAGATATTATCAGAAATATACAGATTTAATACTATTTGTTGTAAAACTTTAAAATCTCAAACATTAAAGCCCTTATTTAATGGTTAAATCAAGAAAGATGACATTAACCCAATAAGTCCACCAAAGACTTCTAGCAGTATTTTAACAACTTTCATCAAACCTCTACAAACACCTTATATAAGGGCTAAACTACACTTTTTAATTATTTTATATATTCGCAGATTTTAGCATAATTATGCTAATATTTCTACAATTGTAGTAAAACTTTGTAGTAACAAATATCGCTATATACTACTGTTTGGTAAGTAAAAAAAGTTACTACATTAATTTTGTAGTAAAAAAGGTAAATTTTAATGGGTTTTAGAAAAGTTAAGGGTAAAAAATACAATAGTATTTATGAATATTATAAAAATTCAGATAAAGATAAAAAAACTGTTGCATATTATATAATGTATAGAGATATTGGAACTACACCAAAAAAAGTAAAATGTGATGCACTAACAAAAGATGAAGCTCTTAAAATTTTAAATGATAAAAAAGCAGAAATAGCAAAAAACAAACAAGAGATTGAAAAAGATGCTTCATTGCTACATCAAAAAGTTATGAATAGTAATTTATCACTTGAAGATGTCGCTAATCTGTATTTTCCTACTAAAACCATAAAAACTACAAAGATGATAAGCTCTGCATATTATAGACAAGTAAATCCTATAATTGGTAAGATAAAAATATCTAAAATAAAAACAAAAGATATAAAAAATCTTAGTGATACTTTACTAGCCACAAAATCAAGACAAGGTACACTACTTAACCCAAGAACAGTTAAAAAGCTTATTAGTAATCTAAGAGCATTGTTTAATTGGGCAATTAAAGAGGGATATGTAGATAGTAACCCAGTAGTAATAAAAGATGTTATAAAAGTTGATAACAATGAAGCAGGGAGAGTTTTATCTGATAGTGAACTTGAAAAACTATGGAATTTAGATGAATTTATTGTAAAACCTAGACTATTACTATTTTTAAAAGCTTGTTATCACACAGGAGCTAGACCATCAGGTGTTATGACCATACAAGTAAAACATATAAATTTTGATAAAAAGACAGTACATATAAGAGCTATGAAGCAAGGAAAGCCTTATGATGCAAGAGTTAGTCAAGAATTATTAGATATGCTTAAAGAGTGGATTAATAAGCATGAATTAGTACATGATAATTATATCTTTTTTCCAACTCAACTATATAAACGAGCAAAAACCGATGAAGAGAGAGAATCTATAAAAAATACTCATACAAGGTATCAAGGATATGCAGAGCATTTTAGAAATATTTTTGATAAGTATTTCAATCAAAATATAGGTGCTTTTGATGCTGCTTATAGAGTAACAGTTTATACTATGAGAAGAACAGCAGCAACGAATGTTTATAAAAAGTTTGGTATAGTACATGCAAAAAGATTTTTAAATCATACTGAGATAGATACAACGATGAAATATCTCAATATTGAGGATGATATGGAGATGATAGATTATGGATTGTAAACTATATTTCACTATTAGCTATTAATATCTATTTATACATAGATAATTGCTAAATAGGCATTTTTTTACGGTTAAGTAATATATGAAGATAAATATACTATAATCACATATTTAATTGCTATTTATTAGATTTTTTATACATAAAGGTGAAAATATGAATATTGCCATAGAAAAAAACTTACAACAATACAATACACATATCATAGATCATGCTACATTGGCGACTATTTTATTAAACAATGGCTACAATGGAATAAATGATAAAATAAATAAACTTAAAAAAGATGGTCTGCTACAAACTTTAAAAAGAGGACTCTATCTACACAAATCTCCATTTGCTAACACGATAACATCAAAAGAGATTATCGCAAATACAATTCTTAGTCCATCTTATATATCGTTTGATTATGCACTCTATTTTTATGCTCTTATACCAGAAAGTGTTTATGATGTAACAAGTGCAACAACAAAAAGATCAAAAAAATTCACAACAGATATAGGTACTTTTAGTTTTAAGCAAGTAAAAAAAGAGTTATATCCCATCGGTTTAAAAATAGAGTCGTTAAAGAGTGGAAATTTTATCATAGCATCAAAAGAGAAAGCATTGTGCGATAAAATTTACTATACAAAAGATATACAAATAACATCTAAAAAGGCGATGATAGAGTTTTTAGAAGATGATTTAAGAGTTGATCTTGATGAGCTTATAGATTGTGACATAGATATTTTTAAAAAGTATTATGAAATAAGCAGATCTAAAAAAGTAAAATTTTTATTACAAGTTATGGAGGATGTATCATGAATATAATAGAACAGATGTTATCAAACTACGAGATAACGACAGAAGCAGATTTAATAAATGCTTTAAAAGAGATATTTCAAGAGATAGCACTTTTAGGACTTTATCAGGGTGGCTTTTTTGAAAAAGCTGCTTTTTATGGAGGAACAGCTCTTAGAATACTTTATGGACTTCCTAGATTTTCAGAAGATTTAGATTTTACACTTTTAGAAAAAAATAGTGATTTTAATCTTGAACAATATTTTCCTTTTATAATAGATGAATTTGAAGCTTTGGGAATTACAATTGATATATCTCAAAAAACAAAAAAAGATTTTAAAAGTGATATCGCCTCTGCCTTTTTAAAAAATGGCACTTCTATTCATACACTTAATATCCAAGCTAATAATTTAGGTCATATTTTAGATGGAGTGCATAGTGGTAAAAAACTAAAAATCAAGTTTGAAGTTGATACAAATCCTCCTTTAAAATTTCAAACAGAAGCTAAAACACTACTACTACCAAAAACATTTAATATTATAACAATGACACTTCCAAATCTTTATGCAGGTAAAATGCATGCAGTTCTTTGTAGAAAATGGATATCAAGGGTTAAAGGTCGTGATTGGTATGATTTTGAATGGTATGTAAAAAGAAATACCCCTTTAAACTTAGAGCATTTACAGACAAGAATGTATGAAAGTGTTGATTTAGACAAAGATATAGTACTAGATGAAAAACTATTTAAGGAACTTATGTATAAACGAATTGATGAACTTGATGTAGATGGTGCTATAAAAGAAGTTAGCCCATTTATAAAAGATAAAAGTGGATTTGAATTTTGGTCAAAGGATTATTTTAGATTACTTACAGATAAAGTGATTTTGGGAAAATAGTGCAAATATTATGACAATTATAGATAAAATAGAGCGACAAATAAATAATTTAGTTATTGATGAAGTAGTGCCTTTTTCATACATAAAACTAAAAGATATATCTAAAGATACTATTAGAAAATATCTTCATAGACTTCATGATAGAGGATTAATCTCTATTGAAAAAAGAGGTTACTTTAAAAAAATAGAACCGTTTAATGAGTTTCTTTTTGTATATGGCTCTTTAAAAAAAGGTTTTGATAACCATAATCTACTTACAAAATATGCAAAAAGAGTTGGAAAAGCTTCTACAGTTGGAAAATTTGCTATGTATGAAGATAGTTTTGGTAACTATCCATATCTAGTAAAAGAGCCTATAACTAAAGTGATAGGTGAACTTTATGAAATAAAACGAAAAGAACTATTAGATAAGATTGATGAGTTTGAAGGAGTACCAGAGTATTACCAAAGAAAAAAGATAAAAGTAAAAACTCACAAAGGTGTAAATCTAGCATTTGTTTATATAAGAGAAGATGAAAATATACCAAAAGAGCAAGAACCATTAAAAATATGGGAAAACAATACAGACTATAAAGTACATAAACTTAACAGTTTTTTAGAATATTTGCATTAGATGATAACAAGCATTTCGAAGTGATATAAAGTTATCAATCTGATCAATAAAGCTAATAAAGAAGAGTTCTCTAAAGCATTATTGAAGCTGGATTGATAAACTAATAATAAGATTATTAAATTATGCTTCATAAAGAAATCTAGCTACTTCATCTAATGAAAACATAATCTGTCCAAGAACTTTTTTAGAGTTCAACTGACCTTGTTGTCTTAGTCTATCAATAGTCGCTTCACTAACATTTAATTCTGAAGCAATCTCTTTTTTTGTAAGTAACATTTTGTTGTAGTTGTCTCTAAGCATGATAATTAATTCTGATTGTGACATTGTAACCCCTTTATATAATTACATTTTCTCTAAAATTAGTATATTTAAATACCTATTTATGAAATTATAGTAAAAATAATATTAAATGTCAAGTACAGAGTACATTAAAATTACTATTTTAATATACTGAGTAATTTATATATCTATAAAGTTATGATTTCTTTCATCAGACTTTGTAGCTTTTTAAACTTTATATTTTCTTTTTTTAGTTCTTGTATCTCTAAATACATCTCAGTTGCTCGTTTAAGTTGATCGCTTATTTTACCAGATGCAGCAGCATTTTTAATAGCACCTTCTCCAAAACCTACTTTCTCACCAAATTCTCTATAAGTTAATTTTTGCTCTAAACATACTCTTTTTATTAAATTAAAAGTGTTGTACCAGTCCAAAACATCTTGTTTACTAAAAGAAGAATTACTATCATATACAGTATGATTAACTAAAAAATCATCTATAAATATCTGTAGTAAATTTAATTTATTATCATCATTAGGAAAAATAGATTGTAAAATAACCTCTGCTGTTTGATGTGTATTAGCTGATACTCTTTTTTCTTTGCTATTTATATATAATGCTCCCCAACTAAAATCTGAATTATATTTTGTTCTATCTTTTTGTAATGAGACACCATTATAGATGATGAATACACTACTCATAAGAGGCTCATGCAATAAATAAAAAATATCTCTATACCCTTTATAATAGCTGTAACTCTTTACTATAGTGTCTTCTTCTTTAGTTGTACAATAATCGTATATAAAAGCTGTTGCTACTTCATTTGGTAGTCTTTCTATAAGTTTATTGTATTTTTCATAGCATAGCATTGCTTTTTCTATTATCACTTCATTTGTAAGATTTAAAGGGAAAAATTTTTCAGTAAAATCTTTTTCAAAACTATCTAAAATTATTTGTGGTAAATTTGTTGCCTTTACTAATTCTATTAGCTCTTTAACTTTTAAATCTTTTTTATCTTTTGACATTTTTTCTTTCCTTTTTCTAAGAGTATAATATTAACAGCAAATTACTAAAAAGCTTATAAAAGTAATTTATTTATGCTTTTAGCAATAAAATCTAATTTAAACTAAGTTTCCAAAAAATTTCAACCACATATCATAACGATAGATAGAACAGCCTCTAACGAGAGGTTGTTCTATGGTTGAGCCGTCAATCAAATTTTACTACAAAGGAAACTAAATGCTAAAAAATACACTAGCAACAACATTCTTCACAAAACCATATATTCCATTTCAAGGTGAGATATTTATCTCTGCAAATAACTTTAACTATAACCCACTTCATAGAGCTTAATATGGATATAGGGAAAATACTTACAATTGCTTTATCTATAGGAGCAATTATTGTTGAAGAAGTTGATTGGGATGAATAACTTATAGTTGGAGTTAATCGTAACTCTTTACCATAATATTAAAAAAATAAACAAAGGATAAAACAATGTCAAAACTATTACCACTATCAGCTACAGAGTTGATGAACTACCCCGTATTACACACTACAGTACCTCACGATGATGTGAGTGATAAATATTCACTAATCTCCAATATAGACATTATCAATGAGCTAAAAAGCTATAACTGGCATGTCACATCAGTGCAAGTTGCTGGTGTCAAAGATGAATCTCGCCAAGATAAACAAGTTCATTGTGTTCGCTTACGACACTTTGATGATTTGATAGCACCTCAAGAGTCAGCAGTTGAGCTACTTTTCTTCAACTCATTTGATAGATCAAAAGCTTTCACTATTTCAGTTGGAATATATCGTTTTTCATGTGCTAACGGTTTGGTCGTTGGAGAAACATTTGATAGCTATAAACTCCGTCATATAGGGGATTTACAGAACAATCTTGATGAGATAATTCAAAAAATTACAGAGTTCAAACCAAAACTAGAACAGAAGATACGAAACTTCTCTTCACTTATGTTATCACAACAAGAGATGCAAACTTATGCAAAACTAGCAATACCGTTAAAATTCGCTCCTCATTTAGAAGTGGATTATAAACAGTTATTAGTACCACATAGAGAAGCTGATATGCAAGATACAAGCCTTTATACAGTGTTAAACATCATACAAGAGAATCTAATCCGTGCTAATAATATAACTGGTGTAAATAAAGAGACTGGAAGAAAATTTACATCTCGTGAAATCACTTCTATATCAAAAGATTATGAAATCAATGTTGGTCTATTTGACCTAGCAGAGAGAATCTACCAAATCAAACAGCCTGAAGCCCAAGCTTTAGTAGCATAAGGAAACATACAATGAAGATGACAAACTATAGACTTCAAACAGAGATAGAGAATATCAATACAGATAAGACAGAGTGGTTTAAAAACTATGTACGACAAGTACTAGAATCAAACAAACCTTACCATGCAAAAGCAGACTACATAGGTTTGAGCATAAAAGAGCTAGACAATAAAATCTCTTATATCTCAGATGATATAAAAGAGTTACAAACTCTAAAGAAAAATCTAACCTTAGCTAAAACTACAGCACTAGAAGCCACAGCAGAGGTTTTAGCAGAGTATGGCATAGATAGACTAGATGGTACAGCAATATCATCTATAACTATCACACCATCAAAAACTAAAACAAAAGATACACTAAACATCATCAATTCAGAGGAGCTTATAAAACTAGGTTACTTTAGAGTAGTTGTAGATGAACAGAGTGTAAAAGAAGCTATGTGTACTTTAGAGGGCATGAATGAAATTGATAAGTTTGTAGAAGTTGGAGTAGCAAAAGAGGAAATTCCTGCAAAAATAAAAGTGAACTTTCGTCGTAATGGTGCAAATAACCAAGCCACAGAACTACTAAACATAGTTGAACGACAAGCAGCATAAGGAGGGAAAATTATGTTTTCAGAAAACCAATTAAAGGCACTATCGTATAAACTAGATGATAGTAGAGTAAAAACCATAGATAAAGCAGGAATGAGTTTTAAGTACCTTGAAACCTATGATGTTATCAATGTAGCTAATACTATTTTTAACTATATGTGGGATTATACTATCACTCGTTTAGAAGAAGTAGCAAGAGAAACTAATCAAAACGGCAACCATGTAGTAACTTTTAGTGCTATCGTTAAAGTAAAAATTTATGATAATCAAAGAAACTTCATAGAACGAGAAGATACAGGTGTTGGTACTGGCACAGCTCGTACACTAGGCGATGCAATAGATAATGCAAGTAAGTCAGCAATCAGCGACTCTTTGAAACGCTCATTTCGTTCAATGGGTTCACAATTTGGTAACGATTTATACTCAAAGACAGCTACCACAAACTATAACCAACAACAGCCTCCACAGAATGTACAACAGCAATACTCTCAACAACCACAACAATATCAACAACAACCAATCCAACAAATGCAAAACAATGCACCACAAGACTATTCCAGCCTTTACAACATAGGTCTAAGCATAATAGAACAAGGTCAAAACCTAGTAGTAATTGGTGATGACATCTTCTCTAAGAAAGATAGCATAAAAGCTTGTGGTTTCCGTTGGGATGGTGCTACTAAAATGTGGTACAAACCATTAGAACAGCAGGCTGCTTAATATGGGTAAATTAATTCCACAAACACTATTAAGCGATATTCCAGATTTATATGCAACAGAGGATCAAAAAGACCCTCTTTGCTATGTGAAGCTTTTTACACCTGATTCTAATTGGATTTGGTATATTATAGAGTTCTCAAAATCTGATAGAGATACTTGTTATGGGTATGTTCAAGGGTTAGAGAGTGAGCTAGGTTATTTTACACTTGGTGAACTTGAAAAAGTTCATGGTGCATTAGGATTAGCAGTTGAAAGAGATTTACACTTTTCTCCTACACCATTAGCTACTATCAAAAAGGAAGAATATGCAAACAGATGATACTAAAATATGTGATGAATGTTCTTCTATACTACTAGCTGATGATGAATGCTACTTAGAGTTTGAAATAAATAAGCCACTATGTACAGAGTGCTGTTTTTACGATGAGTATTTGGATGCTTATGTAAGAGGTACTATTGAAGCTAGTCATACAAGACTTAGAGTACAACTTGAGGTATCGTAGATGAAAGCAGTAGTAACACTTGAAATTGAGATAAAAGATGATATAGAGAAACTATACTCTAATTTTATCTTTAACTATAATGATAAAAAGGACTTTTTGATAAATCAAATAGCCTCTTTAAATCACAATATTACTATAGAAGAGCAGATAGTTTATAGAAATCTTCATCCTAGCTTTGAGAATCCAAATTATAAGTTTTATGATGATGGGTATAAACAGACTGTTACAAGTGTAAAGATAAAATCAGTATAATGTTACAAATGGTTGGTTTAGTTAGTTCTAGTGTTTACTAGGACTAGCTTTATTATTGTTTTTTTTAATATATATAAAGGTACAAAATGATAGATACAAGAATAAATGATATGTATATAATCAATGACAACAATCTCAATAATGACAAATATGTAGATGAATCATATCTAAAATATATTATCAATAATCATATCGAAATCATTAATAGTCTCAACCATTATTTATGGAAAGATGACAATAATAATCTTTATTATAAAAAATTTAATGGTAAAAAGGTATCTGGAACTAAAGAGCAAATAAGTGATATTATAAGTGAAGATATAAAAAGAGATATTTTGATTGTTGATGATATTTATAGTAGCAGAAATCTCACTAATAAGACTGGTATATATGGGAATACTTACCAATATATACTGATAAATTTAATACCGTATAAAGTTTTTAATCCTTTTACAAACCTACAAACATATTATGATATTTCATTACAAAAGTACTTTACAAATCTTTTTAGATATAGTGATTATTTAGAACCAAGATTAAGTTATAAAGAGCATTATACTCATATAAATGCTAACTTACAAAATAATTACTCAGAGAGTTTTATCAATAAATTCATCTTTAATTTAGTAACGAATGAAGATGATTATAACACTATCATAAATTGGCTTAGTGGCTTTTTTAAAACACTTGTAAAGTCAGATACAGCACTTGTTCTTGTAGGTGACAAGGAGGTCTCTCAAGAGATATTTCTCGATCAAATAATAAAGCCTATTTTTGGTCATGACTTTTGTACTACTATTACAGCAAAGATGATAAAAGAGCAATCAATTCATCAAATAATAGAAGATAATATCTTTTACCATATAGACACACTTCCAAACTTTACAGCAATCAGTAAACAAACCCAAAAACTTCTTAATGAGATTGTTACTAAAAATATAGCTACTAGAGAAGATATAGACCAAAGTGATACTCATATATTTGGACAAACACTAATAACCTCTATAAACTTAAATCATCACCTTATAGAGAGTATTAAAGATAATTGTAAAGTTGTTAAAATTAATGATTTTAAAACAATTATCGAAGAATTGGGCTGTACTAAAGCATCCTTTTATAGAGAAGTAGAAAAAGATCTAAGAACATTCTCATCTTTTCTTTTGAATTTTCAATTAGATAAAGAATTATCAGATAAACTTGATACAAAAGCAAGAGTACCTGTACTTCCTTGGGAAGATAGAATTTTTAAGTTTAAAGATTTTTGGATAGATAAAAATGATAATAGAATCTTAAGTAAATCACTCTCTGATGGAGAACATCAGTTTTTACATACTATAGGTTTGGCATTACTTTACAAAAATACTCCATCACTCTTTTTGCTAGATGAGCCAGAAACTCACTTTAACCCTGCTTGGAGAGCAAAGTATATCTCTACATTAAAAAAATGTTTTAAAAATGATAGTGTAAGCCCTGAAGTACTTATAACTTCACATTCTCCTTTCCTAGTTTCAGATTCTCATCCAGATAATGTCTTAATCTTTGAAAAAGATGAGCAAAATAAAGTTAGTTGTAAAAGAGCAAATTTTAACACTTTTGGAGCAAGTATAAATAAAATTACTATAAAGGTTTTTGAAAAGAGTGAAACGATAGGAGATATGGCAAAAAGTAAGTTAGAAGAGTATAAACAAAGAATTGAAAATGAACCTGATATAGATAGTTTAATAGATGAAGTGGAGTATACTCTTGGCGATTCGGTAGAAAAGATACTTTTACTAAAAGAACTGTTTGATAAAAGAGAAGGAAAATAGTTTGCTTTTTAACTACACTTACATTTCACATGATATGGAAAAGATGCAAAAATATATGGATTTTATATTTTTTGAGGTGTGGTGTAAGGCTGGTAGTTTAGATGATTTTGATTTAAATTTATTTGATGAAAATTCTGACTTACAAGATATTATAAGGGCATTTAATTTTTTAGATACAAGTCCAGAATGGGGAAAGTATTTTTTACAACATATCAAAGATATTTTTGAACTTTTTAAATCGTTAAATACTGATGATATAAAAAGATTAAAGTATTGGTATCAAACTAATAACAATATAAAAAGACTTTGCAATGGAAAATTAGAGCCTATAGTATATAAAGATTTAAAAACTATTCATACTGGTTTAACTAAGCAATTTCAAGAGTTATATTCCAAGCTATATGATCAAAAAATTATAGGCTTAAAAGATATAACAAATAAAATAGGGAAGC
>Ga0256842_1002335_pt1 | contig 13766 bp, 12 predicted proteins | sample 4559240metaG_FD_185973 | JGI IMG/M metagenome (GOLD analysis project Ga0256842, IMG submission 185973) | Hydrothermal vent microbial communities from Guaymas Basin, Mexico - 4559-240 | ecosystem: Environmental > Aquatic > Marine > Hydrothermal vents | place: Mexico: Guaymas Basin | collected...
TAATATTGATATTTTTATCATAAAAAAACATCTTTTTTGTTATAATATGTGAAATTATAGCGTTTTTTTATTATATATAGATTAAAGTAGGAGTATATTTATAGCTTTATTTCTTAAATATCATTATGTTTTGCTACTATTGAGATAAATATTTAAGACTTAAAACTAAAAGTTTTAATCGAATTTTAAAAGAGATATGTGTTCGATTTGAATGTAAATAGCTATTTTTATCTTAATATTAAAATATATTTGGGTATATTCTCCAAAAAACAATAAGGTTGTAGATGTTAGAACTTATAATGATACTATATACAGTATATACTCTAATAAGAGTTTATGTATCGGTAATGCAGATTGGATATATATCCGAAGAGAAAAATGGTGAAGCTGTTTTAATGAGTCAAGATAAATTTAGAGTTGCAGGTGAGTATGCTATTAGAAAAGAGAGATTAGGTATAGTATCAACTATAGTCGATTATATAATGTTTGTTTGGTGGGTAACAGTTGGTTTCGCATGGCTTACAGCTTTGCTTGGTACGACAAATAGTGTAGTAGATAGTGTTATTTTTCTTTTTGGATTTATGAGTATTAATTACATTATAGGATTGCCTTTTGAACTCTATCAAACTTTTGAATTAGATAAGGAGTATGGATTTACCAAAATGACTCCCAAACTATATATTCAAGACCAACTTAAATCAATAGCTATGTTTTTTATATTGGGTGGTGCTGTTTTTGCTCTTCTATCTTGGATAGTTATCAATGTATCTAATTGGTGGATTTGGGGGTTTGTTCTGTTATTTAGTATTGCTGTTCTTGTAAATGTAATATACCCTACTATTATAGCACCTATATTTAATAAGTTTTCACCATTAGAAGAGGGTGAACTTAGAAGTTCTATTGAGAGTATGATGGAAAAGGTGGGACTTAAGAGTGATGGTATCTTTATAATGGACGCGAGTAAGAGGGATAATAGATTAAATGCCTATTTTGGAGGTTTAGGAAAGAGTAAAAGAGTGGTTCTTTTTGATACACTTTTAGATAAACTAACCAATAGAGAACTTTTAGCAGTATTAGGTCATGAGTTAGGACACTTTAGCCATGGTGATATTTGGAAAAATATAGGAATGATGGGACTTTTACTATTTTCTGCATTTTTTCTTTTAGGAAATTTACCTAATGAGCTATTTTTTAATATGGGAGTAGAGAAGAGAGCAGGAGTAGAGTTAGCTATTATGATGTTACTTTTATCTCTTATTGGCTTTATATTTACTCCTATTATGAGTTTTATAAGCCGTCATAATGAGTATGAAGCAGATAAATTTGGTTCAGAGATGGGTGGAAAAGAGAACTTAGTATCAGCTCTTATAAAACTTGTTGATGAGAATAAATCTTTTCCAAAAGCTCACCCTTTAGTTATATTTTTCTACTATACTCACCCACCTGTTTTAGAGAGATTAAAAGAGCTAGGTTATGATGCTTCTGCTGTAAATGAGATGATAAAACCTTTGGAAAGAGAGGGTATATTTAGATTTTTGGACGATAATAAATGAAAATAGAGAGTAGTTTAATTTGGGCAGAAACAAAACTAAAAAACAGTTGCAATAGACCTAGATTTGAAGCTGAACTACTCTTGGCACACTTTTTAAAAAAAGATAGAACCTATCTACACGCTTTCGATAATAGGGAAATTGAAAATATAGATGGGTTTAAAAAGCTAGTAGAAAGAAGAGCTAACTATGAGCCTTTTGAGTATATAGTGGGGAGTGTTAGCTTTTATGATATAGAATTGGAAGTAGAGCAGGGGGTTTTAATCCCTCGACCTGAAACAGAGATACTTATAGATTTAGTTTCTAATATTATAGAAAAAGAGAATATAACTTCTATTGCCGAAATTGGTATAGGAAGTGGTGCTATATCTATAGTTTTAGCTATAAAGTTTCCAAATTTAAAAATAGTAGCTACAGATATTAGTAAGATAGCTATTGGTGTAGCTAAAAAAAATATAGAGCATTTTAAATTGGAAAATAGAGTAGAGGTTATAGAGTCTAATTTAATAGATGAGGTAAAAGAACCTATAGAATTAGTGGTAAGTAATCCTCCCTATATAGCAAATAACTTTAAACTAGAACCAAATGTAGCTAATTATGAACCAAAAGAGGCACTATTTGGTGGAGAGGTTGGTGATGAGTTATTAAAAAAGATAGTTTTAAGTGTCAAGAAGAGAGGTATTAAATATTTAGCTTGTGAAATGGGGTATGACCAAAAAGAGCCAATGGAGAAGTTTTTTAAAGAGATTGGAATTAAAAGATATAAATTTTATAAAGATTTAGCAGAAATAGATAGGGGCTTTATATTATTTTTTTAATGATATAATATTAAAAAATAAGGAGAGTATATGTTTAAATTAAATAAAAAATACCTATTAATAGCTCTATTGATATTTGGATTATCAGGTTGTGCAGAGAGAAGAGTTATAACTATAAATACTAGTACAATAAGAGAAGCTCCTAGAACCATCTATCATCAACCAAGAGAAGAGAGAGTAAGAGAGGAGATTTTAATTAGAGATAATCCTAACTTAGTTCGTAGAGATATAGTCCCAGTTCCAAGAAATAATCCAACAGTAGATATAAAAAGTAGAGAGAGACAATCTATAACTACTGGATTAAACGGTGAAATCATGGAGAGAATGCCTTTTCCTATAGAGGAGTATAGAGCATTACCAAGATATGGAAATAGTACAGTTATGGGAAGAGTCTTTTTAGAAAATAGTATAAATGATGAGAGAATTATTAAAAGAGGTCTAAAACTATATCTAAATCCTGTAACAAGTTACTCTAGGCAGTGGTATGAACAGAGCTATTTGGGTGGATATAAGATGACTAGACCAGATAAAAGACTTTTTAACTATCTAAAATTTACAACTACAAATCAAAATGGAGAGTTTAGCTTTTTTGGTGTTCCAGCAGGTGAATACTATATAGGTGTAAAACTTAAATGTGCTAATGAGTGTGGATATAAGACTACTAAAATTATTAGGGTAGTTAAAGAGGTATCTGTAGGTTATGGAACAACTGAAGTTGAGTTAACAAAAGTTGTACCATAACTATCTAAATAAAACTAGGAGCATCATTAGCAAATAGAATTAAATCTCCTGCTTTTGTATGCTCTATTAACATATCTTGCATCTTATCTTTACTCTCTAGTTTTAGAAGTTTATCACTATCTACATACTCTTTAAATATAGCATAGTTTAAATCTCCTGTTAATATAACTAAATCAAAAACCTCATTAGCTCTTTTTGCCACCTCTATATTAAGTTCATTATCAACCTCAACCAAGGCAGGAGTAATTAAAACTTTTCTACCACTATAAGTAGATGCTAAATTAAACCCTTCCATCATTCCATCTATATTTCCATTAAAGCTATCATCTATAATAACTTTTCCACCTGCATCTATTCTTTGAAGTCTATGAGGAGTTGCTTCTAATAATTCTAACTGTTTTTTAATAGTCTTAATATCAATACCTAAAGATAAAGCCACTTTTATAGCTACAGCTAAATTCATAGCATTAAAAGAGCCTAAAATATTAGCATGATACTCTTCACCACTCATCTCAAAATCAAGCCCATTAAGAGTTGCTCTAATATTACTAATCTCTTTTCCAAAGGTGTGAATATTTTTTTCAGGTTTAACCTTAGCACTATTATGAACCCAAGCCTCTTTTAATCTATTGGAAGATAGTATCTCCATTTTAGTATTTCTAATATTCTCTAAAGTTTTAAAATACTCAATATGTGCAGTTCCAATCTTACCAACTACAGCCAAGTGTGGATTTACAAAAGATGCTATCTCTTTAATATCTCCAGTACCTCTAGCACCCATCTCAACTACATAAATCTCTGTATCTTCTGGTAAATCTTCATTTATATCTTTTAAAACTCCACCAAAGGTATTAACAGAACGAGGAGTAGCATAGACTCTATATTTAGCAGATAAGATATGAGCTATATAGTTTTTTATACTTGTTTTTCCATAACTAGCAGTTACTCCAATAACCACCATTTTATCCATACCCTCTAACTTCTTTTCAGCCTTTTTTACAAATCCTAAAAATAGCATCTTCTCCATCATTAAAGAGATTAAATAGGCTAAAAATAGAGGAATAATAACAGCAAAAGAGGCATGTTTAGTACCAAATGAGACCATAAGAGTAAAAACTATAAAAAAGAGCAGAGCAGAAAAAAATCGTTTAACTCTACCTGTAAAGACTAAAGGTTTATCTAATCCTTTTTTCCACTTATATATCATACCGATATATATAATAGTTACTACTATACTAAGGTTAAATTTACTTAATGCAAAATATAGCAAAAGTGGAACTACAAAATATATTAGATGCCATAAAGGTTTAGTGTGGTGAAATATCACCCTCTCTATCTTATAACTATACCACTGCATATTGGTCATAAAGTAGTAGCCAAGGGCTAATACAAACAGCATATTACTTATTATCTCAATTATCATTTCATATCCTATCTTTTAATTGTGAGATTTTACTATTTTATAGCTTTTGAATTACATTAGTTTAAATAATCTGAACCTCACTAACCCCATTACCCATTTTAGTTATATTAATTTGAGTTGTAATTCTATCTTTTAAACTATCTACATGTGAAATAATACCTATTAGTTTATCTTTTGATTTTAAGGTTTCTAATGTTGAAATAACTGTATCTAGGCTTTTACTATCTAGTGAACCAAAACCTTCATCTATAAATAGTGACTCTATTTTTACATTTTTAGAGGCTAAATCAGAAAGTCCTAAAGCTAAAGCTAGTGATATAATAAACTTTTCTCCTCCACTTGATGTATCTATCTCTCTTAATATACTGGTTTGATAGTGGTCAACAAGTCCAAATTTTAAAGCCTCTTTTTCATTTTTATATTTATATATTCTAAGTTCATATCTAGGTGCAAATTTTTTTAGATGTATATTTGCTAAATCAATTAGTTCTATTAATGTGAGTCTCTGAACATAGATATTAAATGAGTCCATTGTTCCACCTAATAGTTTTAGTAGTCTATTTAGATTAAAAAGCCTTATTTCCTCTTTTTTTATCTCTTGAATTCTATTTTTATTTCTATCTTTTAAATTTTTATCTTGTTTAAATCTCTCTTCTATTGAACCTTTTATCTCTAAAAGCTCTTTTTTGCTCTCTATTAATTTTGGTTCATTTTTTAAAAATATTCTCTCTTTTAACTTTTCTACTTTTTTTAATATAATCTCTTTTCTATTTAATAACTTATCTAACTCTTTTTTAGTTAAAATTAACTCTAGTTTATAATTTTCTATTTTGGAATTTAAGTTTTTAATACTCTCTTTTAATTGACCTTTTTTTAAGATATTCTGTTCATACTCTACTCTAAATTCTTCTTTGATCTTATCTTTTATATTATCTATTCTCTTATCTATATCTAATATAATAGTATCTAAATTTAGTTTTAATATTTTTTTCTCATCTTCTTCTAGTTTTCTATATTCTAATATATCTTTTTGAATATTATCTTTTATAGTTTTATACTCTTCTATATCTATAGAGATATTTATATATTTAAAATTACTATCTATATCTAATATATTTTTTTCTAAATTAGTTTTATTGGTTTTATACTCTACTAATTTCTTATTTAAATCTTCTATTTCTATATTTAAATTCTTAATATTTTTTTTTAAAAATTTAATATCACTATTTACACTGTTTGGTTCTACTTTTTTATACTCTTCTATTTTTGGGTGTGATGTTGAACCACATAAAGGACACTCTTCACCCTTTTTTAATTTTTCTCTTTCATCTTTTAGAGATGATATTTGTAGTTTAAGTCTATATATTTCTTCTTTATAAATTAAAATATTTTCTAATCTCTTTTTTTCGTTTTTTTTAATATCTATATTTGGGATTATATTATCTATTTTATTTTTAATAGTTTTTAACTCTCCATTTAATTCCTCTTTTTTTAAAAGTGAGTTTTTATATTTAAAATATCCATTAATAGTATCTTTTACATTATTATATTCTTGTTCTAACTCTTCTATATCAAATCGTACTAATTTATATTCTATCTTTTCTAGCTCTTCTTCTCTTTCTTTCTTTTCTATTAGTTTTTTAGCTTTTTCTTCTATTAGTTTTTTAGTTGTATTTTCTATTTTAATATCTATTTCTTTTATATTTTTAGAAATTTGAATGGAATTTAACCTGTTTTTAGCTTTATTTAAACTATTTTCACTTTTTATAATAGAATTATTTAAATCTAACTCTCTTTTTTTACTATTTTCAATAGAAATATTACAATATTTTAATTCAGTCTCACTCTCTATTTTTATAGATTTTAAATTATCTATCTCTTTTTGAGCTTTATCTAACTCTTTTAAATTGGTTTTTATATCTTTTAATCTAATAGTAAGTTCAATTTTTTTATCTTTACTAAGTAAATCTTCACTATTAATTCTATTTTTTAGACTATCTAAAAGTCTATTTTGAGAAGAGATTTTATCTCTTAATTTTATACCTATTTTTTTATATATATCTTCTCCTGTTATCTGTTCAAGCAGAGTTCCTTTATCTTTAGATGAAGCAGATAAAAAAGCAGAAAACTCACCTTGTGCTAAAAGCACAGCTCTTAAAAACTGTTTATAATTTAAATTAATAATCTCTTCTATTTTAGAAACTATATCTCTTTTTTTTTCGGCTAATATCTCACCACTACTTAGATTTTTAAGCCTTACACTCTCTCTTGGAATTTTTAATTTTTTTCCACTATCTGTTAAAACTCTAATAGTCCAACTAGCTTCATAAATCTCTTCTTTTGCTTTAAACTCCACAATAGCTAAAGCAGTACTACTTCCACTATTTACAATATCCACTAAACTACTACTTGTTGTTAATCTTGGAACTTTATAATATAATGCTAGTGTAATTGCATCTAATATAGTACTTTTTCCAGAACCAGTTACACCTGTAATTAAAAAAAGTCCTGTTTGTCTAAATTTATCTGTTGTAAAGTCTATCTCAATAGGTTTTAGTGAACTAAGAGAGTTTATATTTTGTAGTGTTATCTTTTGTATTTTCATATATCTTCTCTAATATCTGATAGAATTTCATAAAAAATATCTTTTATTTCAATATTATCTTCTAAAGTAAATTTTTCTTCTTTACACTTTTTTTCAAAAATCTTTTCAGGAGTAAAAGATGATAAGGTAGTAACTATTTTATTATCTTTAATATAATTAAACTCTTTATCACTATCTATAGATACTCTTAAAACTTCTAAATCTAAATTTTTAACTATTTCAACTATTTTTTTATTTAGATTAAAATCTCTATTTTTATCTGTTAAAATAATATCAATCCAAGGAGTTAAATTTGAGCTTTTTTTAATGCTATTTAATATCTCTTTAATTCTATTAAAACTAGTTTTAATAGATATTAAATCTCTAAATTTTGGAACTACTATCTCTTTTATACTCTCTATTTTACTATTTTCTATATTTAAAAGAGTAACTTTAGAGTTTTGTTTTGCTTCATTAAAACTTAAAGGAATTGGAGAGCCACTATATCTTATATGCTCCACTCCTCCTACTTTTTGAGATTTATGTAGGTGTCCTAGTGCTATATAATCAAAAAAATTAGGAAAATCATCTACTGATATATCTCCTAAACCTCCTATATATATACTACTCTCACTGCCACTAATAGTTGTATTAGTAGCAAATAGGTGTCCCATAGCAATAAAAAAGTTATCTCTATTAATCTCTTTACATCTAGTTGCTAATTTATTATAGTAATTAATAAGAGCCTTTTTATATCTTTTATTTATATCATTAAAACTCTCATTTGAAATAGCACTTCTAATATCTTTATCTCTTAAAAATGGAATAGCCACAACTATAATATTACTACCTTTAATTGGAAATAACATATTATCAATATTTTCATCAACTTTCCCAATAACAGATATATTTAGAGCATTTAAAAGCTCTTTTGGAGCTTCTAGTGTATTTGGAGAATCGTGATTTCCAGCAGTTATAATAATAGACTTACATTTTGTATCTTGTAGTGATATAAGAAAGTCATAATATAGTTTTAAAGAGCTATTTGATGGTATGGCACTATCAAATATATCTCCAGAAACTAATAGTAACTCAACACTATTCTCTTCTATAAATTTATGTAACCATTTAAAAAAAAAGTTTATGCTCTTTTTCTCTTGATTTTTCATAGAGTTTATGACCAATATGCCAATCTGATGTATGTATTATTTTCATTTAATATTTTACAAAAGATTTAAATAAAATCTCTTGTAATTATAAGATTAAATATCTTTAAAGAATTGATTAAATCTATCTTTATATGTTGTGCGATACTCATGTTTTGCATGTTTTAACTCAAGTGTTCTCTCTTTTGTAGAGTTATTATCTCTTTTCCATATAATAACCATTTTTCCATCTCTTATTTTCATACTTATTTTTAGGCTATCTTTATCTTGAACAATAGTTACTTTATCTGTTATTTCAGTTTGGAGATGTTTATCTGAAATATTAGCATCAATAGATACATTGGAGTCTTTTGTTATATTGGTTGAGTATATAATTCTTTTAAAAAACTCATTACCTTTTTTATGGAAAATACCATACCCTTCCGTAGGTGTTAAGTTCTCAACTTGCATTGTAAAATAGTAGCCATAATCATCACTATCCAATTTTTCAATAACTAAATCAGAACTATTAACAGTTTTATTAATAGAGTTGTTTGCACTATATGAGTATATTCCTTTTTCAAGAGTATAATTTCCCTCTAGGGTATTTTTTTCTTTAATAGTTGTCGCTTTAGGGATAGTCTTTTTTGATAAAACCGATGGCACATCTGTTCCACAACCTATAAACAGTAGTCCAATAAATATGGCAATAATAAATGGCATTATAATTCCTATAGTAAAATTTTTTAGATTATATCAAAAAAAAGATAATGATTTTTAAACGAATTATTAATAAACTTCCTAAAGTTTTACTATAATAATGCCTAAATTACCTTTCTTCCCATGAAATGATTGCAATTTTGGATAGGATTTTAAATAATCAATAATAACTTTTTTTAAAACTCCTGTTCCCGTTCCATGAATAATCTCTACTTCCGAAAAGCCATTAACAAGTGCATCTGATAAAAATATATCAAGTTTTTCTAAGGCTTCATCAACAAAATAGCCTAAAAGTTTAATAGATATAGAACCTCTTCCAGATTTTTCAACGGTAACTGTAGTCTTTGGCTTTGGTTTAATTTTTGGTAAAGCACCAACTCTTTTTAGTTTATCAAGAGGTACACGCATTTTAAGACCTTCTACCTCTATGGTTGCCTCTTTTCCTCTTATAGAGAGTAGTTCCCCTTTTGATGAACGATACTTTACTCTATCTCCAACTTTTAAAACCACTCTATTTGGCTGTTTTACCTCTTGAACCCTTTTAGAGTCCTCTTTATGTTTATGTGCATCATTTAAAAGTCTTCTACCCTCTGTGGACTCTTTTACCTTAATAGCCTCTCTTGCTCTTTTTGTGGCTGCGTTGTATCTGTTTTCTAATGTAGCAATAGCTTTTCTATGTTTTTCGTTTAATCTCTCTTCAATAACCTCTAAGTTCTCTTTTTTCTTCTCTATAGCTTTTAACTCATTATTTATCTTTTTAATCTTAAGACGCATCTCTCTCTCTAGTGAAGTGGATTTCTCTATAAGCTCATTTAAATTCTCTTTATCCTCTCCATAAACTACTTTTGCTTTATTTACAATATATTCAGGAATTCCATATCTCTCTGCCGTTTCAAAAGCATAACTTTTTCCAATACTCCCTTGTAAAAATGTATAGGTTGGTTCTCTTTTAGCCTCATCATATAAAGCGGCAATTAGTTCTACATTATCATCTCCATTCATTAAAGATGCTAATCTTTTATGGTGAGTTGTTATAATAAATGTAATATCTCTTTTACTTAAATCTTGAAGCATAACTCTAAATAGAGAAGATGCCTCATCACTATCTGTTCCTAACTCTATCTCATCAACTCCTACTATGGAATTCTCTTTACTAAATAGTTTAGAGAACTCCACCATTCTACCTGCAAATGTAGATATATCATTTTTAACAGATTGTGGGTCATCAATTACTGCCTCTATTGATTTATAGTGACCAACCTCTGTCTTTTCGCTATTACATTTAAATGGGAGAAGATTTTTACTCATATATACACTACTTAGCAGTGATTTAAGTAACATAGTCTTACCACCTGCATTTACTCCTGTTACTAACATAATGGATTTATCTAAAGTTATATCTATAGGTTTTGGGTTCTCTATGGCAGGGTGGGCAAAGCTTGATAGTTTTATAACTTTTCTTTTAGATGGTAAGATAAACTGATAATCAAAAGCTTTAGCAAATTTAACTCTAGCTTGATAGTGGTCAAATCTATCATACTCTCTATTTATAAATCTTATAAATAGAAAATATTTACTAAAAATAGCAGAAAACTGCTGACAATATTTATAGATAATCTCCTCTTTTTTAGATAAAAGATTTGACTCTTTCTCTTTTAGGTGAGATATAGTTTGAGGGAGTATATAAAAAAATCCTCCACTTGTTCTTCCTACTACAGAGGCTTTTATAATCCTATTAAATCCACCCCTAACAAGTAGTGTCTCTTCACCATTTAAAAAGTGTACTTGAGTATCTACTAGATAATCTTTAAGTTTAGATGAGTGAGCCATTTTATATAGAGACTCTTTAATTGAGGCTCTATTTATCTTAATTGCTCTTTCTATATCATAAAGTTCTGGCTCTCTTTCTGGGTTTAACTCCCCCTCATCTGTAAAATATTTAACTATATCATTAATTTCATTAGGAATATCTATATCTTTTATCCATTTATTAAGTGGCTCTGGAAGAGTTAAAGCTTTTAGAGAGTTAAAGTATGTAACTATTGTTAAAAATGAAAAAATCTCTTCTAATCCTAAAACTCCCTGCTTTTTAATACGGTTTAACTCTATATCAAGGTTTTTTACCTCTTTTATAGTAGGAAACTCTATATTTGATAGTGCAGATATATATCTATAGTGTTGATTAATATCTCCTAACATCTCTATATTTTTATCTCTTGCATAGAACTTTTTAAAATTTTCTATAAAGCCATCTAGGTCTAATTTTTCTGTTAAAGTTTTCATTGTCGCAATTATATCATAATGTTTTTTTAAAATCTTATTATTAATTTCAGATTAAAACATAAGATTATAGAACAATATATTATAATATATGTTAAGATTACAAAAAAGGAAAATTATGAAAAAACTACTTCTACTACCTCTATTTACACTACTGCTTTTAGCAAATAACAGTAAGGTTATTGTAAAAATTAGTGATAATATGCCTACAGTCACAACTAAAAATTCAGGTAAAGCTATTGAGATTAAAAGAGTACAAGATATAGAGAACCGTTTAACAGATGACTACACAAAAACATCAAGAGCGTGTCCACCATTTTGCATACAACCAACTAAAATAGCAGATGGTATAAAAAATATTGAAGAGCTTGAACTTTTATCATTTATACAAAATAGTGTTTCAAAACATAAAGGAGTTATTATTGATACTCGTTTAAAGAGTTGGTTTGAGTTAGAAACTATTCCTACAGCTATTAATATACCTTTTACCACAGTACAAAATGCCTCAAAAAAGAGAATAGAAAAAATATTTAAGGTATTAGGCATGAGAGTAAAAAGTGATGGAAGTTGGGATTTTTCAAAAGTAAAAGAGTTAGCCTTTTTCGATAACGGGGTGTGGTGTTCACAAGCTAAACACTTTATAGAAGCCATATTAAAATATAACTATCCAAAAGATAAACTATTCTACTATAGAAGTGGACTTCAAGGTTGGAAACTTTTAGGATTAACAACTGTAATTCATAAAGAGATTTTGAAGAAATGATTACTTATAACCCAAAATATTTAGATAATATAGATATTTTTACAAAAAATGAGTTAAATCTTTTAGAAGATTTAAATAAAAAAGTATCACTTGAAAAGTTCTTAAGTAATAAAAGTTATATAGATAAATTTGGATTAGATTTTATTTATACTTCAGCACTAATTGAGGGTAATAGTTATGATAAGTTAGATACTCAAACTCTAATTCAATATGGAAGAACTGCTGGAGGAAAAAAATATAGTGATGCAAAAATGATTTTAAATCTAAGAGATAGTTATGAACTTTTTATTGCTAAAGATTTAAAACCAACAAAAGAGACTTTAAAAGATTTGCACTATATTTTATCAAATGAGATGGTTCCTGAGAGCAAAAGGGCAGTTCCAAGAGATGGAGAGGTTACTATTATGGGGTGTGATTATATTCCTCTAGCTACCAAAGAGAGACTTGATGATGAACTTAATTATCTATTTGAAATTAGTGAAAAAATAGATAATCCATTTAATAAAGCTCTATATATTCATAATAATTTAGCATATTTACAATATTTTACAGATTGCAATAAGAGAACAGCAAGAGTAATGTTAAATATAGTTCTAAAAGATAGTAATAAGATGATATATATTCCAAATGAGGAGGATATAAAGGAGTATTTAAAAGCAATTGTAATCTATTATGAAACAGGTAACTATGAACTATTTAAAAAATATTTTATTAGTAATTATAAAAAGATAATTGATATGATAGTTGAAATTGAAAAGGCAAAAGAGAGTGAGAAATTTTTTAGAGATTAAGAGTAGGGTGTCGAAAAACACCCTAAAAATACATAAAAATATTTCCCACTTTTTAGAATAAAACACAATAAAACAAATTAAAATGCTTAAGTAAAAAATAGTATAGTTATAAAAGAATTTTTTATAAGTGAGTCTAAAATGTTACAAACATCAAAACTATATAGAGCTAGAAATGAGTGGAGAAGAAAAGCTGTAGAAAGAGCAGATGAAATAAGAGAGTATAGAAAAACAACTAAAAGACATAAGCAGATGATATTAGAACTAAAAGAAGAAATAAAAAAATTAAAACAACAGCTAAATATAGGGAATACAAAAAAAATATAATAAAGATAAAGTTGTAGATAGATTAAAAAATAGTTCTGAACAGACTCGTATAATATCAATTCTACTTATTTTAAGTGCCGTAGTATCCTATCGAAGTATTCCAAAAATCCTAAATATATTCAACACTCAAATAAGTACAAATATTGATTGGATTCCACATTTTACATCAACTATAAATTGGGTAGGTCGTGTAGGAATAGGAATATTAAAAGAAGTAGAAAAAATTAAAGAACCTTGGATTGCCATTATTGACCACTCAATTAATATTGGTACAAAAAAGCTTTTTGTAGTTCTGAGAATAAAAATAGATGTTTTATATAAAAGAGATAAAGCAGTCTCGTTAGAAGATTGTGAATGTATTGGTTTAAAGGTTTGTGAAATTGTTAATGGAGAGAGTGTAAAGAGTGATTTAGAGGCACGGTAATTCAAAATCAAATAAAAGTTAAGTATAATACGCAAAAAGAATTATGAAAACATTATTAGAAAGATTTAGAGAGTTACCAGACTATAGGAAATATAAGATAGCAAAATATAATGTGGGAGAAGTGATGTATTTATCACTTTTAGCAATGTTATCAGGAGCGAATAGCTATAAAGATATGGCTTTATGGATAGCAGTAAAAAGAA
>Ga0256842_1002336_pt1 | contig 13760 bp, 12 predicted proteins | sample 4559240metaG_FD_185973 | JGI IMG/M metagenome (GOLD analysis project Ga0256842, IMG submission 185973) | Hydrothermal vent microbial communities from Guaymas Basin, Mexico - 4559-240 | ecosystem: Environmental > Aquatic > Marine > Hydrothermal vents | place: Mexico: Guaymas Basin | collected...
TCTGTAGTGATTATATATTATCTTTCGTCTGTACTTGGGAATAAATACTATATGGTACTTACACATCCATTTCGTATGTGCTAAAGTATATGACTTATTTGCCATTAAATCACCTTCCTCTGATATACTTTTGTAGCCTAAACACTACTAGTATATCAAGTGGTGATTTTTTTGTATAACTTCCATTTCCGCACCCGCATAGCGGGTGGTTTTATGTTTCGCACGCTTCGCGAACTCAACTGACTAAAGTCTACAATTAAAAAGCCGCAAAAGCGGCTTATAATTTAAGTTATTATAATTTAAATTTATCATATTCCTCTATCATTGAATATGCATTTTTATTAAGTTCCTGTGAAGAAAGAGCAACTTCTTCACTTGATGCAGCTAATTCTTCAACTGATGCTGCAATTTCTTCGCTTGCAGCTGAGGAATCAGTAGCAAGTTCAGTTATTATTCCTAATTTATTAACAATTAAATCAGACTCTTCATTAATTCCTACAACAGCGTCAGCAGTAGTAGCTATTTGTGGTACCATTTCTTCAATTCCTTTAGTAATTTCTGTAAAAGACATTAATGATTTATCAATAACAATATTTTGATTTGCAAAATTCTCTTTTAACTCATCTGATTTATCAATTAATACTTTTGTATCATTTGAAATTTTCACTATCATATCACTAATATTTTTAGCCGAATCTTTTGATTGATCAGCTAAATTTCCAATTTCTTCAGCAACAACTGCAAATCCTTTACCAGCATCACCAGCTCTTGCAGCTTCAATTGATGCATTTAAAGCAAGTAAATTAGTTTGATCTGAAATCCCATCAATTACATTAATAATATCACTTATACTAAGTACATTTTCTCCTAAAACACCAATATCTTCTTTAAATTCAATAAACGATTCAGATAATTCATTTAAAGAATCAGTAACTTTACCCATATCTTCTTTTCCAATAATCGCATTATTAATAACACCTTGACTTGAATCATTTAAACTTTTCATTTTTTCTAATATATTATTTGTTGACTCATTAAATTTATTCACAATGTTCTCTATTTCAGACAAATTAATAGATTGTGTAGTTGTTCCCTCTGCTACACTTTGTATTGCAACAGCAACATTCTGACTAGCTTCACTCATTTGATCAGAAACTAAAGCTGATTTTTCTGAATAATCATTAATTTCTATAGTTTGTGCTTTTAAAGATTTCACCATAATTTGCAAATCTTCAATAAATTTATCAAAATAACTAGACATTTGACCGATTTCATCTTTAGTTTTAGTATCTAATCTTTTAGTAAGATCACCTTCTCCTTCAGCAATTTCTTTTAGCATTTTAGTCATTTTGCTAATTGGTTTTAAAACCGAACCAGATATTAATGTTACTAAAAATATAATTACAATTCCCATTGCAACAGAAATCATTATAAACTTATTTTTAGTATCAGCTAAATCTTTTGCAATAGTATCTTGAATATTAAAATACGTATCAGAATTTATTTCAACTAACTGATCAGTAAGTGCATATAATTTTTCTGCTATTGGATCAAATTTTAACATATATTCATTGCCTTTTAAAGATCCGTAGTTGACATAAACATTCGTCATTTCTAAGCCAGCTTGATAAAAATCTGTTAATACAGGTTTAAATTTTAAAAACAATTCTTTCTCTTGATCAGCTTTAATTTTTCTATCAACAATTTTCATAGCTTCATTATAATGCATTTCTGCAATTCCATACCCATCATCAAAACCGGTTTCAGCCCTTGTTGCTGATACATCTGTTAAAGCCTCCTGCATATGAATTACATGCTCTTTTAATTCAAGTATTTCAAGCATATTAGGTAATACTTTTTCATTTGCAAAATTAAGATTTTTTTCAACATTTCTTAATTCGCCTGCTACGATTACTGTTTTAGCTGAAAGTCCAAAAATTACTAAAACTACCAATAAAATAAATTTGCTTTTTAATTTCATATACTACCCCTTAATCTTTTATACTATCTCCATATATACCAAGAAAAAAAATTTTTAAACATTTTTAATAAAAAAACCTGCATTTATAAAATACAGGCAAATACTTATTTTATTAAAACTACAACTTCACAAGAAATTCCTTCTTCTCGTCCATTAAAACCGAGTTTTTCAGTTGTCGTTGCCTTAACATTAATATCATCAATATTAATTTCTAGTATTTCAGCTATATTTTCTTCCATATCTTCAATATAATCTTTTAATTTTGGTTTTTGAGCAATTATCACAGAATCAATATTGTTAATTTCATATCCTTTATCTATTAATTTGTCATTCACCATTTTTAATAGTTTCAAAGAGGAAATCCCTTTAAATTTATCATCTGTATCCGGAAAATATCTTCCAATATCTCCTAACCCTGCTGCACCAAGAAGTGCGTCCATTATTGCATGAATTAAAACATCAGCATCAGAATGGCCTAAAAGACCATATTCGTGTTCAATCTCCACTCCACCAAGAATCAACTTTCTTCCTTTAACCAATTTATGAACATCATAACCAATGCCAATCCTCATTATAAACCATCCTTAAGAATTATTTCACCAAATTTAATATCTTCTTCAGTTGTAATTTTAATATTATCATAATCTCCATAAATAATTTTAACTTTTATTCCCAATTTTTCAACTAATTGACTATCATCTGTTGCTTCAACATTATTTAAAATGCCATATTCATATCCTTTTAAAATTATATCTTTTTTAAAGCCTTGAGGCGTTTGAACATTAATAAGTTCAGAACGCTTAAGGGTATTTACAATATATCCATTTTCAATTGATTTTATTGTATCTTTAGTTTTTACTGCTAAAATAGCTGCATCTTCAATATCCAACGCATTAATTATTTCAATTAAATATTTCTCTTTTAAAAACGGTCTAGCTCCATCATGTATTAACACTTTCTTAGAATTATCAGAAATATCTTTTAATCCATTATAAACAGATTCTTTTCTACTATTTCCACCAACTGTTAGCTTAACTTTTTTAAAATTATATTTTTCAATTAACATTTTAAAATCAATAATTTCTTCTTCTTTCACCACTAAGATTATTTCATCTATCAATTCGGATTTTTCAAAAGTCTGAACAGTATAATAAATAACTTCTTTATCAAATAATTTTATAAATTGTTTATTTATATTTTTTCCCATTCTAGTTGAATTACCAGCAGCTAGTATAATTGCAGAATTCATAATTTTCCTCATTTTCTACTCAGGTTTTACAAAAATCATTCTTCCAGCATCAGTCTGAAGTACACTTGTTACAAGAGTATTAATTGTTTTTCCTATAAATTTTTGTCCGTTTTCAACAACTATCATAGTTCCATCATCAAGGAAACCTACACCTTGATTATTACCTTTTCCTTTTTGAATGATTTCAACTGTAAATTTTTCTCCTGGAATAACAACAGGCTTAACAGCATTCGCTAATTCATTAATATTTAATACTTTAACACCTTGTACTATAGCAACTTTATTTAAATTATAATCATTTGTTAAAACAGCACCGTTCAGTTTTATAGCAAGCTTTAACAATTTGCTATCAACTTCTTCAACATCAAAATCAACATCCATAACTTCAACTTCAATATCTTTGCTATCAATTAATCCCTTTAAAATATCAAGTCCTCTTCTGCCTTTTTTTCTTTTTAAATCATCCGCTGAATCAGCAATATGTTGTAATTCATCAAGTACAAAATTTGGAATGATTAATTTTCCTTCAATAAATCCAGTTTTTACAATATGAAGTATTCTGCCATCAATAATAACACTAGTATCTACAACTTTACATTGAAACGAGTTACTATTTTCAAAATCATCATTCTTTATTTTTTTATCTTTTTTTACATTTGGAAAATACTGTAAAAAATCACTATTTGTAACATAATTTCTTGGTATACTTATTCCTAAATAACCAAAAATAATATATGTTATTACAGTAAGAACTAGACCAATAACCCTTATTGGAATATACTTGAAAATATTGCTAATTAAAAGTGCAATCAACATACCCACTGTGAAACCAATTGTCGAAAAAATTATTTCCTTTGAATTTAATGTAAATATTTCTTTTTCAATCATAGTTATTAATTTCTTAATCACTTTAATACAAGTGTTTGATAATAATAAAAATAAAATAAATAAAATAATTGCGCTTGCTGCATATAGTATATTCATATTCATTGTAGAAAATAAATCTAATTTCTCAATAGCGTTTGCAACCCCCAATCCAATAAGCCCACCTATTCCACCTATAAATACATTTGAAAATCTTTTTAACATCTTCCTTTTTAACATTTTCCGCCTCCTTTCATCTATCACTAGATTCTATCATATTTCTACTTTAATTTACATTTAAATAATTTAATTTAATACAATTTTAATAATTAAAGTAAAAAAAAACCCGCAAAGCGAGCTTAGTTAATTTTATTCAGTTACTTCACTTAATTCTTTTTGTTTATTTTTTTCATTTTCAATAGACATAGTTACGTTATCTTCTAATATTTGTTCAGCTTCTTCCATATCAATATCTTTAGATAAACATATCTCACTAAGCAAATATTTAGTAGCATTATTTAGCATTTTTCTTTCGCCTGTAGACAATCCTTTTTTATCGTCCATAATCATTAAATTTCTTACAACTTCAGCAACTTCTAAAATATCTCCAGTTTTTAGTTTTTCAGTATTTTCTCTAAGTCTTCTATTCCAATTGTTTAACATATCTGACAAACCATCTCTAAGCAATTTAGCAACTTCATCTAATTTTTCTTCATCAATGACTGGACGTAATCCCAATTTTTCAGTATTATCAACCGGAATCATAACTTTCATTTCTTTTAATGGCAAATTCAAAATATAGTATTTTTTATCTTCATCTAGAATATTTTTTGTTTCAATATCTTCAATAATACCCGCTCCATGCATTGGATATGCAACTTTATCTCCTATTTCAAACATCTATACCTCCTCAGTTAAAACAATACTGTATACATTATACTATATTAAAGAGGTAATGTCAATTTAATAAATATTCTATCATATCATTAGTTAATAAATTCTGTCAAATATTTTGTTATTTTTTTGTTTTTATTAAAATAAAATAGAAAAAACATCAGAAATATTTTCAACGCCTTCTATGGCAATATCATTTTCAGAATTTAAATTATTAAGATTTTCTTTTGGAATAATACATTTTCTAAACCCCATTTTTTTAGCTTCATTAATTCTCTGATCTGCCATACTTACTGCTCTTATTTCACCTGTTAAACCCACTTCACCAAATAATACCACATCTTTTTTTATAGTCACATTTAAAAAACTTGAAGCGATTGCAGCTATTACAGCTAAATCTGCAGCCGGTTCGTTCAAAGTCATTCCACCAACTACATTAATATATCCATCTTGATCTTGAATCATCATCCCTTTTATTTTTTCAAGTACTGCCATTAACATTACAACTTTATTATAATCAAGACCATTTGCCATGCGTCTAGGCATCCCAAAATTAGTCCTAGCAACTAAAGCTTGAATTTCTATAAGTATCGGTCTAGTGCCTTCCATAGCCGCTGTAATGACCGAACCTGGACTTTCTTTTACATTTTTTGAAATGAAAATTTCTGATGGATTTAAAATTTCTTTTAACCCACCACTTGTCATTTCAAATATACCAAGTTCATTTGTAGAACCAAATCTATTTTTAACCGCTCTTAAAATTTTATAAACATTATTCTTTTCACCTTCAAAATAAAGCACTGTATCCACCATATGCTCTAAAATTTTAGGCCCTGCAATTGCACCATTTTTTGTAACATGTCCAATTATAAATGTCGCTATTCCCATACCTTTAGAAACATTCATAAAAGTATTTGTTGCTTCTCTGACTTGTGAAACTGTACCAGGAGCAGAAGATAAATCACTTGAGTGAACAGTTTGAATTGAATCTATTATTAATAACTGAGGAGACATATTTTTAACATGACTTACAATTACATCTATATCATTTTCTGATACAAAAAATAAATTATCGCTCATAATTTTTAATCTATCTGCTCTTAATTTAGTTTGTTTTAATGATTCTTCACCAGAAATATAAAGAACTTTTTTATCTTTTGAAGCCACATTATTTGCCATCTGCAGAAGCAAAGTTGATTTTCCTATTCCAGGATCTCCACCAACTAGAATTAATGATCCTTCTACGATTCCTCCGCCTAAAACTTGATCCAATTCACCAATAGAAGTTGAAAATCTATTTTCATTACTCAATTGAATTTCAGATAATCTTACAGGCTTTTCCAAACTTCCTATGCCTGTTTTTCTTACATTCTTATCTTCTTTTTTTTCTACTTCTTCAACAAAAGAATTCCAGCTATTACATTGAGGGCATCTCCCAAGCCACTTTGTTGTAAAATAACCACATTCTTGACATACAAATCTAGTTTTTATTTTTTTCGCCATAATATCACCCTATTTAATTATACAAAAAATAATGCTTCCATAAAAGGAAACATTATTTTATATTTTTTCAGATTCAATTATTGCTCTTCATCAGATTGTTTTGCACTAATTATTTTCATAGCTATCTGCATAGGAACTTCTTCATATCTTTCAAATCTCATATTAAAATATCCTCTTGCTTTTGTAATTGAATTAATTGTAGGAAGATATTCAAACATTTCAGATTGTGGTGCCTCAGCAATTACTCTTTGATAGCCCTTTTCATCTTGTTCCATTCCTAAAATTCTACCTCTACGTTTATTCATATCGCCCATTATATCGCCCATGTTTTCATCTGGAATAAATATTTCAATATGCATAATCGGTTCTAAAAGAATTGGTTTAGCAATTGCGTATGCAGCTTTTAATGCTTTTCTACCAGCCGCTTTAAAAGCCTGTTCACTAGAATCAACCGGATGATATTTACCATCAAGTAAAGTAGCTTTTAAATTAACAACTTTATATCCTGCTAAATCTCCTTTTTCAAGCGCATCTTCAATACCTTTTTCAACAGCCGGAATATATTGTCTTGGAACTGATCCTCCAACAACTTTACTTTCAAATACAAAGCCTTCAGTAATCGGCTCAAATTTTACTTCAACAATTCCAAATTGTCCAGATCCACCTGATTGTTTCTTATGCTTTCCTTGAACAGAAGCTATTTTTGTAATAGTTTCTCTATATGCAACATGTGGAGTTTCAAAAGTAACATGAACATCAAAATCATTTTGTAATCTACTTTTAATAACATTTAATTGTTTTGTGCCTTGTCCACCTACTAAAGTTTCTTTTGTTTCTTTATTCCATTCATTTATAAAAGATAAATCTTCATCTGATAGTTTATGAAGTGCTTCAGACAATTTACTTTCATCATCTCTAGATTCTATATGAACCGATTTAAATATCGCAGGTTTTGGTATGCTAATTCCTGGATATACTATTGGAGCCGATTTATCACACAGTGTATCGCCAGTTTTTGTATAAGTTAATTTTGAAACAGCACCGATATCACCTGCAACTACTTCATCAACTTCAATTTGTTCTTTTCCTTTTACCATAAATAATTTACCGATTTTTTCGTTTTCATCGTGTGTTGAATTTAAGACTTCATCACCTTTTTTTACTTTTCCAGAATATACTTTAAATAACGAAATTTTACCCACAAATGGATCAACTATTGTTTTAAATACAAATGCTGAAAAAGGTTCGTTTTCATCCACTTTTCTTTGTTCAATTCCATCACTGCTTGGATTTTCTCCATCATAAATGCCTTCATGCATATCTTTTGGAGTTGGCATATAATCATATATCATCTTCATTAATGTATGAATCCCAATTGATTTTTCTGCTGAACCAATAAGTACAGGTACAATTTCTCCTGAAATCACACCTTTTCTTAAACCTTCATGAATTTCATCATTTGTGAATTCTTCACCTTCAAAATATTTTTCCATTAAAGCTTCATCGCTTTCTGCAACCGCTTCAATAAGCATATCTCTAACAGGATTCACTTTTTTAAGAAGTTCGTCTGATACTTTTACATCAGAGCATATATTACCGTCATATTTTCTACCTATCAAATCAACAACATTAACAAAACCTGTGAAATCATTTTCAGTTCCATTAGGAATTGCAAATGGCGCAATTTTAGCACCAAAAGTATCTTTTAACTCTTTTATAATTTTTACATAATTAACGTTCTCAAGATCCATTTTATTTACAAATATTATTTTAGGAATATTCCTTTTTTCAGTAAATTTCCAAGCTTTTTCAGTTCCAACCTCGACGCCTGCTAACGCATCTACTACTATTACAGCTCCACCAGCAACTCTTAAAGCTCCAAAAACTTCTCCAACAAAATCGAAATATCCAGGAGTATCAAGAATATTATACTTCGAATTATCCCATTCAATAGGTATTAAACTTGTTGATATAGAAAACTTTCTGTTTTTCTCTTCATTTGTATAATCTGAAATAGTAGATCCTTTATCAATACTTCCCATTTTATTACCCTTAGATGAATTAAAATTAATAGCTTCAGCTAATGTTGTTTTTCCACTTGCCCCATGCCCTAAGAATGCGACATTTCTTATTTCACTAACTTTATATTTCTCCATTTGAAACTCCCCCTTTTTCACTGTCTTTCATAATATTCAATAAAACAATTGAATCTCCTTCTTTTTTTTGACTTTTCTGAATATTTATTTTGTCTAAACAACCTATAAGGTTGTTTATCGTTTCTATACTCATGTATTAATTTTAACATATTAAAAATCAAATTTCAATAATTCTATCTAATTGGGCAAATACCACTTTCACACTCGTCATTTCCAATATCAAATTCTGTCTTTTGTTTTTCATATTTTGAAATTAACGATGCTCTAAAAGTAGAAAGTGTACTATTTTTTTCATTATACTCTTCTTTTGTTATCGATTCATATGGTAATAATTCATAAAAATTATCATCAAGCGCAAGGAACGTAACTGCAACAACATCATCCCAATTATTCCATAACCACTCTTCTACATCTTTCCATTCATTATTTCTAACATGAACCGTAATTGACACATTATGATCAACATAATGTTCCATAAACATTTTATAATCTTCAAGTTGTTCAATAGCTGAAACATCATATTTTGTTCTACCTTCAGGCGATTTTACAGGAAATTCTACTACCTTTGTAGTACAATTTTCTAATGTTTGACCAACTTCAGGGTAGACATTATAATCAAGCTCCTCACAAACTTTTACTAATGGATCATCCGATGAAATTCTAACTCTTCTTAAATAATATGGCGAATGCGCATAATGAATACCGCTCGATACTCCAGGAAGTTGAGATTGAGTTCCTTCTGGTTTTACAGTAGTTACAAGATTTGGCACATTTTCACCAAGCTCACTTGCATAAAGTTCAACTTCTTCTCTTGCAGCACTTCGAAGTTTAATTAAAAGTTCTTTTTGTTCATCTTTAGAATATCCAAGCTTATTCATTGCATCTTGCCATCCCGTAATAGAACATCCCACTACTTTTTCATCAATATGCCTTTGATTCCATTCAGGAAGTTCAAGCTCAACCATTGTCAATCTATAACTTGCTCTTGCAGAAAGCCTTTGTGCTTCAAGAAGATCAGCTTCCTCTAATAAATTATCTTTATTAACAAACGAAGCTATATTCAAAGTTGTTAAATTACATAATCCTTTCGAATTTAATAGTATTTCTCCACATGGATTTACACCATTAAAAGTACCTGTTCGCTTTCTAGCAGCTTCTGCATTAATAAATGCAGGTTCTCCAGAATTTCTCATTTGTTTAAGTTGCCATTGTAATTGTTCTCTAGATGGTCTTTCTTGATAATAAATTGAATTATTCGACACTTGTCTATGAGATAATTCTTCATTCATAATCCATTGTCCATCTATTTGTCTATATAAATCATTTTTAGCTTCAATACATTCTTTATCATCTGGATCTACAATCATAATTTCAGCAGTTCTTCTTACTCCACCTGAAACTACATTTTCGCCAATAATATTTGCAATATCCATGCAATCAATTGATTTAAGTTTTACTCTATCATCATCCTCGATTGCACTTCTTCTTTTTAAAAGTTTATATATTTTATCAAACATATTTTTTAAACTCGTATGACCACTAGCAGTACCACCGAAAGTTTTTAATCTTTCACCTTTAGGTCTTACATTATTATAATCAATAATTATAGTATTTACTTTTCTATATTGAGTTGAATATAAAAGTTTAAAAAAGAAATCTAATGATTGAACCCATCCTTCTTTACTATCACCAATAGTAATTTTGGCAGTATTATTAAATAAAAACTCAAGCGAAGTATGATCTTCTCTTTCGCTTTTTTCCACCGGCGAATAATCCTTTTGCACAAGTTCAAAATTTGTTCTAACTTTAGGAAGTTTTCTAACATCATCTTTTAAAATTCTTAATCCAATACCAGATCCTATCATTAATAAATAGAATAAATCAGTATACGACTCAAAATCTTCAATTATTTGAAAAGAACAATTGAAATTAGCCATTGGATAATGTTTTGCAACATCTGTATTTCCTATCCACAATGTTCTTCCTGATAAAAATTGTTTTAAATTATATACATTTTCAAATAATTTTTGTGCTTCAGATTTAGTAGTTGGAACTAAAGAGCAATTGTATTCAACAGCTCGTCTAACTGTTTCCCACCACTGTTCTCTTCTTCCTTCATCATTAAGATATCTAGAATAAGTTCTATAAAACACAAATGATCCAAGCTGATTCATTGGTGCTGGTTGATGCTTATATTTACTAATAAAATCATTTGTAAGCAACTTATATTCTTCAATTCTTTTATCTCTACTTTTATCATGCTCATTTCTATAAATAATATATTCTTTTGCAACATCTTTTCTAGGACTATCCATCAATTTAAATTCAACACAATCTTGAATTTCATCAACATCAATTCTTGTCATATCCAAGTATTTTTCTTCTATTTGCTTTGAAATAGCAAAACTCAATTCACTATCAATTCCGCTTTTAGTTTCATACATCGCTTTTTCAATAGCACGTTGTATTTTTCCAACATTAAAATCAGCTAAAATACCATTTCTTTTTATAACTTTCATAATCTCCCTCCAAAATTATACACATTTTATCAACAACTTGTGCATAAGATAAATATGATACACTATATGTTGTGTTTCTATTCTATATGAATATTATAGTAAGTACAACAAATGTTAATAATAAAACATTCGCATTTCTAAAATTTAAATGAGTATGCCTTATTTTATAAAATATCTTTGCTTCTTTTTTTAGAAAATTAGTATAAAAACCATAACTTATAATAAGATAAAGGCCATATACAACAAAATCCTTTAGGCCTACATATACACCAATATCAAAATAATTACTTAAAGTGTACATTTCAAATATCCCCATCACTAAGGTAATTACTCCTAAAATTATAATTGAAATATTTTCTTTAAAACTCTCTTTTATCTCTTTATTATGAGTTGTGCCAAAAAAGATTTGCGACATTTTCATAAATGATATCATCGTTCCTAAGTTTAATATCTGCATAATAAAAGCCATTAAATTATTATCATGATAATAATTTTTAATTATCATTTTTGATACAAATCCGCTTGTAAATGGAAAACCTGTTATAGAAAGCATTCCAATTATTACAAATACAGAGATCACTGGAAGTTTTTTAAAAACGCCTCTAATTTTATCAACTCTTCTAATATTATATTTACTGATAATTAGGCCTACAGTTAAAAATAATAAACTTTTAAAAAGAGCATGATTTATCAAATGTAAAAAGCCACCTAATTGTAATGTTTTTACACCTGCAAGACCAATTAATATTATTCCTGATTGTGATACAGTGTGAAATGCTAAAATACTTTTTACATCTTTTTGACTCATTGCAAAAACAAAACCTAATATAGCAGTAGTTACTCCCACAATAGTTAAAAACTCAAAATAAATATTATAATCAATATATCTAGCTATTTTTATTAATATTATAAATCCTGTTTTTACAAGAATTCCTGATAATAAAGCAGATATTGTAGAAGGTGCTGCAGTATGTGCTTTTGGAAGCCAATTGTAAACAGGAAAGAACGCTGATTTAACTCCTGCCGAAGCTATAACAAGCGCTATTCCCATTTTCATAGTTCCGTTTAAATTTACACTCATTAACCCTTCAATATTCATTGTTCCTGTATTTATATAAATAATTACTATACCTAATAAATAAAAAATCATACCAATACTATTAAATAACAAATAATAAACACCAGCTCTTAGAGAATATGCATCTCTTTTATAAATTATTAAAACAGCTGATATAAGAGAAATTATTTCAATAAATATAAACATATTGAAAAGATCATTTGAAAGTATCAAGCCATAAAATGTTCCTCTTAAAAAATGCAAAAAGAAATAAAATTTATAATCTTTTCCATGTTTTTCAAAAGAATATAAAGTCGCAATAATCCATAAAAATGCTGTTGTTAATAAAAGAATTGATCCAATTAAATCAAGTTCCATGGAAATTCCAACAATTTCAGAATAATTCCCAACTATCATTTTTATGCTTCCATTTTCTATGACATTTTTAAGTAAATATAAAATCATTAAAATTTCAATGAAATTTATTATTATTGAATATTTAATAGCTTTCTCATTTTTTATTAGATAAATAAATATTGCTGTTATAATTGGAATAAATATCAAATAAATCATAATTCTTCCCTTTCAATAATTTTCTTCCACTCTAAAGTTCCAAAATAGTGAAATACTTTAATACTCATCATTAATACAAGAGCTGTAATTGACGCGCTAATAACTATTGAAGTAAGCATCATAGCTTGAGGTAGTGGGTCTGCCATTTTCTTCATTTCTTCTGCATAAATAGGTACTTGATTTTTATTCAATGATGAAAAATCCATATATACCATTATTAATGCTGCTTGCATGATATTAAAGCTAATTAAAGATTTAATAATATCCTTAGATATTAAAACCCCGTAAATTCCTATTATAAATATTATTAACGCTAAAATAACACTAATCAAAACGGATCACCTTCCTCTAAAAATGATTCAAATATATTTACTAATCCAACTGCTACTTTAAATCCTAAAGCAAGATTTAGAGTAATTAAAAAAATTCTTTTGTTAACGCTAAATGGATTTGTAAAAGCATAACCTTTTGTAAAAAGTGAAATTGAGGAAACAACAATTATAAATAGAAAAAGTAATTTTTCAATTCTATTTAGTTTTGTTAAATTAAATTTAACATCTGAAAAAAAAGTCATTAAAAGTAATCCAGTTGCAATTATTGCTCCACCTTGAAATCCGCCACCAGATGTTAAATCTCCACCTATAGTTATATAAAATCCATATAATATAACAAAAGGATAAATAAAATGACTCATTGATTTAAGAATTGTACTATCTTTCATAAATATTTGTGGCAAGGAAACACCTATGCCTTTAGGCTCGGTGAGAAATTGCCATTTCTCCCTTCTATTAATAATGTCTCTCTAAATCCTCTTAACAATAATTTCTTATAACTTATACTGCCTTTGTTAACTTTTGTACCATCTAATTTTCTTATATCAAAGAATCCGCTTTTACGTCTTCCAAAGATATAATATAATTCTTTTTCAAATTCTACTTTGTCAAATAATCTAAAACCTTTAACT
>Ga0256842_1002337_pt1 | contig 13757 bp, 15 predicted proteins | sample 4559240metaG_FD_185973 | JGI IMG/M metagenome (GOLD analysis project Ga0256842, IMG submission 185973) | Hydrothermal vent microbial communities from Guaymas Basin, Mexico - 4559-240 | ecosystem: Environmental > Aquatic > Marine > Hydrothermal vents | place: Mexico: Guaymas Basin | collected...
CTGTCGAATTTATTGGGCAATGGCATAGATATACCTACCACTTTTTAGAAAATGTATCTGTTTTTACAAAGAATTTTAAGGGGCATAAGGCGGGAATTCTAATTGGCATTGACAGTCTCCTTTCTTTGGTTGTCTTGTGGTTGCTTCAGGTGATAAAGATTAGATGCCTATATATTCCGCATATTGTATTAGTTCTTGACAAACCAATAGATAAAACTATAATTTGGCGATTTTGGTTTCTTAAGAATTTATTATGAAAAAATTCAACAACAGAAAGAAGAGAAGGATGTCTATAATGACAGGCGAAAAAGATAAAAATACGGTTAAGATAGCAAAGTATAGGTGTGTATTTGAATATTTAAAAAATATTAACTTTTGGGAGGTTAGGTATGTCGCATAAGATTACTCGCAAAATGGACCTTAACTCGGCAGATTTTTATGTTGAAGTTGAGGCTCCTTTAGTAGCCGAAAGATTTAAAGCGGGAAACTTTACAATTTTAAGAAGTAACCCGCAAGGTGAGAGAATTCCAATGTCTATTATGAAGGCAGAAGATGGAAAAATAGCAATGTTCATCAAGAAACTTGGAAAGACTTCTATGGAACTTTACAAAACGCTTGACACATTTGAAAATGTTATAGGTCCTATGGGAAATCCTATAGATATTAAGAAGTATGGTAATGTTGTCGTAGCATCCGATCTTGTATGTGGTCATGCCGAAAACTATGCTATATGCGAAGCGCTAAGCGCAGTTGAGGGAAACCATGTAATATCTTATCAGACATATCCTACAGCGGATGAAGTATATCCTGATGAAGTTCTTGCTGATAAGGTGTGTGACGAGTACCACTTGACAACAGAAGACGGAAGTAGAGGAGAGGAAGGTCACTACATAGACCTGCTTGAAGAGAGGCTCGAAAAAGGTGAGAAGATAGATGTTATATTTGCAGGTGGAGCTTTGCCAAATTTGCAAGAATTGGGTGAAATGACAAAGGCTTACAATGTTCCTACAATAGTAACCGTAAGACAGATTATGGTTGATGCATCGGGTATGTGCGGTGCTTGTCGTGTATTTATTGATGGTGAAATGAAGCTTGCCTGCATTGACGGACCTATGTTTGATGCTCATAAAGTTGATTGGGAAAGTGCATTAAGAAGACCTAATATGTTTGTAGAAAAAGAAACCGTTGCCACAAAACTATGCAAAGAAACGGGGAGGTGCTAAGATGGCAAAATTAAAACCAAGAGTTCCTGTAAGGGAACAACCCGTAGAGGAAAGAATTCACAATTTTGATTCTGTTCCTTATGGATATAACGAAGAAGAGGCCATAGCAGAGGCTCAGCGCTGTATTCAGTGTCCTAATCCAACTTGTGAAACAGCTTGCCCTGTTAATATTAAAATAAAAGATATGATACATTTTATTGCTCAGAAACAGTTTAAAGAGGCATTCTTGCTAACAAAAGAAGATGATGCTTTCCCTGCTTGTACAGGAAGGGTTTGTCCTCAGGAAGATCAGTGTGAGGGTGCTTGTATATTAGTGAAAACCGGACAGCCTATAAGCATAGGAAAGCTTGAGGGTTTTGCGGCAGATTGGGCAAGAAAAAATGGAATTAAGGAAGAAATTAAAGTTCCTTCTACAAGCAAACCTAAAAAAGCGGCTGTAGTCGGCTCAGGACCTGCCGGATTGGCTTGTGCTGCGGATTTAAGAAAATATGGATATGAGGTAACAATGTTTGAAACACTACATCAGGCAGGTGGTGTTTTGGAGTATGGTATACCTAACTTCCGTCTTCCTAAGGATATTGTTGAGTATGAGTTGGATGCTTTAGAGGAAAGCGGAGTTGAAATAAAACTCAATCATACTGTTGGTCAAAACATAGGTTTTGATGAACTTCAAGAAGAGTATGATGCTATTTTCTTGGGAACAGGCGCAGGCGCACCAAGATTTATGGGCATAGAAGGTGAAAAATTGAACGGTGTATATTCAGCAAATGAATTTTTAATAAGAGCGAATTTAATGAAAGCATCCCTGTTCCCTGATTGGGATACACCTATTATGGTTGGAGACAAAGTAGGCGTTATTGGAGCAGGAAATGTTGCTATGGATGCTGCAAGAACTGCATTAAGACTCGGAGCTAAAGAAGTTTCGATAATATACAGAAGAAAAATGGACTTTTCTCCGGCAAGAGCAGAAGAATATGAGCATGCCAAAGAAGAAGGTATTATATTCCAAGAACTTGTTAATCCCGTAAAAATAGTCGGAACGGATAGAGGTTGGGTAAAAGGTGTAGAAGTAGTTAATATGAAGCTCGGTGATAAGGATAGCAGTGGAAGGCCAAGACCTATTCCTGTAGAAGGAACAGAGCATATAATAGAAATTGACACTGTTATTGAGGCACTTGGAACAATGCCGAACAGACTTTTCTTAAGTAAAGCACCTGAATTAAAGACAGACAGAAAGGGTATCATCATAACGGACGAGAACCTTATGACAAGCATACCCGGTGTATTTGCCGGTGGTGACGCTATTAGCGGAGGAGCAACTGTTATTTTGGCGCTCGGTGAGGGAAGAAGAGCGGCTAAGGCTATGCACGATTACATAGAAGGTAAATAGATTTCTGAAATTTATTTTATAGGGGGCGAATCTAAGTTTATAGATTCGTCCTTTTTGTTTTTATAAAGAAAATAATTTAGGTTTACTCAAAAGATATTTCTTTTAGTGTCATATCAAAAACATTTTTAACATATTCGTTTGTTGGATTACCAAAACAGTTAATTTGTCTTAATCTATGAATAACTATATCTATTGAATATTTTCTAACAGCGTCTAAGGGGCTTTCCTCTTTGGCAAGAACTTTTAAAATTTTACTGTTTATTTTCAATTCTGCGAGTTTATTTATAAAATCATTAAATTCCTTCGGATATTTTTTTATAATATTGTTTAAGTAAATCATTGCTTCACTATCTTTTTTCATATCGTTTATAATATCACTCGCATTCATTTGAAGTGTTATGTATTCATTTTCGTTCATACGACCTCCGTAAACACCTTTTAGATGAAAATAAAATAACAAAATATCAGGTATATTGATAGAAAAAAATTACAGGTAAGAATTTAAAAGAACACCCCGGATACTTAAATGTCTTTAAACATTAAGTCCGAAGTGTTTTTAAATTAATTTAGAAGAAAAAGTTTTATATACTATGTGTATATAATTTGGGCACCGGCTGAAACTTCATACATTTTACCGACAGATATAATATCATCAACTTCGTCGCACAAATCATCTTTGGTAAGATGAAACATATCAGCCATAGCTTTGCATGCAAAAATTTGTCCACCACCGTCGTGAATCATTTCCAAAAATTCACCTACTGGAGGAATATCCATAGAGTCAAACTGAGCCATTATCTGATCTGTTACAAACTGTGTTAAATTCTCGGGCATAGGGCCATTTGGAGCAGGCATATGAGACATAAAATTGTTTACATCTTTTATCTGTAATTTATCCATTCTGTTTTTTGTTACTACATCGGTTCCAAAAAATGTAAAAAACAGCACAGCGTCCATGCCTTCCATTAATGCGCCATTTGCCATAATTAATCCGGGATATACATTCTCAAGAGAATTTTTTGATATTATTATAGATACTTTTTTTACAGGTTCATAATTATTATTTTCCATTTTTTACTCCTTATTTTATACGCAGCCTGTAGGTTTAGGGATTCCTGCAACCTTAGCTGCTTTTTTTGCGGGACCTTTTGGGAAAAGCTGATATAATTCTTTTGTCGGCACCCCGCTTGCTTTTGATAGTTTTCTTAATGATGGACCTGTTCCTGTTTCTTTGAATGTTTTTTGCATAACTTCAATAACAGCCCAGTGACCATCTGTTAAAGTGTCAATTCCTTCCTGTTTAGCCAAAAATGCTGCAACTTCTTTGTCCCAATCTTCAAGATTTTCTAAATAACCATCCTCGTCAACCGGGATAGTTTTGCCGTTAATCTCCAGAGTAGCCATTCTTAATACCTCCTAAATAAATATATGTAAACTTTATTAATTTCTTATAAAGCTGAGTATAAATTTTGCTAAACCCTTCAAATTCTAAAATTTTCACAAACCGAATGCATAATAACATAACAAACTTACTATGTAAAGTATTTTAAAACTAAAAGTTTCATTTTTATTGTGTGTTTTATATTTGACATTTAGAGTTCAAATCCTTTCTCTGTATGAATTGAAATGTCAAGACCTATCAATTTCTCGTTTTCTTTAAATTAAGAACAACTCATTGTATTTATTTAGCTTTCTTTTATTTCCTGCGCAGAACTCAGCACCATTATCAACCCTATATCAAAGGATAAATAGTGCTAATTAAGGAATTTCAAGGGCTGTAAGGCGTGGAACTATTTTACCTTTAACAATTTTGATAGATAAAATTAATTATGATATTGATTTTTAGATATAAAATGATAGACTGTTTATATACATTGCAGGGGGCATAAAATGTTCGATAAAGGCGATTGTCTCATAGAAGTTCTACCCTATATAAAAAAGTTTTTTAAAAAAACTATGGTTATAAAATATGGCGGAGCTGCTATGATTGATGAAAATTTAAAAAATAGTTTTTCAAAAGATGTTTCTTTGCTAAAATATATAGGAATTAACCCGATAATAGTTCACGGCGGAGGACCTGCAATAGGCAAAACACTACAACAATTAAATATGGAGAGTAAATTCCATGGAGGACTAAGAATAACTGATGAAGCGACTATGGAGGTTGTTGTGATGGTGCTGGCAGGAAAAGTCAACAAAGAGATAGTGTTAAAAATCAATCAAAACGGCGGAAAAGCTGTCGGTGTAAGCGGTGTAGATGCATCTATAATACAGGCTAAAAAGAAGTTAGTAGAGGATGTAGATTTGGGACTTGTAGGAGATGTGGAACTTGTCAATCCTATGATTTTAAATCATTTATCGGAAGACGGGTATATACCGGTTGTTGCACCTATAGGTGTTGACGAAAACGGAAAAAGATACAATATAAATGCAGACAGTGTCGCAAGTGCAATCGCAATAAGTTTAAAGGCTGAAAAATTAATTTTTTTAACTGATTCAGACGGTGTTCTTGATAAAAACGGCGAACTTGTATCATCTGTGAATATTAAGAATATAGATAATATGATAAATGATTCTGTTATATATGGTGGTATGATACCAAAGATATTGTCAAGTAAAGAAGCCATTGAAAATGGTGTGAAAAAGGTGCATATTATTAACGGAACAAAGGTTCATTCTCTCTTGGAGGAAATTTTTACACTTACAGGAATAGGAACGGAAATACACGAAGATGAGTAAAAAATCAGGTGATTTTGATCTGTTATTATATGAATTAGCTGTATTGTTAGAATATGAAAAGGATTTAAGGCATACATATTTTGCCGCTTTAATCATTTTTATGCTTGCTTTCAATCTTGATAAAATAATTATATTTAAATACAGCAGGAGTAAAAAATGTTTTGACCCTAAGGTCGGATTAAAAAAAGAATATATTTCGGAAATAAAAGATATATGGGAAAAAAACAAGAGCGAGACCGGATATTTTGCAAGATGGCTTCTTGATATGTCCTGTGAAAAATTCAATCATACGGAGTGCAACGAAAAAATTCAGTCTCTAAATTTACCTTGCAATGAAGCGTCAAGATCAATAGCAAGCACATTTATAACCGATGAAGTTAAAAAAATTAATATTCAGGATATTAAAAACAGACGAATACAAAACATTTTGAAAGAGATAGAGATGACAAGCGCTTTTTATATTCCTCTTTTGTCAAGAGGCAAGCTTACAGGTTTTATACTTTGCTCCGGTGATTCTTTAGAGAAAGAGCGATTTGAGCCTTTTAAGAGTTTATTGGGAATAGTAATAGACAACTTTATAAATATTAAAGAGAGGGATAATATTAAAACATATCTTGATAAAGAAAGTTCACCCTATGTAAACAACCAAGAGCAAATATACAAATTAGGAAAAGCTACAGCTACGGTAGCACATGAGATGAAAAATGCTCTTGTCGGCATAATAGGTTTGTTTAACAAGCTAAAAAAACATATTGATAAAAATGAAAAAGCTCAAAGATATACATCCGTAATAGAGGATGAACTAAATAAGCTCTACAACTTTACATTAGATATCAATAAATATTCAAAAGATTTGTCTGTTGTGCAAAAGACCCGCGTCAATTTGCAGGAGTTAATCAATAAATCCATTGATATGGTTGAGGGAATCAATAGCAATATCGTTTTTTCAGTATATGTAGATGAAAAAGCTAAAGAGGCATATGTTGACAAGTCTCATATGGAAAGAGTTTTTATTAATTTGTTCAAAAATTCAATGGAGGCATACGGGGATAAAAAAGATGGTAAAATTACCGTTGTTATAGTGAAATCCGGTAACAATATTGTTATTAAAATAAGAGATGATGCGGGCGGAATTAAAAAAGATAACTTTAACAATATTTTAAAGCCTTTTTTTACTACGAAAAAGCAAGGTACAGGTCTTGGTTTGTCTATAGTGAGAGATATAATTAAAAAACATAACGGAACGGTAGAATTTAAAAATATTGATTCCAAGGGCTTGGAATGTACTATTCGCCTTCCGGCATAAAATAAATGGAGGTTGTTATGGGTAAAAAAATAATGGTAGTGGATGATGAAGACGCAATAAGACTTCTTTACAGGGAAGAGTTTGAAGATATGAATTATGAAGTTATAGATTGCGAAAACGGAGAATGTGCTTTGGAGATGTTTGAAAAAGAGAAGCCTGACCTTGTAATTTTAGATATAGCTATGCCCGGTATGAGTGGCTTGGATGTTTTGGGAAAAATAAAGGAGATGTCTCCCAATACTTATGTTATTATGTCAACGGCGTATTCTCATTACAAGCAGGATTTTTATACTTGGGTAGCCGATGCCTATATAGTCAAATCTCCTGACTTAGAACCCCTAAAGGATAAAGTAAAAGAACTCCTTGGAGAATGAGGAAAACTTATTTTCTTGACATTAATGCTAAAATTTAATAGAAACTACCGTAATTGAAAAGAATTTTTTGGAGGTGTACCTATGGCTAAGGTTTATGTTGATCAAGATGCATGTATTGGATGTGAAGCTTGCGCTGACGCTCTACCTGATGTGTTTGCTATGGAAGACGGAAAAGCTAAAGTAACAAATGCTGAAGGAGCTTCTTTGGAAGAAATTAAAGAAACTGCTGAAACTTGTCCTACAGAAGCTATTAAGGTAGAAGAATAATTTTATCCGAAAAGGGTGCATTAGCGCACCCTTTTTTTTATATTAAGATTGCCTCGTAGTTTTACATAAATTCATTTTTTTCATTTCTGTCTGTTTGCTATACTGTTTTAGGTGGTTTTTTAAAGATAACAGAGTTGATAATTTTTAGAAAACATTTAATTTATTGATTTGGTTTTTTGCGTATCTATGCCGATAAATAGTAATTCAATAACAATATGAAACATTATTTTTGGCAAGTGTAATGTTCAATCAAAAATAGTAATTGACATGCACTATTGAGTTAATATAATCAATATAGTTAGTAGATATAAAAACAGGGGGACTTGCATGCCTAAAATTGTAGTTTTTGTTGATGATTCAAAAACAGTTTTAATGACTGCTGAATTAGCCGTAAAACCCTTAGTTGAAAGTGGCGATATAGAAATAGTTACATATGATGAAGCTATGAACTTTTTATCGGATGTAGAAAAAGGATTTACATTTGACCTATTGATAACTGATGTAAATATGCCTAAGATTAACGGCCTTGATATGGCAAAACAAATAAAAAATAATCCACGATTAAAATTAAAACCCATCCTTGCTCTAACAACAGAAAATTCTCAAAAAATGAAAATGCTTGGTAAACAAATAGGTTTAACCGGATGGATAACAAAACCCTTTTCACCCACAACACTTGTTAAAGCAATTAAAAGAGTTTTGAGGATAAGATAGTGAAAAACATAGCTGTTATAGGCGATAATAAAAAACCAAAATTTTTCGAATCCGTTTTCAAGCAGGAAAGTATAGAGTATGATAAATTCAATGTAAAAGATATATTGGATAACATACAAAAATTAGAGGGGTTTGATGTAGTATTTTTAAACTTGGAACACAATATAAAAGATATAACAAACATAATTAAGAATATAAAAAATCTCGATAAAAACATAATTATTGTTGTAACAAGCCCTAACTTCACAGGCAACCATATAAATAAAGCAATTTCTTCTGGTGCAGATGACTTTCTCAAACAACCGATAAATAAAAGTATGATTCTAAAAAAAGTCTCAAATTACAAAACCTTATTGGATTTTAGGAAAAATAGGATACATGAAAACGAGAGCTTTTATAATCTTTTTACAGATAAAATTTTTAGCAGAAATACGAGATTTAATATAAACAAAGAAGATGATTTATCGGAATTTTGGGAATATTTTATTTTGAATGCCAGCAGTGAAGATAGTCTTTGCAAGTTAAATTTTATTTTTTCTATAGGTGAATGGTTGATAAGAAATAATAATAAATTTTTTATAGTATCCGAAGAAGACAGAGAGTATTACTATTTAACATTCAAATACACGCCTATTCCACAGACCGTTATACACAACCTAATCATAAAGAGTTGTGTTAAAGAAAGCGCAAAAATGGATGATTTTAGACTAAGCATCAAATTCAACAAAACAACACAACAAGAAACACAGCTACCACAAGATATAAAAGAAGAAAAAACAACAACCATTAGTGCAAAAGAATTTGTTGATTCCACTCCACTTGAGATTACTACTAAAATGGATGCACTTGAAGATATAGAGGAAGCTTTAACTGTTAAAATAAATCAATTTAGTTCCAATAAAGACAGAGAAACCTTAAAAGCCATAGGAGAGTTGTTTAAAGAATACGCATCAACAGTATTTTTGATGAATGAATTTGACAAACTATCCGAAGCGATAGATAAAATTGCAGAATACATAGAAAATGCAGATGAAGAAACAATTGATGAAAACGCAGATTTGATAGTTTCTGTTTTTTATTCTTTGGTGGACGATTTAATAAAATGGAGAACAGGTATATTTGTCAATCAAGAAACATCCGATATCCATTATCTCGACAATTCAATGATTGCATCATGTCTTCAGATAGAACACCTCTTAAACAAAAACTCTTCCAATCAAGACAATGATTATGGCGATGTAGAATTTTTTTGAAATATAAATATCAGTTATTTACAATACCAAATTATTTTATTGACAATTCTTAGATATTATATTAAATATATATAAACTTGTTTAGATTTATGTTGCTGCAGGTTAACTTAAGATTAACTTAATTAAGATAAGAAGGGAGTTTGTATGCTTAAAAAGGTAGTATTTGTGGATGATTCAAAAACCGTTTTAATGACTGCTGAGCTTGCTGTAAAGCCGCTTGTTGAACAACAGGTAATAGATATTATCACTTACGATGATGCAACAAAATTTTTATCTGATGTAGAAAATGATTTCTCTTTTGATTTACTCATAACAGACGTCAATATGCCAAATATAAACGGGCTTGAAATGGCTAAACAAATCAAAAGTAACCCTAAATTTATGGCAAAACCCATATTGGCATTAACAACAGAAAACTCGCCGGAATTAAAAACAATTGCTAAAGAGATAGGTCTAACCGGATGGATAACAAAACCATTCAAACCACAAACGCTTGAAAAAGCCATTAAAAGAGTGTTAAGGATAAGATAATGAATAATATAGCAGTAGTATATAAAAATAACAAACCAGCCTTTATTGATATATTCAAAAAAGAAAACATCAATTACGAAGAGATAAATATTGAAGACATAGCCGATGATGCATCTCTATTCAATAATTACGATGTAATATTTGTAGATATGGATGAAGACATAGATAAGGCATTAAAACTCATCAATAAAACAAAATTTTTAAAAGATAATAAGGTGGTTATTGCAACGAGTGCTAACCCTAATAATCTCAACATACAACAAGCAATTACTGCCGGTGCGAGTGATTTTTTAAGACAAAATATCGATGCGGAAACACTCCTGAAAAGATTAGAATACTACTCGGTTTCGGCAAATCAAAAAAAAGATAAAGCTGCATATGATGTTATCTTGGATGCGCAACCATATAATGTATTCACAGATAGTATATTAAAAAGAAGCATAAGATTTGATATAAAAAAAGAAGAAAATCTAACTTCTGCCTGGGATTATTTAATACACTATGCCGACTCAAAAGGCAATCTATGCGGGCTTAGACTATTTTTTTCAATAGCAGAGTGGCTTGTTAATAATACGGATAAATACCATATCATTTATGAAGAAGACGACGATAATCATTATGTTACAATGCAGTATAAGCCAATACCAAAAAAAGTTATATCAAGCTTAGCCGTGAAACATTGCAAGTATGATCGTATGAGGTATGATGATGAAAAGATTAGTGTCGTATTAAAAAAAGAACAAAATGCTCAAGAACAAATCCGGTATAAAAAAAAGATAAACGCTAAGGAGTTTATGGAAATGACACCGTTGGAGATTGGGGCAAAGTTGGATATGTTGGAAGATTTAGAAGATAGATTAACCTTAGAAATAAACAATTTATATACAAATAAAGATAGAGAATCATTGCAAACAATAGCAGATTTATTTAAAGAATACTCTAATATAATATTTCTTTTAAACGAGTTTGAAAAACTCTCCAATGCTATGAATATAATGGCAAATACTATAGAAAATATGGAAATCGGGATGTTAAATGAAGATGAGACTGTAAATTTGGTTGTTTCTTTGCTATACTCTCTGATTGATGACTTAAACAAATGGAGGATTAAGGTGTTTGTCAACCAGGAAGCTCAAGACGTTCACTATCTTGACGATTCGTTGCTTGCTTCTTGCAACCAAATAAGTAGCATTTTGCAAAGAGAGAATTCTTCTGAAAACGATGACGAATATGGAGATATTGAACTATTTTAAAAAATAATTATCGATAATCTCGGGAGAAGAAAATGTCAAAGAATGTATTAATTGTTGACGACTCCACAACAGTAAGGATGTATCATAAGCAGATATTAACAAATGCAGGGTACGAATGTGAAGAAGCAGAAAATGGAATGGAGGCGTTGGAAAAAGCTCAACATAAAGAATACGATTTGTATATAGTTGATATAAATATGCCGGTTTTAGACGGATACAGCTTTGTTAAGCGCTTGAGAGAAGGTGAAGGCCATATCGCTCCTGTTATCATAGTTTCCACAGAGTCAGAATCAAAAGATATGGAATTGGCATACGAAAGCGGAGCGAGTCTGTATTTAGTAAAACCTGTTAAACCGGAAGAATTGTTAATTAATGCAAAATTACTCACTTTTAATACGAGGTAAACGATGAATCCTATCTTAGAACAATTTTTAAGCGAAGCAAGAGATAACTTGTCCTATCTTGATCAACATCTACCCGAACTTAAAGACAAAGATGAAGAGGTCGTAAATGCTCTGTTTAGAGCAGCACACACATTAAAAGGCGGTGCCGGATTGGTTGGTTTTAGTGCCGTTCAAGAAATAACACATAAAACCGAAGACCTATTGGACGCCTTTAGAAACAATAAAATAGAATATTCTGATGAGATACTTGATGCCTTATATGATGCCGTGGATGAGGTTGTTGAGCTTGTGGACGCTGCCGAAGAAAAAGGTGATGTGGATTTGGATATAGACAAAGAAAAAATAGAAGAGATAAAGAGCAATATCCTTAAGTTACTTGACAAAAACACAGAACAAACACAAGAAAGCGAAATGATCGACACTCAATTAAATTTGTCCGAATTTTACGCAGGAGAACTTATTGATTTTAACCAAATATCAAATATAGACATACCCATACATACACCGAAAATAACAAATGACCTGTTAGAAAATGACAACTATTGGCTAATAGATATGGATTTGGATGAAGACACAATAAAATTCGGCAACGACCCATACTATATATTGTATCTTATAGGCGAAGAGAACATATTATGTTTATCATCTTCGGTCAATTGTAAAGAACTACAAGATGACCCATACCTATGGAAAACAAGAATAGTAGCCGTGGTTAAATCAAATAAAGAAGCTATGGAAGATGCTTTTTATAATATAATAGATGAGATTGCTATAGCACCGCTAAGCATTGAAAATCTTCTAAAAACCACATATGAATCTTTGGAAAGCGATGTATATGCAGATTTTAAAGATGAGCTTCATGATGCAATAAAAAACGGAAACATCATTCAAAAAATACAAACCATCACCGAAGTTATAAGCAAAGAAACAAAAGAAGGATATATTTTAAACCTCTTAAAAGATATATTAGAAAAATACCCGCAGGATTCTCAAGAATACAACCAAATACTTCAAATGGCGCTTGATGAGTTGGAGATAGAGATAGAAAGTATCGAAACTCAAGAAGAATCAAATGAAAAGACATTAGATAATAATGAAAATATCTCAAAACAAGAGATTGAAGCAGCGAAAAATATATTAGAAAGCCAGATAAAAGTCTTAAGCTTTTTTAAAGAAGAAGATAAGTCTTTTATCGAAAGAACAAAACTTGTGTTAAATAATGTTTCAAAAAGTTTAAACATAGATTGCAAAACACTTGATAACGCTTCTACAAAAGAAGAAATTAAAGATGTAATAGATAAAATAATCAGTAAAATAACAGAATTGGAAAGCACCGTTGATAAAAAAGATACCCAAGACAGTCAAGCCAAAGAAGAAAAACAAAAGGATACAGTCGGCAAACAGCCCGCAAAACTTGAGCATAAAAAAACAGACCCATCTGCCCATATACCCAAAACAGTTAAAATAGACCAATCAACCATAGACGAACTTATGGATATAACGGGTGAATTGCTTGTTATGAAAAACGCCCTACCCTATATAGCAAATAAAGTAGGAAAAATATCCGAAGAGCAGAGCAAACGAGAAGTTCTTAATAAATATGAAGAAATTAGTAGGTTAACAGACCAGTTGCAAGATAAGGTAATGGGTATGAGACTATTGCCTTTGAGCTATATATTCGGAAGATATCCAAAACTCATAAGGGAATTAAGCAAGAAATTAAATAAAAAAATCAAATACATAGAAGAAGGCTCAGAAACCAAACTTGATAAGATGATGATAGAAAAACTTGCAGACCCACTGATTCACATAATAAGGAATTCAATAGACCATGGAATAGAGACTGTAGAAGAAAGAAAAGCCAAAGGCAAAAATGAAGAGGGGGTGTTGAAGGTTGCAGCGCACTCCAAAGGCGATAGAGTATTTATAGAAATAAGCGATGACGGTGCAGGCATCAATACACAAAAACTAATATCGAAGGTGCTTGAAAAAGGTATGATGGATCCGGATAAGCTTGATTCTATGAGCGAAGAAGAAAAATTACAACTTGTATTCCTTCCCGGTCTATCAACAAAGGATGAGGTCAGTGAGCTATCGGGAAGAGGTGTAGGCGGAGACGCTGTTAAAAGAGTTGTGGATGAGCTTGGCGGAAAAATACACATAGAAAGCTCTATAGATCAAGGCACAACAATAGTGTTAGAACTTCCTGTAAGCGTTGCCTTAACAAACGTTTTCCATGTTAAATTAAATAATATAAACTATGCTATCTCTATGGAATATATGGTAGAAACGGTAAAAATAGA
>Ga0256842_1002338_pt1 | contig 13747 bp, 9 predicted proteins | sample 4559240metaG_FD_185973 | JGI IMG/M metagenome (GOLD analysis project Ga0256842, IMG submission 185973) | Hydrothermal vent microbial communities from Guaymas Basin, Mexico - 4559-240 | ecosystem: Environmental > Aquatic > Marine > Hydrothermal vents | place: Mexico: Guaymas Basin | collected...
GAATGCAAACTGGTACTCTCTGAAGCCGCCAAAGCCTGTTTGGGATGAGCAATAAGCTGCTATTAACTGCGAATTTTCCCTAACCTGTTCTGGGATCTTCTTGTATAGTTCATCCATGCTCTCGCTCGGAAGGTAAAAGTAGGAGAAGAGCAAGAGCGTGGAGAGTATGATTGTGGTTGTGATGATGAGCAGTCTTATCCGGCTTCCTCCTGTTATGGATAGTGGAATGGTACCCACCCCCCACGCCGGCATTCAATCCGAACAGACAATCGGGAGTATCCCTTCGCCTCCCACTCTGTTTCAGGATAAATTTTGTACTGGTAATATTTTCTGGATTGTGCAAACCATGCTATTCCTGCGTATTCCCCGCTGAGTGTGGCCTCCCAGCGCCAGGGTTCTGGCTTAATCTCAAACGCCTGCAACCGCTTTACAACACTGGAGAGATTCTCCAAACTCCACGGCGGGTAATCATAACTGTCATTGTAGTGCTTCTGTTTGAATTCAAAAGTAATATTCAGCGGAAAGAAAATCCTAATAACGTCTTTAGTCTCATTGAAAGGCTGGACAGTTATTATCACTCCCCTACTTGCATTGTCTCCCGCTGGAAGAATCAACAACCCCGGATACCCAGAAAGCCCGTAGTGCACCCATGCATCTCCAACTCTACCGATTATGTCTCCTGTTGATAATTCGCTGGCGCCGAGGATTTCAACCTGCCAGTAGCTTTCGTTTGCCTTTAACACTTCAGGCAATGCCGGCTGAAGAGCTTCAATCTCCCCATTCCTGTAAATCCTGCCTTTGTAAAGGAATAGCTTACAGTTGTCGCAGTTTTCGAAGTTTTTGAGTTTTTCTGGGCTTGTTGCCAGCACGGAGTAATTGAACGGTGTTTCGCAGGTTATCTTGTTCTCCTCTTTGTCCCAGAAGATTTTGAAAAAGTTTGAAATCTTAAAAGTGTAAATGCTGAATGTTTGATTCTCTGGATTGTAAAATGCGAATTGGTACTCTCTAAACCCGCTGAAGCCAGTTATAGACGAGTAGTACGCCGCTATCAACTGCGAATTTTCCCTAACTTGCTCTGGAATTTTCTGGTAGAGACTGCTCATGGTTTCGTTGGGCTGGTTAGAGTAAGCGTAAGCAAAGAGCAAGAGAAGAAGAATCAAAAAGAAACCAAAGACGGCAAAAAGCTTCCTCATCCCCAAACCACCTCCATGAAGTAGCCAACACCAGTATATGGACCTGTTTTGGGAGTGAAGCTATTGTCCAAGTTTAATGGCGGTAGGGATTAGGAGTATTCTCTGCCTACGGGGATTATTTTCAGGTTTAAAGGCGTCCTGTATCCATTCTGGATCATCATGTCCGCTTAGGAATGAATAAACTGCCTTCCATGCAGAACAATTCCAGTAATGCCCATTGTAAATTCTCCCCCTCCACTGGTATGTGAGCATGTCTTCGGGTGAGTTGTATCCTTGGAGTTCCCAGATTTTGCTGGTTTTGTCCCATAGCTCATTCGCATCCTTCTTGAATTTTTCGTAATCTTTTGGCGTGCTGAGTTCACTCCACTCCCACTGTTTATTCATGACCGAGTGAATACTCATGAAGTCATCAGATAGAATTTTAAGCTCATAGTAGTAGTAAATCGAAGCATCAATTAGTTCTCTTATTCCCGATGAAATAACTGCTGCAGTGTGTAGCGTTCCAGCGTACCAGATCTGGTACTCGCGCTCGTGCCAATCCTCGTACTCATCCCCAAGCCAGAAGACGTAGTGGCCGAGCTCGTGTCCCAGGGTTCTGCCCCAGCTAACGTCCCCTATAGAGCCACTGTTCCCCGGCCTGCCCTGATACTTCTTGGGCATCATAACCCTTCCACCGATCCAGTAACCACCAATTGAAGCCTGAGGCCAAGCATCCGAACCTCTCTCCCAAAATTCCACTGTCCTATTGTACACCCTAACATCAGCCTTATCCCAGTTCCTCTTATCGTCCCAGACAGTTATCTTCGTTATCATCGCGTAGCCGTCCGTGTAGTCGTAGACGAAGTCGCTCGCCTTCCTGATGCTGTAAGCCAGGTTCTCTTTGTCCTCCTCGCTCATGTCCCACTCCACCGACACCGTGAGCTCGATGCCGAGTATATCCCTCTTCGCAGGGTCCTTGCCGATCAAAACCTCCACCGCATTCGGAACGCCGTCGCCATCATAGTCGCCGAGCTCGTCCATCTCGTTCAGGCTTTCGGCGATCCACGGCTCGTAATCCCACAGAAGGTAGGCGTCGCTCGGGTCGAACCTCTCTGAGATTCCGCTGGCTTCCAGCTCTTTGTTCAGCTCGACCTCGCGCCAGAAGGGTATCCCGTCCGGCTCGTCCGGCACGATGACGAACCAGATCTCCCCGTCGTGCTCCTCCTGAGAGGAGTACGTGACGAGCTCTATGGTGTCCAGCTCTACGGGGTTGCCCCTCGCAGGGACTATCTTGGCCCTTCCCCTTACCGGCTTTTCCGGGGCGGCCCCGTGAGTCGTGGTGTTCGCCGCCTTCTCTGAGGATGTGCTGGAACTGCCGGTGGACGTTCCGGGCCTGACCTTGAGAACCTTCGCGTTGTGGGTGTTCACGAGGGTGACGTTGACAACGCTGCCGTTCTCAAGGCGCACCTCAGCGACTGTGACCCTCTTCGGTTTCCGGATTACCCAGCCTTGGCCCCTGGAGTCCAGCCTGACTTCGCTCACGTTCTCAAGCGAATACGCCTTCATTACCTCTCCCTTGATCCCCTTCTCCTCCATTATGCTCTCGTACTTGGCGTAGACCTTGAGGTCTTTCTCGGGCTCTCTGGATGTAACACCACAGGAGCCGTCGCCGCAGCCGCTAAGGTGGCCGTAGCCGAAGTATCTCTCCTCGTCCTCCGGGTAATCATCACCGCTCCAGGTTCCGGTTTTCATGTTGTAATAAATCGTCGCAACTGTCCCCGGGCCGGGGGAGACGTCAATATCCTCTCCCTTTTTATCGCCCTCTCTGTCGTAGAGGTGGAAGGTTATCGGGATGTAGGTTTCGTCATCCGGGACGTTGAAAGTGGCCTTAGCTATCGCGTAATCCTCAAGGTTGAGGGACGGGTCTGATGTTGGAAGGATTTTATTTTCCTTGTCGTCCTGGTCGTTTGTGAGGAAGAGCGTCCTTGTCTGCCCGTTTACTGTGAGGGTAAGGTTCATGTCCGCGGGGTTGTGGCCGAGCAAAGCACTATCCACATCGTCCAGCGCCCTCGCCCTGAGGATGTAGACCGTTATCTCGTAATTGCCGACGGGGTTCATGTCCCTGGAATCTATGACACCATCCCCGTCGGTGTCCGGGTTGTTGGGGTTGAGCCCGTATTCCCGCTCCTTCTGATCGATAAGATAGTCACAGTCGGAGTCCATGAAGAACGTCACCGTTCTGCTCATTGAATCACTCCCTCCCGGATACATGAGAACGACTTCAATGGTATGCTCGCCTTCTTCCATTGGAATGGTTAAGGCAAACGTTGTTGGATTGTATGGATCTATCTGAATCCCCAGGCTTTTCTTCTCGTTTCCATCGATGTACACCTTCAGCGTTCCAAAGGCTGTTGTTTCTCCGTAGTTGTTCACCGTGACGTTAATAGTTGCATTTCCGCCGCAGAGGATTTTGTTTACGCTCATTCCCGTTATCACGGGCCTCGGCATGTCCGGGATTAGATTCGGCCTTGGCTGTGGCTCCAAAAGCGCAACGGCCCCCCCACACTCATGAGTAGGAGAAAGGCCACAATCATCGACGTAACGGCTCTTCTTTTTCCCATGTTCGTCACCTCAAACTTTCACAGAATAAATTATGTATCATGGGCTTTTAACATTTACTTAAGCACTCAGAGTGATAACACCCCCGAAACCCTTTTAAGATTCCGATCTTTTTTGCTCACGGAGGGTGATACATTATGAGAGGGCTCCTCGACGAGGCAAGGGAGCTATCGATCTTCACGGCTTACAACACGAACGTTGACGCGATAGTATACCTCAACAGCCAGATAATCCAGAGGCTCATTGACGAGTTCGGGGCAGAGGCCGTCAAGAGGAGGATAGAAGAGTACCCGAGGGAGATAAACGAGCCACTGGACTTCGTTGCCAGGCTCGTCCACGCCCTCAAGACGGGAAAGCCGATGGCCGTCCCGCTCGTGAATGAAGAGCTTCAGGCGTGGTTTGACTCCCACTTCAAGTACGATGTGGAGAGAATGGGGGGCCAGGCGGGAATAATAGCCAACCTCCTCGCCAATCTCGACTTTCGGAAGGTAATCGTTTACACCCCTCACCTAGCTAAGAAACAGGCCGAGATGTTTGTGAACAAGCCTAATCTATTCTACCCTGTCGTTGAAGATGGAAAGCTCGTTCTGAAGCACCCCCGCGAGGCCTACCGCGAGGGCGACCCGGTTAAGGTGAACCGCATTTTCGAGTTCCGCGCCGGGACGACCTTTAAACTGGGCGACGAGACGATTACCGTCCCTTACTCGGGCCGCTTCATTGTGTCTGCCCGCTTCGAGAGCATAAGGATCTACACGAGGCCGGAGCTGAAGCCCTTCCTTCCCGAAATCGGCCTCCAGGTTGACGGTGCTATTCTTTCAGGCTATCAGGGGATAAGACTTCGCTATTCCGACGGAAAGGACGCGAACTATTATCTCAGAGAGGCCAAGAAGGACATCCTCCTCCTCAAGCGCGAGAAGGACGTCAAGGTGCACCTTGAGTTCGCCTCAATACAGAACCGCGAGCTCAGGAAGAAGGTCATCTACAACCTCTTCCCGCTCGTGGACAGCGTCGGCATGGACGAGTCCGAGATAGCCTACGTCCTCAACGCCCTCGGCTACTCCAAGCTCGCTGAGAGGATATTTACATACAACCGCATCGAGGACACAGTCTTAGGCGGAAAAATCCTCATAGACGAGATGAACCTTGAGGTTCTTCAAATCCACACGATTTACTACCTCATGTACATCACCCACGCCGACAACCCGCTGAGCGAGGACGAGCTCAGGAGGAGCCTTGAGCTCGGAACAACCCTGGCCGCTGCGAGGGCATCCCTCGGTGACATCCGCTCGCCGGAGGACTTCAAGGTCGGTTTGAACGTCCCCTACAACGAGCGCGGTGAATACGTCAAGCTCCGCTTTGAAGAAGCAAAGAGACGCCTTAGAACCAGGGAGTACAAGGTCGTGATAATCCCCACGAGGCTCGTCAGCAACCCGGTCTCGACCGTGGGGCTGGGAGATACCATCTCAACGGGAGCGTTTACGAGCTACCTTGCCCTTCTCAGGAGGAAGGGGGCGCTTTGAACACTCGAATCTTTTTTATTTTGACTTACCAATTGGTACGGTATAGTGTACCAAACATTTTTAAGGATTGGTACGGTATAGTGTACCATGGGATCTGATGACGTTAAGCGCTATATCCGCCTCTTTCATGAAAGAGACCTGCCGGAAGTTTTGAAGCGGGAGCTGGAGGTTTCCTTGAACCCTGGGAAAGCTACTGTAATAATCGGCCCTAGGCGCTCGGGGAAAACCTATCTCCTCTATTCGCTGGTCGGTGAGGAGAAGGAACGCTATGTATATCTAAACTTTGAGAACCCCCTCCTATTCGGGATAACCGGTAGGGACTTTCCGAAAGTTGTAGATGCTTACTTTGACCTCTATCCAGAGAACGTTGGAAAAGAAGTCTTCTTCCTTCTCGACGAAATTCAGAACGTCCCTGACTGGGAGATAGGCGTGCGGTATCTCCTTGATGAGGGATTCATGGTTGCCGTCACCGGCTCTTCTTCCAAGCTCCTCTCAAGGGAGGTTGCCACCCAGCTAAGGGGACGTGGAATTTCCTATACCCTCTTTCCGCTCTCGTTCCGGGAGTTCCTTCAGTTTAAGGGGGTTGGGCTTAAACGGCACGACGTCTATGGCAGAAAGGTTCACAGGATAAAGGAGCTCTTGGAGGAGTATCTGCGGTATGGCGCCTTTCCGGAGGTAGTTCTGCTCGGCGATAAGATTCGGATCCTTGAAGAGTACCTCTCGGTGATGATAACAAAGGATGTCGTAGAACGGCACGGAATACGGAACGTGGCCCTAATCGAGGCCCTTGTCAAGCTTCTGCTATCGAACTACGCGAAATACACTTCCTACAGCTCAATCCACCGCTTCCTCAAGTCGGAGTTCGGGACGTCTAAAACAACCGCCCTTGAATACCTCAGAGCACTTGAAGACTCTTTCTTTGTCTTCTTCCTTCCTAAGTTTGCCCGTTCCGAAAAAGAATCTCTCAGAGCTCCCAAAAAGGTGTACCTTATTGACACTGGCTTTGCACTCTTCTCAAGAAAAGACCCTGCGCGAGACATGGAAAACACCGTCTTCCTCGAACTTCTCAGAAGGAAGCACTACCGGAACCCGCTCCTCAACCTCTACTACTACGGTGGCTCCGGTGAAAAAGAAGTTGATTTCGTTATGTCAGAATCAGGGAAAGTCGTTGAGCTTATTCAGGTAACCCTGAGCCTTAGTGACGCCGAAGAAAGAGAGTTATCCGTCCTTACCGAAGCCGGCAGGAGCCTCGGCTGTAAGAACCTCACAGTGGTGACGCTCGACGAAGAAGGAACCATTGAAAGGGATGGTCTCAGAATAAACGTTGTTCCCCTCTGGAAGTTCCTGCTTGGCGTTCGTTGAATACACTTGACTATGTAATTCAGCAATTCAGTTCTTCAACAATTAAAGAAAAACTTCAAAAAAGAAATTCGTGAGTTAAACCATGAACGCGAGATGCCCCAGTCCTTCCATCAGGCCTGCTTCCCTGAGAACCGCTTTGAGGTTTCTGAACCTTGAGCGCATGACGAAGAGCTCGTAGAACCCTTCAAGGTTGCCCCAGTGGCCGTAGGCTGAGAGGGCGAGGTACATTACCTCCTTTGGCTCGAGCTTCCTTCCGAGGCTCTCGTTAACGGCTTTGAGCCCAGGTTTTATCTTATCAAGGAGTCCCTCCCTTGCTATGAGGTGCAGCATGAGGTCTTCCACAGTTGGCTTTTTCCACTCTATCAGCTCGTCCTCAAATGGAAGGCCGATTATCAGGGGAACCACTTCTGTTTTTCCGACTGTATATCCCATAGCAGTTTTCTCGTGCTCAAAGCCTGAAATCTTTCCGGCTATTGACTCTAGGGCGGCTTCTCTGCTCTCGTCTATGTCAATCGCCACACCCAGCCTCTCGACAGAAAAGTCGAAAACTTCCATCGCCCTGAGGAAGTTGCCGAGGTTCCTTATCACCCCTGAATTGCCCTCGCTCGGAATGACGGCCAGGTAAACCCCGTCCCTCTCCAGAAGGTCAAAGTTGTCCCGTTCAAAAACTTTCTCAATGAATCTAAACTGGTAAGGGGCTTTCCTGCTTTCCCTGAACTCGAAGAGCTTCTTGAAGACCGCCTTGAAGAACTTGGCATCGGTTTTTCCTTCTACAAAGAGGACGCTTGCTCTTGCTCTCTCACCAGAAAAGCCGCCGCGGACATCGAAGTCGAGGTATTTCCTAAGCTCATAGACCTCTTTGAGAGTCAAGCTCTTGCCTGTGTCAGAATACACCAAAACGTTCTCTTCGCCCTTCCGAAACTTCCAAGAGATCAAGTCAACCAGCTCAAGGCTGGCGGTAACGACGGTTTCATCGCCAGTAAGGGAGTTCACGAACCCAACAAGCTCATTCCTGTTTTTTCGATATTCTGGAAACAGAATGACATTTTCATCGGCAAAGCTTTCCCATTGTTTTCCGGTTACTAACCTCATTCACTTCACCACAAGTTTATCCGGAGTCTTCCTACCTTGTTTTCTCTCTTCAGCCCTTCGATACTGGGATACAGCCCTCTCTCGTGCTCAGGTCTGGGGTTCATCATCTTATCAGCATTGGATTCACTCATCATCGCGCTTTATCTTTAGATTTTCCCAGTTATAAAATTAAGGGACATGTCGGAGGGAAGAAGACAAAAGGTTATAAGCCAACGTCTGCCTAGCTTTCTCAGATGAGAGACTTCTAGGGTGATGCTCATGGTGGTTAAGGAGTGTCCCGAATGCCACGGAACTGGAAAAGTTAAAGTTGGCGAGAAGGAATGCCCCGTTTGTGGGGGGTGGGGCTACGTTCCGGCTGATTTCAAAATAGGGGACAAGCTCAAGGGCTACAGAAACCTCGATTACTTTGGGGTTGAGGACGAAGTTGATGAAATCCCCTGTCCCGAATGCCACGGAAAAGGGGTTGTCCCGGTTTACGATACCTGTCCGACGTGCGGCGGGACTGGTCGCGTTCTAGCGTGTGACATCTGCGGTAAGGTGAAGGGGCCCTGGGAACCCGGTATGGAGACTACCTGGGTCTGTCCTGAGTGCCTGAAAAAGTATAAGGTCGTTTACATCCTCGACAAGACCTGTGACTATGAGGACGTTGAAGTAGGCAACGTTTACAAGGGAACGATTGACAGGGTCGAGCGCTTTGGCGTCTTCGTCAAGCTCAATCCCCACGTTGTAGGCCTAATCAAGAGAAAAGACCTCCTTGGCGGAAGGGAGTACAAACCAGGAGAGGAAATCCTCGTCCAGGTTCTCGACGTCAGGCCGGACAAGAGGGAGATTGACCTCATAGAGTCCGCCCTCAGACACTACAAGGAGGTCGTTGTTAGAAAAGAGCTCCCTGTTACACCAATAGCCGAGCTAAGCAAGGACATGGCGGGCAAGACAGTGAGGGTACAGGGTAGAGTCACCCAGATACAGGTCACCGGCGGGCCAACCGTCTTTACGATAACCGACGGAACCGGCATAACCTGGGCGGCCGCCTTCGAGGCTCCTGGAGTGAGGGCTTATCCAAACATAAACGTCGGTGACATCGTGGAAGTAATAGGGAAGATAGCCTTCCACTCTGGCGAAATCCAGATAGAAGTCAGCGACATGGCTAGACTCTGGGGGCCGGACGCGGCAAGAGTGAAGCAGCAGATAGAGGCGGAGCTCGACAAGCGCGCCCAGCCGAAGGATGTTGGCTTCCTCGTTCAGAGTGAAGTCTTGGAAAAGCTCAAGCCGAAGATAATGAAGGCGGCGTTCATGATAAGGCGTGCCATCTATGAGGGCAGACCCATAATCCTAAGGCATCACGCTGATACCGACGGCTACACCGCGGGTTTGGCTCTAGAATACGCTATAGTCCCGCTGATAGAGAGCATCTCACCCGATCCGGGGGCAAGGTGGAAGCTCTTTAAGAGAAGGCCTAGCAGGGCGCCTTTCTATGAACTGGAGGACGTCCTCAAGGATATAATCTTCATGATAGAGGATCACGAGAAGTTCGGCGATCCGCTCCCGCTTTTGGTCATAGTCGACAACGGAGGAACGAGCGAGGACATTCCCGCTTATAAGAGAATAAAGGCCTACGGCGTCCCGATAGTGGTCATAGACCACCACGACCCGCGCGAGTGGATCAGCGAGGACAAGGCCAAAGTTGATGAATACGTTGATGTCCACGTCAACCCGCACCACGTCAAGCGCGGCTACTACGAACTCACTGCGGGAATGCTGGCGACTGAGGTAGCACGCTTCGTTAACCCTGAGGTGGAGGACAGGATAAAGCACCTTCCAGCGATAGCCGGAACCGGTGACAGGAGCAAGGCGCCGGAGTTTTACCAGTACCTTGAGATAGCGAAGAAGGCCAAGGGATTAACAGAAGAAGACCTGAAGAAGATCGCCGAGGTCATAGACCACGAGGCCTTCTACTGGAAGTTCATGGACGGGCACGGCATAATTGACGAGATTCTACTCCTTACTGGCAACCTGCAGAGGCACCGCCAGTTAATAGATGCGATTTATCCGGAGGTCAAGGAGAAGCAAGAAAAAGCCCTAAAAGCTTCCCTGCCGCACGTCAAGAGCGTCGTCCTACCGAATGGCATAAGGTTCAACACGATAGATGTGGAGCTCTTCGCGCCGAAGTTCTCCTATCCCTCCCCGGGCAAGCTCTCTGGTCTCATTCACGACTACTTCAAGGAGAAGTACGGCGAGGACGCGCCGATACTTACTCTTGCTTACGGACCTGATTTTGCTGTTGTCAGGGCCAGCGACGGGATGGCGGCCTACAACTTTGACCTCAACGCAATAATCCCGAAGCTCCAAGAAAAGTTGCCCTCCGCAGGGATTGAAGGAGGGGGCCACAGCTACGCAGGTTCAATTAAATTCTTCGAGGGCATGAGGAAGGAAGTGCTTGAAGAGTTCGCCAAAGAGGTAGTGAAGCTGAAGAGGGCCTGATGTCAACCTTTTTAACCTCTATTTCATAATCCCTTTGGTGAAGGCTTTGAAAGTGGTTCTTGAAGTAACTTTTAGGATGGGCGGAGTCAGCTTCCGCGGTACACGATGGGAAGATGGAAACCTCGTTTTCGAGTTTGAAAGGCTCGGAGATGCGTTCATTCAGGTTCTCAGCAATCAACGGGTTGAAGTTGAGGTTGACAAGGTTCCCCAAAAGGTCCTCGTCGAGCTGAAGACTAAGGAAGGCGGAAAGGCCTTCGAGGCCTTTGAGAGGAACGGAACTTATCTGGCAGCTGAACCTTAGGCCGTTGACCTTTTAAGGCCCAATCTTATTACTTCTTATTGGTGAGAGCATGAAGCTCGTCTCATTCGACGTCTGGAACACTCTCCTAGACATCAACGTCATGCTGGACGCGATAGCCGTTGAACTGTCCAGGCTCATGGGGACGTGCATCGTTGACGTCGTCGAGGGAATGATAGCTACCCGCGAAAGGATAAAGCGCATGAGGGCAGAGACCACAGGAGATCCTACAAGAACCCTTGAGGAGAGCCAGGAGATGTTAGCAGAGCTTTTAGGAACGGACATCGAGGTCGTGAGGAGAGCTGCTGCGAGGGCAACCCTCAACGTAGGCGATGAGATAGTCCTCCCAGGAGCGAAGAAAGCCCTTGAAGGCGTCAAGAAGAGGGGCCTTAAGGTCACAGTCACCGGCAACGTGATGTTCTGGCCAGGTTCATACACGCGCCTCCTGCTGGAGCGCTTTGGACTCATGGACTTTATAGACAGGACTTTCTTCGCCGATGAGGTGTTCGCTTACAAGCCGATGCCGGAGATGTTTAGGAAACCATTAGAAGCCTTCGGCGTGAGGCCAGAGGAAGCGATTCACATCGGGGATACTTATGCCGAGGACTTCGAGGGCGCGCTGAGGGCGGGCATGTGGGCCGTCTGGATTAATCCTGAAGCCGAGGAAGTGAGAAAAATCCACGAGAGGGGCTTCGAGGTGCCGAGCGTTGAGGGGATTCTGGAAGTGCTGGAGATGCTTGAATCGGGAAGTATTTAAAGGAGGGCTGTAGAAACTATGGTTGGTGGGAGCATGAGCGAAGTTGTCGAAAGGCTGGAGAGGATTGAGAGACTGCTTATAACCCTCAACGCCAAGATAGACAACTTTCTCGGGTATGAAGAGTTATCTGAAGAAGAGAGAAAAGAACTCCAGAAAATGCGCGAGGAGATCAAGAGAGGAGAGTTCGTTAAGTTCGAGGAACTTTTTGAGGAGTGACTGATGTACGAGGTTATCTTCACGAAGAAGGCCGCCAAGCAGGTGAGGGCGTTACAACCCGCACACAGGAGAAAGCTGAAAGAGATAATTCTTCGCCTCTCCGAAAATCCCTTCTCTTACCCCTCAAGAAGATTCGGGGAGAGGAGCACACGTACAGAATAAGGGTTGGCCAGTTCAGAATCCTTTACGAGGTGGACGATGAGAACTTCAGAGTCGTAATCTTCAAGATTGAGCGGAGAGAGCAAGCTTATAGATAGCTCGCAGGACTTGTTCCACAGAATTTTTATCCAAAAGGAGGCGATAAAAGGAAAAGCGAGCTTTCACTTCCTCCCCTTCGGCTTCAGCCATGCGCTCAGACCGACCTGCCTCGTCTTCTGGTATCTTAAGTCCTCCTTCCTATAGCCAAAGGCCCTGAGAATCCTCTCAACGGCCGGAAGAACTTGATTCTCGATGTAGTATTCGGCGTCATATTTGTGCTTCGTCGGGTCGAACTCATCCGCTGGAATCGCCCTGTCGCCTACCCTTCCGGAGCCCTTCAGGACGATGTAGCTTATCACCGTTCCCGGACGGATTTTTATTCCCCTCGCCGCGAGGCGTTTCGCCACGGCCACATGCGGGCCAGTAGCTTTATAGTCCCTCAAATCGCGCGTTATCTGCTCGTGAATGACAAGCTTCTCGGGCGGGACTTCATACTTCCTCAGCTTTTCGGTTACCTCCTTGACTATTCTCACGGCCTCCTCGATGTCACCGTGCTTGAGTATTGCCTCTAAAACTTTGGCCTGCGTCTCCTTCGCTATCTCGCTCCAGTCGCGCCTCACTATCTCCAGCCCGCGCGTTGTTATCTTGCCCTCCTCGTCTATCAGGGCGTACTTCTTTTTGGTCACGAAGAAACCTCTAAGATAGAAGCCCTCGTACTCAAGTTCCAACATACCGGGCAGTTTGGCATTGATGTACTTGAGAAACTCCTTAGCCTTCTTCTTCACGGTCTCGGCGTCAGCTCCGGGGATTGTTGCAAAGAAACCGTCCGTATTGTGGACAAGTATTCCGTTCGCGAAGAACCTGTGGGTCTCGTCTACTTCGATATCGTAGACATAGCCGTCATAGGGAATTTCCTCTATCTTCCGTGGATACACCAAGTCAAATCCGTAACTATAGGCCCTTTTCTTGTTTGTGTAACCACCTAAGTTTTCGGAGAGCTTTGATGTTTTTCTGTTCAAAACAAACCCTATTCTCTTAGCAAAGCGGTGTTTGTTCTTTATCCTGACGTGGAGTGAATGTGTCCCGCTTTCTTTTCCAAGGTAGCGGTTTGGCTTGGTCTCGGTGAACATCGAGTTTGAAACGCCTACGAGCCACAACAACTTTCTTACAGAATCGCTGAGTTCTGGATTAACGCTCGTTAGCCTTACCTCTGGAATTCCCCTGCGAAGGCTTACCGTTCCATCCGCTGAAAACAGCCCACGTAGAAATGCCTCTATGTATTCTCTGGGAAGGTTGAACATGAAGTTGGGAATTCTCTTGTTCCCGTTCTCGTCTTTGAAGTACCTGACCATGAAGCCTGCCAGCCACTTTGAGAGTATCGAAACGTCACCAGGTTTGCCTTTGTTGTAATAGTTGGAAATTATGCCCGCATCTTTTAGAGGTTTCAGGATTTTCCTTTCGATTTCCTCCTTGTCTAACCCAAGGGAGAGACCAACGTAATATTTGGCCCAGTTTGAATGCCCTCCCCAGTTGCCATCGCCAACCAATAGCCCTATAAGTTCCCACAGCCTAACGGCGGTTTGAGTCGGCTTAATGCTCCTGGCAATCGGCTGGTTTGGTGTGATGAGTGATTTAACTTCTTTGCCGATTTCCTCGGGCTTTACTTCCACGAGACGCTCTTTCAGCGGCTTTCCAGGCTTCACCTTGCTGGTGTTCAGGTAGCCTATTAACGAGTGGTCCTCAGTAACGTCAAGATACCATGAGTTCGTGAACCAGAGGCGGTAGATTTTCTTGTTCGTCCTGTGCCTCATTACATGGGGAACTCTCCTCCAAACGAGCCGACCCCTGTTGTCCAGCGTTAACGCCTCAACGCCTTCAAGAACGCAGTATTCTTTCTCTCCAATCCGATAATCAACGCGCTGGAAGAGTTCTTCAATTGGCACGAATTCGACCTTTCCGTTCCTCCTGATTATGATTTCGGTCTCGCCCGTAACACTGTCCGCGTAGAGCACTTTAAAGCCAAACTTTTCCT
>Ga0256842_1002339_pt1 | contig 13744 bp, 9 predicted proteins | sample 4559240metaG_FD_185973 | JGI IMG/M metagenome (GOLD analysis project Ga0256842, IMG submission 185973) | Hydrothermal vent microbial communities from Guaymas Basin, Mexico - 4559-240 | ecosystem: Environmental > Aquatic > Marine > Hydrothermal vents | place: Mexico: Guaymas Basin | collected...
TCTTTCCATCAGATTAACTGCTTCCAAAAAATCTCTTTTGAAAACTTTTTCATCCACTTCTTCAAAAAGTTCTTTAAAATCTTCATAAATTTCTTTTAACGTTTTCACACCATCAAACAAAAGAAAAAGACGTTTCATTGAGGAATTCATATACTCAGCAAGCGGCGGATTTTCATTTAAATACAATAAGAAATCGTTAATATCAACCAGATAGCAATCAAAATTTGCCAAAAAAACTTCATGTCCTCTAATCTTAAGTATTTTTCCATACAGTAGATCTTTATCCATATTATTACCTCCGACTCATTCTATAATACTGGTTCAAGCAATAAATCTTCATCGTAGTGTGTTCTGGGTTCTACATTTAAAATGTCAAATTCATGTTTTACCTTATCTACATAGTTAAGCACAGAGTTGTGTTGCCAGGCATACCAACCAACACGTTTCCAAATTTCTTCCACTGATTCTTCAAGAATATTTCCTATTTTAAAAGGTGCCTGACAATCAATTCTTACATCTCCATTGGGACGAATAAGAATAAAATCTGTACTTCCTATAACATGGTAGCGCAAAGATGCAGCTGGGTCCAAAGCCTTAACAACTAACATCCTATTGCCATATTCTCCTCTCTTCTTTTCTATTCTTTCTTCAATCTCAAAAAGTTCCTGTTCATTTAACTCTAATTGTCCCTTATTTTTAATGGCTCTACCCGCATACATAAATGCTCCTATTATAATCCTAAAAGCTCCAAGCATATAAGCCTGATCTATTAAATCTTCTAATTGATGTAAGTTAAGTTTCATTATCACTGAGGCTACCGCTACTGGTAAACCATAAGATTTTGCCAACAAAGCTGCCTTTATTACTCTATCATATGATCCTTTTGCTCCTCTTATTTTATCATGGACTTCTGGAGTTGCTCCATCAATACTAAATTGGATGAAAGAAAAATCATACTTTGCAAGTTTATTTATCCACTCTTCATCAATTAACATCCCATTTGTAATAAATCGAAAATAAGCTCCATTTTTATGAAAGATATCCATTATTTTTATCAATGTATCACCCAGTAATGTTGGTTCACCACCACTTATAACCACATCTCTAATTGGAAATTTAACCAAATTTTCCACTATTCCAACCCATTCATCTCCAGTAATTTCACGATCTTTTGTTGTCCCAGAATTATTATAACACTGTAGACATCTCTGATTACATTTATAAGTAAGTTCTAATTGAACACCTATTGGATAATCAAATCTTTTTGGGATTAAAATGCTTCTCTTTAATCGCTCTCTAAGTGCAAATTCTTTTTTCAAACTTTTTGCATACATTAACAATTTTTGGTAATATAATTTTTCTTTTTTGTCTTTAGAACTTTCCAAGCGTTCTTTAATAAACCTTTCATATTCATTTAAATTTTTTGATATTCTTTTCTTGGCCTCATTTATAATTTCCTTATCATCCATTCCTTACTTCCTCCTTTTATAGGAATACGGTACCGTTTCCAATAAAATAATAGGTAGCATTATATATATATATATATCCTGTCAACACAAAAGTTAGAAAAATCCTCAAATTATAGTTTCCTCCTTCTTACCCCCTTTAACTCTATCCCCTCCACAAGTCCTTTGAGCAGGGTTTTACCCAACAGAGATGTAAATTTTTTAACGTTTTCTCCCATTACCACAAAAGATGGCATGAAAAGAATTGTAAAAAATGTTGAGGAAAGCAATCCCCCAACAGTTGCAATGCCAAGTGATTTCCACACATCCTGAACATTTTTCTCACCCCCAATTATAAGTGGAAGCATCCCCACAACCGTTGTCAGGGTGGTTAAAAGCATCGATCTAATCCTTTTGATGGAAGCCTCTTCAGGCGCACATCCATTACTTTCCCTGTAATGGTCAACATACAAAATTGCATCATTCACCACTATGCCGAAAATTAAAATGAGTGCAATGTATGCTGAAGAATCAAAGGTATATTTTCCAATCCAAAAAATTAAAAAAACCCCCACAAGGGAAAAGATAATTGAAAACATGACAAGAAATGGGTAATAAAAGGATTCGAAATAGGAGGCAAGTATTAAAAATATTATAAAAACTGCAATAAAATATCCCCTGTAAATAATTTTCTTTTCCTCTTCTGTCATAAAATCTGACCCCAAACTTTTGGTATATCCCGGTGGCAATTGGATTTCGTCAAACACCTTTTCCAGATATCTCTTCCCAGCCCTATAGGACCCCATATAGTTCCACATAACCCTTGCAGTATATTTCTGATTTTCTTTAACTATGACTCCCCCCATTCTCACCTCTTCAATTTTTAGCAGCTCTTTGAGTTTAAAGGATTTTTCTCCCAATTTGAAGATCAGGTCGTAAAATTCATCTGGTGTAAAGGCTTTTCCACCGGAAAACCTCACCACAAGTGGAAGTTCATCCCCTTCATACATTACCTTTAAATTGTATTCTGTGTTGAGATTTGCAGATATAAAAAACAGGAGTTTAACAATGTCAATGCCGTGCTTTGAGATAAAGTCCCTATTCAGAACGATAACGTATTCCTTTTCACCTTTCTTAAAAAACACTCTTCTGTCATAGGTTATAATAGCTTCCTTCACCCTTCTGGACCCCCTCAGGGCAAGATCTTTGATATATTTTGCAATTTTCCTCACCTTCTCAAACACATATCCTCCCACCTTTATCTCCGAATTAAAACTCCCCCCTACCCCTTCAGGGGAAGAGTAATAACTTTTATTGTCAATTCCAAAAACGGATACTGTAATCCCCGCAAGGGGAGACACAAGGGAGATTAATTTATTTTTTAGTCTCAAAGGAAGGAGGGTATTTTTGTACTCATCTTTAAACTTCACCATCATCAGGGCACCTTTTTTGTAAATGGTCAATACCTCTTCCTTTACACAACTATTCCCAATCACTTCCCTCTCAATTGGTGTAAGTATATCTGATATTGTGGAAATTTTGCACTCCCCTGGCATATTTATGGAGAGATACAAAACATCATTTTTAACACTCCATCCAAATTCCCCCTTTGGGACCTCATCCCGAAATTTACCATAGGAAAAGTAAAAGATATATACAAAGATTAAGATGACCACAATCCATCCCTTTGTGAGAATCCGGAGGGGAGCTCTGAGGAAATCAAATCTTAAAAGATATTTCCCCCTGCTCCCCGCACCAGTTTTATAGAAGAGAAGTGGTATCAGAGTAAAAGCTATAATCATGGATGAGAAAAGGGCAATTACAACTGAATAGACAAAGGGAAGGTAATATGCTGACATCCTTCCCGTGATGAATACAAAGGAGAAGAAGACTCCAATTGTTGTCAAAGTAGAAGCAAAAACGCTCCCCATTACACTTTTTGTCCCCCTAATAACCGCCTCCCTTCTTCCCCACCCCTTAACCAGATAATCAACTATGCTTTCTCCCACCACAATAGAATTATCCACAATCATTCCAAAGCCGAGGGCAAGTCCTGAAAGGGTTATGAGATTTATGGACATACCCATTAGAAAAAAGATATCTACTGTAAATACTGTTGAAAATAGAATGGAGAGGATCACAATGAAGGGGGTCCTCAAGGAGAATAGAAATATAACAAGGCTTAAAAAAACAAATAGAAAGATATAACCTGCTTTCTCAAAGAGTTTATTTATCTTCTCCTCTATATTTCTTCCCGAATCCACAAGAATTTTAAATTTAATACCTGGAAATCTCTTTCCCAGTTCTTCAAGTTTTTTTCTCACCTTTTCCGATAATTCCACCGCATTGGCATCCCTATTTTTTTCAACTGAAAGGGTTAGAGCATCCATACCATTCACCCTTGAAAGTGAATGGAGCATCCCATAGCTCCTATAAATATTTGCCACACGTGATAGGGGTATCACCTTTCCACCACTATTTGAAACCGGCAATTTTTTCATATCTTTAAGAGATATCCCTATTTTACCAGCCAAAATTATTTCCCTATCCCCCCTTTTCTCAATGGAGACTGAAACTGGTTTCATCTGTAATAGATAGATGGAATTTAAAACCGTTGAAAGGGTGATGCCATATTCCTTCATCTTCTTTCTATTTAAAATAATTTTTACAACCGGCTCTGAACCTCCAAAGGTTTTTACCAATGAAACCCCATACATTGAAGAAATGGTGGGCACAATATTTTTTATGACAAATTCCCTCAAATGGTTTATGTCCATTGAGGAGATTACCTGAAATTTAAAGAAATCCCTCCTCTTTTCCCTGAGTTTCTCGGGGACACTTCTTACAACATAAGGTCCCCATACCTCCATTGGAAGATCTTTCCTGAAGGAGGCAATCTCCTCCTTAATCAGAAACTGGGCAAACCTGACATTTGTACCCTTTAAAAATTCAACCTCAACTTCTGAATCGCCATAGGAAGATCTGGATATGGTTTTCTTAACTCCGGAAATCCTCCAGACAATTTCCTCTATTTTACTGGTAATTCTTGTCTCAATGGTCTCAGGTGAAGTATAGGGCAGGTAGGTTATTATAGATATCTTTGGACCGGATACCTCTGGCAGGAGGTCAATTTCAATGTTTCTTATCGCAAATATCCCAAAAATAAGCAACAGGAGATAAATAATTGTGATGAACACAGGTCTCTTCAGAACAAAGTTAACCATCTTTCCTCGCAAAGGAGATATAGAGTGCGGGGATGAGAAATAGAGTGAGAGTTGTGGCAAACATCATCCCTCCAGTTAAGACAACAGCAAGTGGCTTAAGAAGATCAGAGCCGATACCCTTAATAATAAAAACTGGAAGCAGTCCCACAACAGTTGTTATTGTTGTCATCCATATGGGTCTGAACCTTTCTCTGGAAGCTTCCATTATTGCAGTATATACATCTTTTCCTGAAAGCACCTTCTGATGTATGCAGTCCACCTTAACTATTGCATCATTTACCACAATTCCAGAAAGAACTATGAGACCTATTGCCGAAATAACGTTTAACCCCTCTCCACTCAAAAACAGTAGCCCCAAGGCTCCTGCAAGCCCCATGGGAAATGTAAAAATTACAATAAAGGGAATTTTAAAGGACTCAAATTGGGCACAGAGTATTAGATACACCAGTAAAAAAGATAGGAGCAATGTATAAAAGAGGGATCTCAAAGACCTTTTCATTTCCACCATCTCTTCTCCAGGGAGGACAATAACTCCGGGATGGGGAATGGATTCTATCTTTTTTAAAATCTTTTTCACAAATTCCTCTTCATTAACCCCTCTCTTCAAGTTGAAACTCAGCTTTGCAAGGGGCATTTGCCTCTCCCTTTCAAGTTTTTCTGGAATTTTTACCATCTCCCTTTTTAAAAAAATCCCCACAGGATATCTCTTCCCGTCCCTAAAAATCGGAAGAGAGAGGATTGAACTCAAATTGTTCCTCTCATTCCCATCCAGGACCAATTCTATCCCATAGTCAACCCCCGCCCTCTTCAAAAAGGAAACCATCCGCCCCCCAACAGAAGTGGATATTACATCTGCAACCTCAACGGGACTGACACCAAATCTCATCATCCTATCCCTGTTAAAAATGAAATTTATTCCAGAGAGGGAGCCATGGGAAAAGTTGTCAGATATTGAGACCACATCAGCATCATCTTTCAACAAATCTCTGATCCTCTTTGCAAATTCAAAGCAATCTTTTCTATTCTCAGAGAGAAATCTAATGGAAACACCACCACCTCTAAAAATCAGCGAAAACTCATCTTTACTCCTATTAAAAACAATCTTTCCAACTCCATCCATTTTAAAATAGGAAAGTATGTAGGAAATAAAATCCTTCTCACTTCCCCTGAACCTTATGTGGTAATTTATTATATTTTCCCCACTCTCCCCATACACAGAGGTGAGATCCCGTGGATCAACCCCTATTACATCAAGTATTGAAAGGGTTCCACTGTAACTTTTTAGAAATTTATTAAATCTTCTGGCATATTTTTCTGAAGATTCCATTGAAAAATTCCGGGGAAGTTCAACAGTAAAGGCAATAAAATCCCTGTCCGTATGTGGGAAAAATTCCTTTTTCAGGTAAAAATTGGAGAAAATCCCCATGGATAGGATTAAAAATGAGAAGAGATAAAAAAATCCCCTTTTTCTGAGGACCACTTCAAGCAATTTGTGATAGCAACTAAATATCTTTTCATATAGGAAATTAAATATTTTCAAAAATGGAAAGAATAGAGCCACAACTAATCTGAGCATTAGTCCAAGAAAATAGGCAGAGAAATGGATGCATTTTAAAAGTAAGAAGGAAATAAGCCTCAGAGGGAAAAGGAAAAAGCTAATAAAACGCGAGAAAAAATTTCCACCTCTCTTAAAAGAAATTATCCTGCGAGGGGAACTCTCTTTTAAATTATCTAAATATGCGCCCTTAGAGGTCAATCTCACCAGAACTGGAACGAGGCTTATTGCAACGAAATAGGAGGCAAAGAGGGATGCGGTAATGGTGAGGGACTGATCTCTAAATATCATTCCAGCAATTCCGTACACAAAAAGTAGTGGCAAAAAAACACTTACAGTTGTGAGGGTAGATGCTAAGACAGCAAGGGCAACACCCTTTGTCCCGGTATATTCTGGATTGGGAGAACCCTTTTCCCTTTCACTGAAGATACTCTCAATTACAACAATGGAATTGTCAACGAGCATTCCAACCCCAAGGGCAAGTCCTGAAAGGGACATTATATTTAAATTTACCTTAAAAAACCTCATTATGACAAACGTAAAGAGGATTGAAACTGGAATAGAGATGGAAATTATAAAGGGAGCCCTAAAATTTCCTATGAAAAACAGGGTAACTAAAAATGCAAGGAGTCCACCAAAGAGAATTGTTTGAACAACATTTGAAATGGCTGTTTTAACAAATCTGGAATTCTCAAAGGCAACTGAAAACCTAAGCCCCGGAAAGTCTTTCCCCAAACCCATCAGGGCTGTTTTCACCTTTTCAATAACTGAGAGGGTATTTGAAGATGAGGTCTTGTAGACAAGTAAAAGTATTCCCCTTTCCCCATTAAACTGGGTAATTGTCCTTTCTCTGGTATTTCCAAAGTACACCTTTGCCACATCCTTCAGATAAACTGTACAGTTTCCCATCTTTTTAAGTGGAATTCTCTTCACATCTTCAATGGAAGTTATGGGTGATGCTATCCTGAGAGAATATCTAAATCCCCCCTTTGAAATTACCCCTCCCCTTTGTTCAACATTGAAAAGTTTTATAGCCTTTTCTATTTCACCAACTGAAATCCCATAAAAGTCAATTTTGTGTAAATCAAATTCCACAACCACATTCTTTTCCCTCCCCCCCTTAAATTGAACGGCACTCACCCCTTCAATCCCCTCAAGTCTCTGTCTGACACCTTTTTTTAGTGTCTCAGTTAACTCAAAGAGGGGATCACTGGAAGAGACAAAGATACCCATAATTGGGGATTCTGCTGGATTCCACTTCAAAATAATGGGCCTTGAAGCCTCTTTTGGAAAGTCCCTCCTCATTCTAACCGCATCAAGCTTCTCCCTCAAGGAGAGATAGGCATACTCAATGTTTTCTCCCCAATTAAACTCCACCCTTATTATGGAGAGTTCCTGCTTTGAAACGGAATATATCTTTTTCACACCATCAATTCCAGAGGCTGCCTCCTCAAGCTTTTTGGCTATGTACTCTTCCACTTCAAAGGGAGAGGCACCTCTAAATTCCGTAACCACAGTCAATTCAGGATAATCTATTGATGGAAATAGAGACAGGGATAGATCCCTAAAGAACATAACACCGGAAAAGATCACCCCAAGAAAGATCACAATTGTGGTTATTGGTCTTTTGAGAAAAATCCCTATCATCTACTCAATTATCCTTTTAACTTCAACGAGGGAGCCGTGACCAAGTGTGAGGTTGTTTGAAATAATTACCAGATCCCCCTCATTTATACCTGTGTAATCGGAAGTATTTTCAATTGCGCTATAGAGATCATTTTTTCCAACCACCTTTACATAGACCCATTTTGCATGGTTTGTCTTATCCACCAAAAAAATCAATTTCTTCCCCTCTCTGGTTAAGACTGCAGAATTTGGAACTATGAATTTATTCCTTATCCTTTCAGTATCAATACAAATCTCTGCATAGAGTCCAACATAGATATTTTTTGCTCCCTTTATTTTTATAAAAGCACTTGCCGTTCGTGTCTTTTCGTCAATCACAGGGTTAATCTCATCCACCACACCCCTATAAACCTTTCCCGGAAACGCCTCAAATCTCACTTCTACCCCTTTTCCAACCCTCAGAAATCTGAGGTCATCCTCAAGTATAGAGGCTTTAACCCTCAGGGAATTTTTGTTTAAGATATCCATCAGGTGTTCTCCCACCTGAACTTCCTTTCCCTTAAAAGCCTTGCAATTTGCAATTATCCCATCAAAAGGAGCCCTTATATGGCAGTACTCAAGGTTTATTTTTGCCTTTTCAAGGGAATACCTTGCCTGTGAAATTCCAGTTCTCTCCAAAACGACGCTGTCTCTAATTACCCCTCTTTTAGCAGCATTCCTCCTCAACTGAAATCCCCTCTCAATATATGTATTAAAATCTATTTTTCCCATCTTATAATCTCTCTCAAGGAGATTCAACTTCTCCACAAATTCCCTTTCCTCCTTACCAACCCCTTTTAGACTCTCCTCTTCAACTGCAAAGGTAGCAATTGCCCTGTTGAGTTTACTCTCAGCCTCAAGCACGTCCAATTTATATTTTCTATCGTCAATTGACACAACCTCCTCACCCCTTCTTACCTCCCTTCCATCTGTAAAAATTCCACCTGTAATCTTTCCAGAAACCCTTACCTTCACATCAAACACATCCCTACAAACCACAACCCCTTCAGTTTTAATTCTCCTCACAAGTTCTCCCCTTTTCACCCTCATAGCAGTTACAATAACAGGCACCTCTTCAGGCATTGAAACTTCCTCAACCCCGCCATTTCTCTCTTTATTATTTTCGTTCTCACTAAAATTAAAAAGAGTGTGATAATACTTTTTTGCGTAATTACACCCAGTCAGTGTAAAAAGCAAAGAGAATAACAGGAAATATATCCATTTTTTAAGCATCACATACCCCTTAAAACACTAAAGTGAAAAATATATTAAAAACCCATTGAAATTGTCAAATAGAAATTTATCTATCCTTGGAGATAAGGGGCTTTAATCCTATGGAAAAGAGAAGCAAAAAAATTAGAAAGAAAAAGAAATATGGTATCTCCCTATATCTTCCCCGGGAGAGAATTGATACCATTAGGTCCACAAAATCCCCATAGGAAAAAAAGAACCTATCAATTGCATTAAAACACAAAAGGGAAAACTTATTTAAAATCCCAATTACTCCCCCCAGTAAGAAATATCCAGCAATGAATGATACAACATGGAGCTTACCACCTGAAAAATAAGAAAAAAACAGAAAAATAGAGGAAAGAAAAAGGGGAGTGAGAAATAGAAATGCCATTACATTGCTAAATTTTAAAAATTTACCCTGATACACAAAAAGTGAAACCAGAAGGAAAATGGAAGAAATTAGAATTAAAAGAAAAAAATTTAGTAAAAATGAAAATAGGTAAATTCTCTTGATTTTTTCATCCAGAACCACAAGCTGGTGGTAAAATGTATTTTTCTTTGAAAGTGATACGACAGAAAAGAAAAAAAACATTGAAAATAAAAAGAGATAGTGTATTAGAATGTGTAGTAATAGACACCACATCCTCTTTAATACCAGCTGAATTGGATAAAACTCCCTGACTCCACTCAGGGAATCAATTAATGGTTTGAAGTAAAAATCTCCACTTCCGAGATTTAAAAAAGTATACCAGAACAGAGTCAACACAAAGATAGTAATCCCCCAAAAAACATAACTTTTTTTAATATAACATTTAAAATTAAAGAAGAGAATGTTAATTAAATTCATTTTCCAGATACACCTTTTCAAATGAAAATTTTTCATTTTCTACATTTATTAAGTTTTCATCCTCAACAAGAATCCTCACCACTTCAGGTAAAAAACTTCCATCCTTAACCAGCAAAAAGTCATGGGAGAATTCAATGACACTTTTGAGATGCCCAAGTCTATTTATGGTACTTTCTAAATTCTTAACCTTTATTAAGTAGTTCTTTGTAGAGGCACCTATTAAATCCTCTTCCTTTTTTACAATCCTCCCCCTTTTTATAATTATGTAAGATGTTGCCACCTGTTCAAGTTCTGTGAGCACGTGGGAAGAAATGAGAACCGTTTTACCACCACCTGCATACTCTTTCAAAAAATTTTTAAGTTTATTTCTCAAGACTGGATCAAGTCCATCTGTGGGTTCATCCAGAAAGACAACATCCGGGTTGTGGAAAAATGTTAGGTAGAGTGCCACCTTCTTCCTCTCACCCTTTGAAAGTTTATTTACCTTCTTTCCCATGAAGTTTTTTATGTCAAAAATTTCATTCTTCTTAACCACTTCACTTAAACTGTGTAGATGACCAGAAATTTTAACAACCTCTTCAACTTTCATATAACCTGGAAAATTTATCTCTTCAGGTAAATATCCCACACTAATACCTTCAGGTAAAAATCTTTTCCCGGTTCTGTAAAATCCAAGGAGACATTTAAAAAGAGTGGTTTTCCCGGCTCCATTGTGTCCCATGACTGCAAAGATATCCCCCTCTTTTACATCAAAGGAAATACCCTTTAGGATATTTTTGTAAAACAACTTCTCCACTTTAATTATTTTTTTCCGAGCCATTTTAAGATTTCCCTCAATAGATCTCTTTCTGGCAAATCACCTTTAATTACGGTTTTCTTATCATTTTTATTGATTAAAATAATATTTTTTTTAAAAGACTTTGAAAACTGAGGTTTGACTCCTGCGTCAAAATTTTCAAACCATTTAAGTAATCTTCTTTTATCTTTATTAAGAACAATTTTTACAATAATTTGAGCATCTGCTTTCATACTTTTTAACTTTTTTATAATCCTTGCTTTTTTAGCATTACATAAATGGCAACCATAGTAATTAAAATAAAAAATTACTTCTCTTTTATGTGAACATCCACATTTTCTGTTTTTAGAAGTTAAAAATAAAAAATTTGACAGGAAGAATAATAGAAAAAAAACTAAAAAAAACTTTTTTTTCATCTTATTTATCCTTCCTTTTTATCACCAAAAAACAATCCAGTTTATCCGGGAAATAGAGGAGAAGGTTTGCATCTTCATCTACACTTCCGCTAAAATCAAAAGGAAGGGAGAAATTGAGCAGATTTTTAACACCGTCGTTTAGAGGATTATATCTAAATAATGCAACTCCAACACCATCTTTAAACCTTTTCTTTGTCAAAAAAAGTAAATCGTCATCTTTACATCTATTTACAAAGGCAATCTCATATTTTCCCTTTAAAAAATTTAATTCCCCTTCATTTAGTTTCTCTCCACTGGTGGAGAAAAACATGAAAAAATACTTTTCTGGAAATAGGAGAAAAATGCCGCTTTTAACAAAAACTGGTGTACAATCAAGATATTTTTCATCTGTTAAAAGTCTTTCCCTGATATATGAAAAGGGAACAAGTGGTATAAATTTATCTTTAGTATAGAGTTCATAGGAATTACTTTGATGATTTTCAACCACTCCAGTTCCTTTACTAAAACTATAGTTGAGAAAGGCCCTATTTCCCCCTCCCCCCAAAATTATATCACTGACTCTCTTATAGTTAAAATCATACACCCTCAACTTATAATAAAAACCTCCCTTATTCACCTTTCCCTCTATCCCAAAAGTAGAATTGCCGGTGTCTAAAAATTCAAAATAACTTGCATCTAAGAAAAAATTATCTTCAGGTTTAAACAAACTAAATTTTCCCCTCCCAATGTCATATCTCAGGACTTCCGGATACTTTACGCTGATATTAAAAAGGGCAATTTTTCCGTCAAAGTAAAATAGGCTCACTGAACTGGAAAAGGACTCAAGGAAAAACTTTTTTGCTCCCGAGTCCTTTAAAAAGTCAATATACCCACACCCCACTTCCCGCGCTCCATATCCCATCCCCTCAATATCTTCATTTATCATCTCACTGAGGGAAGAATAAAATCTCTCCGATATTAAAAGATGGGAATTCAGAGAGGTTTTATATAACTTTTCACAATCTTTATCTAAAAACAAAATGGTTTTACCATTTATAAAAATTGGATATCTGGGAAAGGTATTGAGTTGAGACCTTTCTATGCCAACCAAGTTAAACTCCCTGTCATAGGTGTATAGGATAAGTTTTCCCTCATTTTTGTAGTAGACAAAGAAATAGAGATTACCTCTTGTGTCAAAAAAAGGTTTTCCAAGAAGGAAATTCCCCTCAATATCCACCTCAATTTTCTTTAAAAGTTTAAGATCGTCTCTCCTGTAGATATACACAAAGGGCATTTTCATATTGTTTGCCACAAAATAGTTTCCATTAACTCCAAAGTTAAAAAGAGTCAATTCGTCTCTATTTTTAAGATATTCAATATCATCCGCATCAATTCTACCAAAGGGAACACTTCTATTTGATCTGAGAGATGTCTTTAAAAACATCTTATTGGGATCAAAGGGAAATCCCTTTCCACCTATAAAATTTAAACTATAGACACAGTCTCCATCTGTTATTGTCTGAAAAGGAAAGACTATCTTTTTAAATTTAAACTCTTTTATAAATCTTCCCTCAGGGCTATACTTAACAACTTTCGAAAGACCCATAATGTAGATATATCCATCCTTAACCCCCATTCCGGATATCCTTTGAAGTTCCCCTGGTCCCTGTCCCTTGCTTAAGGAAATCTTACCAATAAGGTTAAATTCCCTATTGAGGATTTTAATATCCCAGCCATCCCTGTCTAAAACAAAGATTTTATCTCCAATGTGTCCTACACCTGCACCTGAGTAGATTATCTCCTTTCTTGAATCGTCATATACACACTTTTCATTTTGCAAATTGTATATTTTAATCTTCTTACTGCACCCATATAAAAAAAGCAAAAGAGAAATCAACAGAAAAAGTTTTCTCATAAATCCCTACAGAAAAAAAAGAAGGGGAGTAATTCTCCCCCTCTTTTGATAAGAGAATAAATCTTATTTAAACATTGCCCTTATCAAACAACCAGCATAATCTACCCAGCACATTGCCTCTCCTACATCACTCTGGGAATTCTTTAAACAGTTGTCTCTTTCTGATTTACAACTCATTATGGTGGCATTTGAATTATTTTGCTGCGCAAAAACCTTATTGGAAGTTCCTGGAGCCATTAATAAAAAAGCACTTAAAACTGCTGCAACCGCCAATTTTTTCATTTTTCTTTTCATTATTTTTCCTCCTACTAAAAATTTTATAATTGTTTTATAATAGGGATAAGGCACCCTTCCCTAAATTTAAAAGGAAACACATTATATATATATATAGTCAAGCAAAAAATTCAAATTTGTAATATTTTAAATTGAACTATAATTAATTCTTGATATAAGTTTTCACAAATATTGAATTCAATTATTTCAAATCCAGCAAGCACCTAAGTTTTCTTTTTCCCTTTTTACCTTGAAAGAAAATTATTTAAATTATAAAATATTTTTTTCCATTTATAAATCAGGAGGAAAAATGAAAATTCTTTCTATTAATCCCGGCGGTCTATCTACAAAGATAGGCCTCTTTGAAAATACTACCCCCATATTTACAATGGACAT
>Ga0256842_1002340_pt1 | contig 13738 bp, 10 predicted proteins | sample 4559240metaG_FD_185973 | JGI IMG/M metagenome (GOLD analysis project Ga0256842, IMG submission 185973) | Hydrothermal vent microbial communities from Guaymas Basin, Mexico - 4559-240 | ecosystem: Environmental > Aquatic > Marine > Hydrothermal vents | place: Mexico: Guaymas Basin | collected...
TATGGAGGGGCAAATATTCAACCTGTAAGTATCTTTATGGAAAAGATAAATGAGTTTGAAGATGCAATATTAAATGCAGATATCGAGATAAGCTCATTGAAGCAGATTAATAAAGAGTTAAATAAAAACGATGATATAAATACTTTCGAATTGATAGCATTAATATCCGGAACAACTTCACAGAATATAGTATCTGGAATTCTTACAAAACTACAGGAGTTGTTGACAGAAAAAGAAGAACTATTAAATGATGTAACTCCCAATAATCATAAAATTCAAGTTATTGATAAGCAATTTGATAATCAAAAAGAAATTCTTAAAGAGTTTATTTCCACTACAGTTCTAAGGCTAGAGACGAGGAAGCAGAGCTATGCAAAGAAAGTTTCAGAGTATGAGGGTAAAATCTTTAAAGAGTCCGATTATAATGAAATAGAGCTGTCGAGAATGGAACGATATTATGCTATTCAAGATAAGTTTTATCAAAAATTAATTGAAAAAAAGGCGGAATATTTAATTTCTCAGGCGGGTTACGTTTCTAAAAATACGATATTAGAATCGGCTAATATTCCTGTGGTTCCCGTAAGTCCTAATCAGAAAATAGTGATTATTTTTTCGTTCTTTATAGCTTTAGTTATTTCAATAACAACACTCTTGCTCAGATATATTTTCTATAATGAACTATCATCGGTACAAGAATTAGAATTTTATACAAAAATTCCGATTATTGGTTCTGTTCCTTTAATTGAGATGAAGAATAAATATTCCCAATTAATTGTTCAGAAAGAAATGAATGCTATTGTTACAGAGTCATTTAGGACGATACGGTCAAACCTCGATTTCTATAATCTAAACCAAAAAGGAAGTCTGATTGTGGTTACTTCTACTGTTTCTGGAGAAGGAAAAACTTTTGTTGCAATCAATTTGGCTGGAATATTAGCAATGAGAGGAAAGAAAGTCGTTATTGTCGATTTAGATTTAAGAAAACCCAAAATTCACTATAGTATGGGGGTCGAAAATAATGAGGGAATGAGTAGGGTTTTGTCAGGCCATATAAAATTAGAAGATGTAATACACAATACAGAAATAGATACACTTGACTATATTACTGCGGATATAACGCCACCAAATCCCTCTGAATTAATTAGTGGGGATGCAATGAATGATGTTCTTGCAAAACTAAAAGAGATCTACGATTATGTAATTATTGATACCTCTCCAATAGGATTAGTGGCCGATTCAATCCATTTATTTAAACAAGCAGATTTACCATTGTATATATTAAAAGCAAATTATTCAAAACGTAGATTTGTTTATAATTTAGACTTTTTGCAGAATAAAAAAGGAATTAATCACATAAATATTATTCTTAATGGGATTAATCTAAACATGAATAAAAATTCATATCAGTATGGATATGGATATGGATATGGATATTATGAGTCCACACATCAAAAGAAATCGTGGATTCGTAAATTATTTTTTCTAAAATAGAAATTTCATACTATCTTGCGTTCTATAAGAAATCAAGGATAGATTACTGGACTATTCCTTGTTTTTTGTTGATAAAAACACGCAATAATATATGGGAATAACTATACTTGTTTGGGCTCTTAGCTCAATTTATTTGAGCATTGTAATAGGTCGTTTTTTAATAAAAAAGTCACATAAATTTACTTTTAATAAATCGAATCAAGATGGAATTCGTTTTAGCAGTCAGACTAAGCCAATTTATGGAGGTGTGATATTCTATGTCATATTTATTTTGTCTGTTTTATTTAGTCTCGTCATAAGTAAAGACGATCAAGTTATTAATCAATTATTTACATTTCTTTTAGTTGGAACGATAGGCTTTTTTATTGGCTTAGCCGATGATTTAGTTAGCCCATCTCCATTATTCAAATTCTTTGGGCAAAGTTTAGTAGCAGGAGCATTAATATTTTTAGGAGTTACTACTCAAGTTACAGGTAGTGATATAATAAACAATATTATAACATTTATATGGGTGATTGGAATAATGAACTCAATTAATCTATTAGACAATATGGACGCTATTTCTGGTAGCGTGAGTACCCTAGTATTAATAGCTGTAATGGCTTTATTATTAATGTCAAGTTCCGTTAATTTCCCAATAGTCATTTTATTAGCAGGAGTAATTGGATCTCTAATTGGGTTTCTTAAATTTAATTGGAATCCATCCAAAATGTATATGGGAGATAATGGTAGTCAGTTTTTGGGTGCTATATTAGCTGTTGTAGGAATCACTTTCTTTTGGAACAATACATCTTCAGTAATCGAGATTAGTATTCAAAAAAGTTTTTGGGCAACTGTATTGGCATTTATCATTCCAATAATAGATACTACTACAGTCTTTATTAATAGAATAATAAGAGGTCAATCTCCTTTTGTTGGGGGAAGTGATCATACCACGCATCATTTATTTTACCTCGGTTTATCAGTTAAACAAGTAGCATTAGTTTTAGATTTTTTAACTTTTATTTCCTTAGGGCTTTCGGTTTATATTATTAAATTTGTAGGCGATTGGACATGGGTACACTCTCTTATTTTTGGAGGCTATAGTCTTGTTCTTTTTGCACTAATTTATTCGACTACAAAAATTTCGAAGCCTAAAGCACAAAATGCATGATAAAGAATATTGCCTTGTTTTTTCTAACTGTAATCTTATCGATTGCAGTATATTCTCTTTTTATTAATTCAATTACTCCCGATAATTCGGAAAAGCAATACGAGGCGGAAGTTCTTAAAAAGTTTGCTGTTTTTTCTCCAAGTATTCCTGATAATGTAAACTTTGCCGGTGAGAGATTACCTTTAGAGAATTTTGATGTCAAAGAAAGTTTGGACAACGAAATGTTGGCTAATGCGTTTTGGCATTCTCAAATGATGCGTTTCTTAAAGCGGTCGCATAGATATTTCCCTATTATAGACCCAATTCTAAAAAAGAATAATATTCCTGATGATTTTAAGTATTTAGCAGTGGCCGAATCGGGATTAGCAAATGTTGTATCTCCTGCTAAAGCTACAGGGGTTTGGCAATTTATGAGTAAAACAGGTAAAGAATATGGCCTAGTAATTAACAAGGAAGTTGACGAACGCTATCAGTTAGAAAAATCAACTCAGGCTGCTTGCGATTATTTGAACGAGGCTTATCATAAATTGGGAAGTTGGACACTCGTTGCGGCTTCTTATAATATGGGAATGAGTGGTGTTTCTCGGCAAATGGGAAAACAGAAAGTAGATTCGTATTATGATTTATTGCTCAATTCAGAAACCTCTCGCTACGTATACAGGATTGTTGCTATTAAGATTATTATGCAAAATCCCACTAATTATGGATTCCATCTAAGGAGTACTGATTTATATCCTCAAATACCAACCCATACTATTTCTTGTGATACTACAATAAATGATTTTGTTGAGTGGTCTTTTAATCAAGGGATTAATTATAAACTTCTTAAACTACTTAATCCGTGGTTGCGCAAACCATATTTGAATAATATTGAAAAAAATACTTACCAAATTAAAATTCCTGAAAAGGGATTTCGTAAATTTGAAAATTCTAAAATAAAGGAAGAAAGCAAAGAGTAAATTATTTAGTATTTAATATTTATTACAATTGGTTAAGGATACCCAAAAAATAGAAAGCGAAGGTGCAGATTTAGAGGTTTATGGAGCAAGGGTTCATAATCTTAAAAATATCGATGTCACTATTCCAAGAAATAAGCTAACAGTTGTTACGGGATTAAGTGGGAGTGGAAAATCATCATTGGCTTTCGATGTTATTTTTGCAGAAGGTCAGCGCAGATATTTAGAAACATTTTCGGCTTATGCTCGTCAGTTTCTGGGAACTATGGAACGACCTGATGTTGACAAAATAACAGGTTTAAGTCCCGTCATTTCTATAGAACAAAAAACGACCAATAAGAATCCTCGTTCTACTGTTGGTACTATTACCGAAATATACGATTTCCTTCGTCTATTATTTGCCAGAGCAGGAGAGGCATACTCGTATAAGACGGGTAAGAAAATGGTAAAGTATTCGGAACAGAAGATTATTAATTTAATTTTTGAAAAATATCAAGAAAAAAAGATCCTGATTTTATCGCCTGTAGTACAAGGAAGAAAAGGACATTACAAAGAACTTTTTGAGCAAATCCGTAGGTATGGTTTTGTTCAAGTCAGAGTAGATGGCGAAATTCTTGAACTAACCCCAGGGATGAAAGTGGATAGGTATAAATCACACGATATTCAGGTGGTTATTGATAAATTAAAGATTGATGATAGTTTTGAAAAAAGAATTAGAAATTCTGTTGAACTAGCATTAAAATATGGTAAAGGAATATTGCTAATCATCGATTTCGATACCAACGAAGAACAATTTTTCTCGCGTCATCTGATGGATCCTATTTCTGGTATATCGTACAATGAGCCTGCACCACATTCTTTTTCGTTTAACTCGCCTCATGGAGCTTGTCCAAAGTGTAATGGAATGGGAGAAGTTACCGATATCGATATCAATAAAATAATACCAGATTATAGCTTGAGTATACACAAAGGAGGGATTGCTCCTTTAGGGAAATATAAAAGCACCTTTATGTTTTGGCAAATAGAAGCATTAGCCAAAAAGTATAAATTTAAGATTACAGATCCTCTTAAAGATATTTCTGAAAAGTATATTAATATTATATTATTTGGCTCTGGAGAATCGTTAAATTTAGAAAACACTCCAATGGGGATCTCGCATTATGTGAGTAATTTTGAAGGTGTTGTTAATTATATTGTACAAACCAAAACCGAAGGTAAATCGGGCGCTTCTCAGAAATGGGCCGATCAGTTTGTGATTAAAAAAACCTGCCCAGAATGTGGAGGGTTTCGATTAAAAAAAGAAAGTTTACATTTTAAGATTGATAATAAAAATATTTCGGAGCTTTCGCAGATGAATATTTCTGATTTGGCAATTTGGTTTGTTGATATTGAAAAAAGGCTTAATAATAAACAAAATACAATTGCTAAAGATATTTTAAAGGAGATTCGAGATCGATTAAGTTTTCTACTCGATGTAGGTTTAGATTATATTATGCTCGACAGAAGTGCTAAGACTCTTTCTGGAGGGGAGAGCCAACGAATTCGACTAGCAACACAAATAGGATCAAAATTAGTAAATGTTCTTTATATTTTAGACGAGCCAAGTATAGGTTTGCATCAACGAGATAACAATCGTTTGATTAACGCATTAAAAGATTTGCGAGATTCACAAAATACTATTATTGTGGTTGAGCACGACAAAGATATGATTTTGGCGGCCGATCATGTTATTGATATTGGACCTCATGCAGGGAAATTAGGAGGGCATATTGTTGCAACAGGAAACGCTAAACAATTGGCAGAGACTAATAGTTGTACGGGACAATATTTATCAGGACAGAAGAAAATAGAAGTTCCAACAAAAAGACGTAAAGGAACGGGCGATTTTCTAATGATTCATAAAGCCTCGGGGCATAATCTTAAGGATGTCGATTTGATAATTCCTGTTGGGTTATTTATATGTGTAACTGGAGTCTCCGGCAGCGGAAAGTCAAGTTTAATTAATGGGACTTTATATCCGATTCTGAGCCAATTTTTTTATCGTTCTACAAAACCTATTTTACCTTATAAAAGGATCGATGGAGTTAACCTTTTCGATAAGGTTATCGAAGTCAATCAAGCTCCAATCGGAAAAACACCAAGGTCGAATCCTGCAACTTATACTAACATTTTTTCTGATATTCGAGATTTATATGCTAATATTCCTGAATCGAAAATAAGAGGTTATAAAGCGGGACGTTTTTCTTTTAATGTTAAGGGAGGTCGTTGTGAAACTTGTCGTGGAGCAGGTCTTAAAACAATAGAAATGAACTTTTTACCCGATGTTTACGTGCAATGCGACGAATGTTATGGAAGAAGGTATAATAGAGAAACTCTAGAGGTCAGATACAAAGGAAAGTCTATTTCTGATGTTTTGGAAATGACGATTAATAGAGCGGTAGAGTTTTTTGATAATATTCCTAAAATATTAGTTAAACTGAAGGCTTTGCAGGAAGTTGGTTTGGGCTATATAACATTAGGACAGCCTTCTACGACACTTTCTGGAGGCGAAGCTCAACGTGTGAAATTATCAGCAGAATTATCTAAAAAAGATACAGGAAAAACACTTTACATTTTAGACGAACCAACTACAGGGCTACATTTTCAAGATGTTAAAGTTTTGATAGATGTATTAAATAAAATTACCGATAGGGGTAATACTGTTATTGTAATTGAACATAATTTAGATATGATAAAAGTGGCTGACCATATTATTGATGTTGGACCTGAAGGGGGAAAGAATGGCGGCGAAATTATTGCAGTAGGTAGTCCTGAAGAAATAGTTAATATTAAAGCAAGTCATACAGGGCGGTACCTAAAAGAAGAATTGTAAAAAATCTTTTTATAAAAAAGTCCAAGCTAGAATTCTACTTTTTTTGTTGCCTTGTTTCATTTCAATTGTTTTAACATTTTTGGCATTAATTTTTCTTAGTGCGTCGTAAAAACTGTTTAAGTGTTCTTTTTTAGAAACTAAACTAGTAAACCATTGGCAAGAATCCGAGAACTGCTTACTTTGTTTTATCATATTCTTGATAAACATTTTCTCGCCTCCAGTACACCAAAGCTCATGGCTTTGCCCCTCGAAATTCAAATCTGGTTTGTAATTCTCTTTTGAAGATAAATTCTCGATTTTTTGTTTTGAAGCTAGCGATGCGGCCGATTTCGATTTATGGAATGGAGGATTGCAGATGCTAATATCAAAGAAATCGTTTTTAAGTATTATTCCAGAGAATATTTTTTTTGAATTATCTTGAAATCTTAATTTAACTTTGTCTCTTAGAATTGCATTATTATCAATAATATTTTGTGCCGATTTTAAAGAATTTTTATCAATATCTGTAGCTACGAAATTCCAATTGTATTCAGAAACACCAATAATAGGATAAATACAATTTGCTCCTGTGCCTATGTCTAAACAATTAATATTTTTTTGTTTTATAGGTTTAGAATCTGTTGCCAATAAATCGGATAAATAATGTATGTAATCTGATCTACCGGGAACTCCTGGACATAAATGTCCTTCAGGAAAATCCCAATATTCAATCTTGTAATCTGTTTTTAGTAAAGCTGTATTGAGAGCTTTTACTGCTAGAGGATTAAAAAAATCAATAGTTTTGTTTTGGTATGGATTAAGTTGAACGAATTCTTTTAATGACGGATGTGTTTTTATTAGACTATCAAAATCGTATAGTCCACGATGTTTATTTCTTGGATGAAGGATTTCTTTGACATGAGTTTTGTTTTTTTTCTCAATCATAATTAAGTTTTGTGTAGCATAAAAAAAGGCTGTAAATATTTACAGCCTTTCATTTTTTAAAGAGGTTCCTGGCGGATTCGAACCGCCGTGGATGGTTTTGCAGACCACTGCCTAGCCACTCGGCCAAGGAACCATTCGGGAGTGCAAATTTAATAAAAATTTTTATTCTCCCAATATTTATTTTACTTGTTTCTTGATTTATTAATATGATTTTTTGAAAGATACGGTTAAGTGTTTAGTTTCTAGATTAATACATATCTTTGTGAATCAATATTATAATTTTTCAAGAAGTCTTCTCATACTTACTTTTTCATTTACAATTTTCTCAATATCATCAATAGAAATTCGTTCTTGTTTCATATCATCTCTATATCGAATAGTAACAGAATTATCAGTTAATGAATCGTGATCTATAGTAATACAGAAAGGGGTTCCAATAGCATCTTGTCGACGGTATCTTTTGCCAATAGAATCTTTTTCGTCGTACTGGCAGTTATTGTCGAACTGAAGTCTTTTTAGTATTTCTCTAGCTTTTTCTGGCAATCCATCCTTTTTAACAAGTGGCATCACGGCAACTTTAATAGGCGCTAGTGGAGCTGGTATTTTTAATACGACACGGGTATCGGTCCCATCTGCTTTTTCTATTTTTTCTTCGGTATACGCATTAGAAAGTAGCGATAAGAAAGTTCTATCCAAACCTACAGAAGTTTCTATTACATAAGGAACATAATTTTTGTTAAGTTCGTTGTCGAAGTACTGTATTTTCTTTCCAGAAAATTCTTGATGTTGGGATAAATCAAAATCTGTTCTCGAATGAATGCCTTCTAATTCTTTAAATCCAAACGGGAAATCAAATTCGATATCGGTTGCTGCATTGGCATAGTGTGCCAATTTATCATGATCGTGCATTCGGTATTTTTTTTGAGGAAAGCCAAGGGCAAAATGCCATTTTTGGCGTAAATCTTTCCAATATTCGAACCACTTCATTTCTTCGCCTGGGCGAACAAAAAATTGCATTTCCATTTGTTCAAATTCTCTCATGCGGAAAATAAATTGTCGAGCAACAATCTCATTACGGAACGCTTTTCCTATTTGCGCAATTCCAAAAGGAATTTTCATTCTTCCTGTTTTCTGAACATTAAGGTAGTTAACGAAAATTCCTTGAGCAGTTTCTGGCCGTAGATAGATGGTGTTCGATTCTCCGGCAACAGAACCAATTTCAGTTCCAAACATTAAATTAAACTGACGAACATCGGTCCAATTTCTGCTTCCAGATACAGGACATGCAATTTCAGAATCAATAATAATTTGTTTAATTTCATCTAAATCGTTTGCTTCAAGAGCATCTTGAAATCGTTTTGTAAGTTTATCGATTTTTTCTTGATAACCAAGAACACGACTATTTGTAGCCACAAACTCATCGCGGTTAAAAGCATCGCCAAAACGCTTAGCAGCTTTTTTTACTTCTTTTTCAATTTTTAGTTGAATTTTCTCTCTGTACTCTTCAATTAAAACATCGGCACGGTAACGCTTTTTAGAGTCTTTGTTGTCGATTAAAGGATCGTTAAATGCATCGACGTGCCCAGAGGCTTTCCAAGTAGTTGGATGCATAAATATTGCGGAATCTATGCCTACAATATTTTCATTCATTTGCACCATGGCCTGCCACCAATAGTTTTTAATATTGTTTTTTAATTCTGAACCGTATTGAGCATAATCATATACGGCAGCTAAGCCGTCATATATTTCACTCGATTGAAAAATATATCCATACTCTTTGGTGTGAGCAATTATTTTCTTAAATAAATCGTTTTGTGCCATATCTTAATTTTTTAGAACGGCAAAGGTAAGAAAACTTAATGGAATTGTATAAACTTGAATTTGGCTTATTTTGGAGGTTGTGAACCTAAGATTTGTTTCCGGTATTGAATTGGGTCAATTGTTGTTGCTAACTGGAAATGACTATTAAATAGACCCAAAGAACCACGATTTTTATATAAAGAGTTTTTTTTATGTGATTTGTTTTCTTCAGAGATATTTATGTTCTTATCGATTTCTTTCTCAGAGAAAATTTTGTTTAAATGTTGTTCTAATTCGCTGAGGTTAGAGTAGGCCAATTTCCCTTTTCTAGAATAGGATAGAGGATTGTTTTCTTCAAAATCTTCTAAAATTTCTTGATTGTAGGATACGGGAATAGTTTTATGAGCTTGGTTTATAATTGTCTGATTTTGAATGGTGTGATGCTTGGTTTTAGTAATCTTAATATGTTCTTCTTTTTCTGGTATGTGAATATATGTATTTGTTTTATTATTTGAGGGCCTTGTAGTAGGTGAAATTTTGCTTAAATTCTTGGCATAAGAATTAGGCTTGATTTGATTTTGAATAGTTTTGTTATTTTGGATGTAAAAAATAAATCCTAAGACAAAAATAATCGAAGCAGCATAAGAAACGTACTGGTGCCAAACAATCTTCTTGTGCTTCTTTAATGATGATTTATTTGGATAAGTAATACTTTGGTTAGCTTTTGCTTTGGTATTAGCATAAAGGTCAAAAGTAGTTTTTAAGCTTTTATGAGTATCTGTTAATTCCAAAAGTTGCTGCTCTTGTTTTTCGTTGAGTAAGTCTTCGTAAAAAGCGATGCATAATTCATCGAAATTAGATTCTTCTTCTTCAAAAATAATTTCTTTTCTTAGTGAGCTGCCAGAAAAAGGTTCAGTTTCTCTAGAAGGTTGTTTCTGTTGTTTCGAATATGAGGTAAGATCTTTTAATTCTTCTTCTAAGTCCGGATTATTATCTAGAAATTGGATCAGTAACTTTATTTCTTTATCAGACAGATTTCCGTCTAAGTAGTCAATAAAAATACTTTCGTATGTGTCTCTGTTAATATTCATTGTATTCAACTTGCGGTCTAAATAACTGTTTCAATTGTTCCAATATAATTCTTTAGAAACTTTCTAGCTCTAAAAATATATACTTTAACTTGCGACTCATTAAGTTTTGTAGTGTCGGCAATTTCTTTGTAATTGTAGCCCTCGTAATCTCTCAGTAAAATTACCGATTTTTGAATGGAGGGTAACAAATCAATAGCTTCTTGCAATACTTCGCTTAAATCGCTGTATTGTTTTTCGTGAGAATGTTTTAATTCGGCACCTTCAGTCATTATTGTTTGTCGCTTATCTTTTCTAATATAGTCTATCATAGTGTGATAAGCAGACGTAAAAATGTATGATTTTACTTTAGAATAGTTAACCGTTTCGGCTTTCACCCACAGTTTTTCAAAAGTGTCTTGTACAATATCTTTGGCTTTGTCTTCGTTTTTTATATTCTTTAAAACAAAGCGATAGACGCCATCGGCATAAGTATCGACACTAATATTATATTCTTTTGCTGTCATTCTCAGTTTCTAGACGTAAAGATGTAAAAAAAGTTACAGATGTAAAGTTACGGAAATTATTTTTCTCCGTTCCATTCGGCATAAAATTGTTTCAAGAATTGTTCCATAAAAAGATGTCTTTCTGTGGCAATTTGCTTTGCTGTTTCTGTATTTAATCGGTCTTTTAATAGTAAAAGTTTTTCGTAGAAGTGGTTAATTGTTGGGGCTGTGGTATTTTTGTACTCTTCTTTGCTCATTTCTGTATTTGGCAAAATGTTGGGGTTATATATTTCTCTGTTTTTAAATCCCCCATAGTTAAATGTTCTAGCAATCCCAATAGCTCCAATGGCATCTAATCTGTCGGCGTCTTGAATAATATCTAGTTCTAATGATTCGAAATTCTGTTTAACATGTCCTCCTTTAAATGAAATATTTTTTATGATATTTTCGATATGAATAATAATATCATCATTTAAATTTAATTCTTTAAGAAAATTAGATGCTTTTTTAGGCCCAATGGTTTCGTCGCCATTATGAAATTTAGAATCTGCTATATCGTGGAGTAAAGCTCCTAATTCTATAATAAATGAATTAGCTTTTTCGTTTTTGTTAATCAGTTTCGCATTATTCCAAACACGATAGATGTGCCACCAATCGTGACCGCCTTCTGCATCTTTTAAGGATTGTTTTACAAAGGCTATAGTTTGCTCAATAATTCCTAATTGATATGTGTTTAGTTGATTCAAATGGAAATCGTATTATAATAGACCTGTATCATAGATTCGTTTTAAATCTTTTGGAGTATCTATTCCAATAGATTCGAATTCAGTTTCTTCAACAACAATTTTATACCCGTTTTCGATCCATCGTAATTGTTCTAACGATTCAGCTATTTCTAGCGAAGATTCTTTTAATTGAGTAATTTCTTTTAATACGCTTAATCGATAAGCATATAGACCAATATGTTTATAATATTTATGCGAAGTAACCCATTCTGTTTTCTTTTTTCCTCGAAAATAAGGAATAGGAGAACGTGAAAAGTTGATAGCTTCTTTTTTATGGTTTAAAGTAACTTTTGGTTTGTTTTCATTAAAAATATCTTCGGTATTGATAATGTGTTTGGCTAAAGTTGCAATTTGAGTCCGTTTTTTTTTAAAACATTTTATGACAGAATCTATTTGCTCGGGATAAATAAATGGTTCGTCTCCTTGAATATTTACAATTACATCGAAAGGTTCTTTTTCTGTTTTATTAATAATATCAATAGCCTCAGCAATTCTGTCAGTTCCCGAATTGTGTTTTTTTGAAGTCATTATTACGGTTCCCCCAAAATCTAATACAGCCTTTTGTATTCGTTTGTCATCAGTGGCAACGTAAACATCATTAATAGATTTCTTTGTTTGTTCGTAAACCCTTTGGATCATTGTTTTGCCAGCTATATCAACCAATGGTTTGCCGGGAAATCTTTTTGATGCATAACGCGCTGGAATAATTCCTACAACTCTCATATTTTTCTTTGACCTTAGATGTTTTAGCAAAAGTAAAAAAATACCATTCATTTTTTCAGTAAAGATGACTTTTATTATTGTTTTAACTTAATGAAAGCCCTATTTTTGAGTACAAAATAATACAGTTGATATGAAATCTTTAAACCCTCATATTGGAATATATGGAAGACGAAATAACGGTAAGAGTTCGTTGATTAATTCGCTTTCGTTTCAAGATACAGCAATAGTATCGAATATTGCAGGAACCACCACCGATCCTGTAAAAAAATCTATAGAGATGTTTGGCCTCGGTCCTGTTGTTTTAATAGATACTGCCGGTATTGATGACTCGGGAGAATTAGGAGAAAAAAGAATTTTAAGAACTAAGAAAACAATTGAGCAAATAGATTTGGCAATATTAGTTTTGTCACAAAATGTGTTTGGTAATTTTGAAGAGCAATTAATTTCTAATTTCCAGGAATATGATTTGCCCTATATTATTGTTCATAACAAAAAAGACATAGAAGTTTGTTCTAAGGAGCTTAAAGATCAGATTTTAAATCAGTACAATCAATCTGTTTTAGATTATTCGAGCATGGATTCAGAAATGAGTTCGATATTGAGCGATTTGATTATTGAAAAGACACCCAAAACAGCCTATACTAATCCTTCATTATTTTCCGATTTAGCTAGCAAGGGCGATGTGGTTTTGCTCATTACACCTATCGATACAGAAGCTCCAGAAGGAAGAATGATTTTGCCACAAGTTCAGGCTATTAGAGATGTATTAGATAATGATGCAATTTGTGTTGTGGTGAAGGAGACAGAGGTAGAAGCTTTTTTAAGCAAGACTCAAATAAAACCTGTTATTGCAGTAACCGACAGTCAAATTTTTAAATTGGCGGATAGTTTAATCCCAAAAGATGTACCATTAACTTCGTTTAGTACTTTATTAGCTCGTTATAGGGGCGATTTTGATGCATATTTAGAAGGAACATCAAATTTAGAAAATCTAAAAGCAGGTGATCGAGTTCTTATTTTGGAGTCTTGTACCCATCATACAACTTGCGACGATATAGGAAGAGTTAAAATTCCCAATTGGATGAATGGTTTTACTAAACAAAAAATTGATTATGATGTAGTGGCGGGTTTAGATCAAATTAATAGACCTATTAATGATTACTCTATTGTAATTCAGTGTGGTGGATGTATGATAACTAGACAGCAATTAAGAAATCGGTTACATTCGGCTATAAAAGCAGGTGTTCCTGTTACTAATTATGGAATGGCAATAGCATACATGAATGGGATTTATAAAAGAGCAATTGCGCCTTTCGAGAAATAATGAAGAGACTGCTTCTGAGAATCAAAAACAGTCTCTGGTTAATTAACTTTTCTGAAAAATCTCGATTTTAGGAGATTTCAATCTGATCTGTTTAAAATTTCTCAATTTCTGCCTTAGTTTAGTTTCTTCTCTTAATA
>Ga0256842_1002341_pt1 | contig 13730 bp, 15 predicted proteins | sample 4559240metaG_FD_185973 | JGI IMG/M metagenome (GOLD analysis project Ga0256842, IMG submission 185973) | Hydrothermal vent microbial communities from Guaymas Basin, Mexico - 4559-240 | ecosystem: Environmental > Aquatic > Marine > Hydrothermal vents | place: Mexico: Guaymas Basin | collected...
ACGCTTCCCTTGCCGCCCGCGGTCCCGGGCACGAACGTTTCCTCCGCAGGACTTCCTCGCCGCGGGGGGCGGGGAGGGGAGGACACTCGGCATGCAGCATCCGGTGCGATCGCGATGGGGCCTTCCCGCTGGCGTGCTCCTGGTAGCGTTCACGCTCGCCGGGGCCGGCTGCGGGTTCCTTCACCGCGAGGGTGCGCCGCCCGTAACCGGGGCGGAAACCGTGCGGGAAACGGCGATTCCCGCCGATTCCACGCCGGCGCCGGTCGTGCAGGAGGGCGTCGCGGAGGCGCCGGCCGACCGCGCCGCGAGCCTGGTCGTGGCGATGATCTTCGCGCGGGACAGGGAAGAGCGCCTGGCCCGGGCGCGGGAGCTGCTCGCGCTGCAGGCGGAGCTGCCGGCGCCGCGGGGGAGCGACGACCCGGCAGCTCGCGCGGCCCGTGCCTGGCTCGAGGAGTGGCTGCATCCCGCCGACGAGCGTCAGCGCCGGCAGGGACGGGTCGGGCCACGCATCGGCGTCCGGGACATCTGGCACGCGCCGGGCTACGAGGTCTGGATCGAGGCCGGAGACGGCCTGCTCGTGCTCGACCGGGAAGGGCGCCTGCTCGGGCGCATCGCGACCGGGAGCGGAGGGAACCTGCACGGGATCGCCTTCCATGACGTGGACGACGACGGCCTGGACGAGGTGTTCCTCGAGATCGACTCGGGGGTGAACTCGGGGAACCGCTACGTGGTGATCACCGGGTGGAAGGAGATCGGGGGCGTCTACCGGCAGGTGCTCGAGCGGCGGCTGCACGGCACCGCCTTCCGCTGGCTCGATGCCGGGATCGGGGCGCGGCTCGCCCTCGTGCGCCTCTCCGGCCGGCCCTACCTGGTCGTCGACCCGGAGAACGAGCCGGAGTTCCTGCGCTGGGACGAGGGAAGAGCCGGCTTCGTCACCGAGGCCGCCCCGGCCCGCCGGGCACGGGTGTTCTGACCCCCGGTCCGGGGATCGGCGAACGGAGGCGGGCCCGGGCGGGCCCGCCTCTTCGCCTGCCGGCCCGCGTTCCTTGCTTCCCGGGGGGGGCGGGGTAGCATGGATCCCGCTCCCATGGCTGGAACGAGCGGAAAGAGAACCGGTTCGCCGGGCAACGGCAGCCCCGGCGCCCTTCCCCGGGGCACGTGGATCGTTCTCCTGGCGGCGCTCGTTCCCTACCTCGCCCTGCCGACCAAGCCCCTCCTGATCGATGCCCCGCTGGCGGTGATCCAGAACCCGGTCCTGCGGGACGGCAAGGTCTCCGACCTGTTCTCGCACGACTTCTGGGGGGCTCCCACCGAGTCCGACTGGGGCACGCGCTCCTATCGCCCGCTGGTCAACCTGACCTGGTGGCTGCAGCACCGGCTCCTGGGAACCGACGAGACGACCAGCATCGACCCCGAGGCCCCGTTCAACCGGACCCTGGCCACGTGGCTCCACCTCGAGGACATGGGCCTCCATGCCCTGGGTGCCCTCCTGTTCGTACTGCTGCTCCTCGAGCTGCTGCCGGACCCGCGCTGGGCGGTGCCGGGCGGCGTCTTCTTCGCCGTCCATCCGCTGCTGAGCGAGGCGGTGAGCTGCACGGTCGGCCGGGCGGACCTGATGGCCTCGATCGGCTTCCTCGGCGTCCTCGTGCTGCACCTCCGGGCGGATCGTTCCCGCCGCCCGTGGCTGCTCGAGGGCGGGGCGATGCTCCTGCTGGCGGCCACGTTCCTCTGCAAGGAGTACGCGGTCGCGTTCCCGTTCCTGCTGCTCGGCGTGGAGATCGCGCTGGGGCTGGCCCGCGGCTGGCCGGACGGGGCCGCGCGGCGCCGGAAGCTCGTCGTCCTCGGCATCGCGTTCGCGATCCTGGCCGCGTACCTCGGGCTCCGGCTCGCTCTCTTCGGCGCCCTCGGAGGGGTGCCGATGCTGGGCGTCGGGGACAATCCCGTCTACGGCAAGCCCCTCTCCGTGCGCTGGGCGACGGCGGCCTGGCTGCTGCTTCTCGGCGCCCGGCTGCTCGTGCTGCCGGTGCGCCTGACCTACTTCTACAGCTACGGCACGATCCCCATCGCGGAGAGCTTCCTCGACCCGCGGGCCCTCGGAGGAATCGTCCTCGTTGCCGTCCTCGTGGCGGTGTCGATCCACGCGGCGGCGCGGCGGCGCGACCCGGTGCCGGCGATCGCGTCCCTGCTCTTCCTGCTCCCCCTGGGGCCGAGCCTCAACACGGTGAGCATCGCCGGCGTCCTCTTCGCCGAGCGGTACTTCTACCTGCCGGTGGCCGGTCTCGCCCTCCTGGTGACGGGAGAGCTGGCCAGGTTCGTCCGCACGAACGGGGGGCGGCGGGCGGCGCTCGTCGCCCTGGGCGCCGTGTCGGTGATCTTCGCCGGGATGACCGCCCTGCGCGTGCAGGACTGGAGCACGCCGGAGAGCATCGCCCGGGCCGGGGTCCGGGCCTACCCGCGGGCGAGCGGGGCGTGGCTGGAGCTCGGGCTCGCCCTGGCGGCCCAGGGGAAGGATGCCGAGGCCGCGGAAGCGTTCGAGAAGAGCCTCGAGGAGTGCCCCCAGAGCCCGTTCACCTGGAAGAACTACGCGGTCGCCCTGATGCGCCTCGGGCGGTACGAGGAATCGGTCGCGGCCTGGCGGCGCTGTCTCGAGATGAGCCCGCCGGACCTGGCCCCGCTGTGGCGCGGTCTCGGGAAGGCGGAACTGCTCGCCGGGCATCCGGACCGGGCCGTGAGGGCCCTGGGACGCGCGTACCAGCTGCGACGGAGGGATGCCGAACGCCAGGAGGACCCCCGGGTGAAGGCGGCCCTCGAGCGGGAGGCGGACGAGCTGCGGGTGATCTACCAGCAGGCCCTTCTCCGGCTCGCCCAGCAGCGCCTCCGGGAGGCCCGCACCGGCGAGGCCCGGGAGCTCGTCCGCCGCGCCGTGGAGCTCGGGGCTCTGCCCGCGCCGGGCCTGTTCCTCGCGGGACAGGTGCTGCACCGTGCCGGGTACCGGGACGAGGCGCAGGAACTGTTCCGGGAAGCGCTGGCGGCCGACCCGGACCTCCTGCGCAAGAAGCACGAGGTGGCGGTGGAGCTGGACCGCCAGGGAAAGCATGCCGAGGCCGCCGAGGCGTTCCGGGAGATCCTCGCGGTCCGGCCGGATCACGTCTCGACGCTCTTCAACCTCGGGCGGAACCTGCTGCTCGCGGGACACCCGCAGGAGGCCATCGGGTACCTCGAGAAGGGGCTGGCCCGCCGGGAGGATCCCCGGGCGCGCCGGCTGCTGGAGGAGGCCCGCCGGCGTGCGCGCCGCGCTCCGCGAACCAGTCGCCTGCGCTGACGCGGGCGAGGGAGAACACCGATGCGAACCAGGATGACCGCGATCGTCGCCGTTCTCGGGTTGCTGCTCCTCGTCTCGGGACCGCCTGCCCGGGCCGGCCGCGTCCCCCGGAAGAACAGCCCGGACCAGGAACAGCCGAAGCGGCCCGAGGGGAAGGGATTCGGGCTGGCCCTGCCGAACCTCTCGGAGAGCCCGGTCTTCCAGCGGGCGGCGGAGGTTCCTCCGCGTCCGCCGGAGACCTTCCAGGCGAAGCTGCCGGAGCGGGTCGGGAAGTTCTCGCGCAAGGAAATGACCGGTCGGACCCGGTGGTTCGGCCCGGCCGGGACCAGCGAGGTGCATGCCACCTGGGAGGACGACCAGGGGAACACGATCCGGTTCGACCTGCTCGACCCCGGTGGGCTGCCGCCGCAGATGAGTCCCAGCTACCGGCCGTTCCCCGCGCCGGGCGAGCGGGAGAACGTCGCGGGCGCGATCCGGGAGGGGATCGTCATCGCGGACTGCCCGGGGGTGGCGGAATACCGGCTCGGCGAGCGGGGCGGGAAGATCGAGATCGTGGTCGGACCCCGGGTCCGGATCACGGTGGAATCGGCCAACGTCCGGCCCGCCGACCTGCGGGCGTTCCTCGAGGCGCTTCCCCTCCGGGAGATCGCCGCCCTCGCCCCGGAGCCGACGCCCGACTTCTCGGACCTCGTCCCCCAGAAGAAGTAGGGGCGCAGCGTGCTGCGCCCGTGTGCCGCGAAGCGGCACCAACCATGGCCGCCCTTCGGGCGGCACGGGTCGAGCACGCTCGACCCCTACGGGTTGAGCGCAACGGTGAAAACGGGTGTAGGGGCGCAGCGTGCTGCGCCCGTGTGCCGCACGGCGGAAGACGAAGGGCCCCGCGGTCGCGGGGCCCGACGGTGGTCGCTCGGAGAGAGGGAGTCGGATCAGTTCTTCCGGGGAGCGCCCCGGCGGCCGCGCCGGGGGTGGTGCTTGCCCTTCCTGCCCTTCATGCCGTGCCGCCCGCGGTGCTGGCGCATCAGCTCCTCGAGTTTCCGGCGCTGCTCCGGGGTGAGGATCTTCGCGATCTCGACCCGTCGCTGGAGGCGGTTCCGGGCGAGGGCGGCGTCGGCCTCGGTGACGCGATCGATCGCCTTCGCGAGGGCCTCGTCGTCGAGCGTCTCCCGGTGAAGGAGCCGTGCCAGCTCGAGGTGGGCCTTCTCGGCGGCGGCCCGAAGATCGACCTCCGCTTCCACGCTGGCGTACCAGGCGTCCTCGATCTTCTTCACCTGGTCGTCGGTGAGGCCCAGCTCGGTCTTCAGCCCGGGATTTCGCCACCAGTTGCCGAGTCCCATCGGTCCCGGGCCCATCCCGGGACCAGGTCCGGGAGCCGGGCCGGGTCCCATGCCGGGCCCGTGGTGGGGCGGGCAGCCGGGGCACGGGCCGGGAGCCTGCCCGAACGCCATCGGTGCGGCGACGGCGAGGACGAAGAGGACGAGGGCGGGGATCGTGCGGAGCGAGACGCTGTACCTGCTCATCGGGATCATCCTTTCCGGGCGCCGCCCGCGAGCAGCGCCTGTGGGTCGTCCTGGGCCGGGGCGGGATCCTCGCCGGCGAGGAAGCGGGCGAGGCCGGCACCCGGCACGTCGGGGAACTCGAGGCCCGTCGCCGTGTCGTCCCAGGCGTCGTAGACGGCGAGCGGATCCTCGAAGGAAGAAGGGGTGGAGGCGACCGTCTCCGCGGCGGAGCCCGCCGTGACGGCGGGGCGCCCGCCGGGCAGGAGCGGCCAGAGCGCGAGAACGAGGAGCGCGGCGGCCGCCGAGAGGGCCAGTCCCGCCCGGCGACGCACCCGGCTCCGGGCGCGCTCGGTCCGCACCGCCGCCAGGATCTCCTCCCGCTGGCGGGCGAAGAACCGGTCGGCCCATGCCTGGTCGTCGAGGTTCCCGCGCATCGTCACGTCCTCCCGGCGGCGCCCGGTGCCGCCCCGAACCCGGCGAGCCGGGAGCGGAGCAGGCGGGTGCCGCGGAACAGGTGCACCTTCACCGTGCCGGCGTGGAGGCCGAGGCGCGTGGCGATCTCCCGTACCGGGAGCCCCTCCGCGAAGCGCAGCCGGAAGACCTCCCGCTGCCGCCCGGGGGGGAGCGCCGCGAGTTGCTCCCGGACCGCCCGCCGCAGCTCGGCAGCGAGGAGGTCTTCCTCCGGGTCCGGCGCCGGGTCCGGGGCGCTCTCCGCGAGGGCCGCCTCGTCCACGGGGAGCTCCCCGTGCCGGGCCCGGTCGATGGCGAGGCGGCGAAGCGTGGAAAGGCACCAGGCCCCGAAGCTGCCCGGGTCCCGCAGCCGCCCGAGGTGGCGGAAGGCGCGGAGGAAGGTTTCCTGGACCAGGTCGTCCGCGTCCTCCACCCGCCCCACCGCGGCGAGGGCCCGGGCCATCAGCGGGCGCTGCCAGCGCCGGACCAGCTCGGCGAACGCTCCCTCGTCACCCCGCCGTGCCCGGCGCACCAGCGCCTCGTCGGGGGGATCGTGCCGGGGTCGCTCGCTCGCGCTCATCGTCGGCCTCCACTCCACAGGACGGGATCCCGGGGAATCGGTTGACAGGGTACCCTCCCGGCGAAGCCCGGGAGTAGACTCGGAAAACGCCGCCCGGCCGGGCGGATCGTCGCGGGAGGAGCCGATGGCACGCCTGACGAAGATCACGACCCGCACCGGGGACGACGGCCGCACGATGCTCGGCTCCGGGCGCAGGGTCCCCAAGGACGACCCGCAGGTCGAGGCGTACGGCGACGTGGACGAGCTGAACTCGGTGCTCGGGGTCGTCCTGGCCCGGGGCCCGGAGCCCGAGGTCGCGGAGGTCCTCCGCCGGGTGCAGAGCGAGCTCCTTCACGTCGGGGGCGTCCTGGCGATGCTCGACCCCGAGGGGAAGAAGAAGGCCCCCAACCTGGTGAAGAACCGGCACGTCAACCGCTTGACGAGGGAGGTGGAGCGGTTCAACGCGGACCTCGACCCCCTCGAGACCTTCGTCCTGCCGGCGGGGGCCGAGACCGCCGCCCTCCTGCACCTCGCCCGCACGGTCTGCCGCCGGGCCGAGCGGCGCGTCGTCGCCCTCGGCAGGGAGCGGACGATGCCCCCGACGATCGTCCGGTACCTGAACCGCCTGTCGGACCTGCTGTTCGTGCTGGCCCGCTGGGAGAACCGGGCGAAGGGGACGGGGGACGTTGCCTGGGACACCGAGGCCTGAGCCGCCGCCGATGACCCGGAACCGCCCCGCCCCGAGCTCCTTCCTCTGCGCCGCCCTCGTCGTCGCGGTCACGGTGTTCGGGGTGGCGGCGTCTTCGCCGGCGCCGCGCCGGATCTGCTCGGTCAGCCTCGCGGGGGACGAGCTGCTCGCCCTGCTGGTTCCGCCGGAAAGGGTCGTGTGCGTGTCGCGCTACGCGGACGACCCCGACCTCGCCGCGTGCGCCGGCCACTGGCCCGCCGCGATTCCCCGCCTCTCGGCCAACCTCGAGGCGGTGCTGGCGCGGCGCCCCGACCTGGTCGTCGCCGCGCCGTGGAACCGTGCCGACTTCCTCCGGATGCTCCGTCACGTGGACGTGCCGGTGCTGGTCCTGCCCGACGTCCGCGGCTTCGAGGACGTCCGGCGCGCCCTCCTCGACCTGGGGCGCGCGGTGGGAGAAATGGACCGGGCCCGCCAGGCCATCCGGGAGATGGACGCCCGCCTCGCGGGCCTCGAGCGCCGCCTCGCGGGTGTCACGGAACGCCCCCGCGTGCTCTTCTTCTCCCACCTGGTCGTGGCCGGGGCGGAGACGACGATCGACGAGGTGATCGGTCGGGCCGGGGGGCGGAACGCCGCCCGGGAGCTCGGTGTCGAGGGGCACCGGCGCGTGCCCCTCGAGACGATCCTCGCCCTGGACCCGGACGTCCTCCTCCTGGGAACCGGGGGCGGGGAGTCCCTCGCGGCCACCCTCGCCGAGTGGCCCGCCCTCCGGCGCCTGCGGGCCGTGAGGAATGGCCGAACCTGCGAGGTCCCAGGCCGGCTGCTGACCACCGTCGGCCCGGAGCTGGCCCGGGGCGCCGAGACGGTCGCCCGCTGCCTGCACCCCGAGGCATTCCGGGACCCCGTGCCGGCGGGCGGGGAGGGGCCCCGGTGAAGGGACCGCTCGCCGCCCTCGCCGGGGGGGTCACCGTGCTGCTGGTGGCGGGATTCCTCGCCACGGTGCTCGGGGGCACCGCGGCGGTCGCCCCGGGGGACGCCGCGCGGGCGCTCGTCGACCCGGCAGGGGCCTCGCCCCTGGCGCGGACGATCGTGCTGGAGGTGCGCCTGCCCCGGGTGCTGCTCCTCCTGCTGGCCGGCGCGGCCCTCGCGACGACCGGTGCGGCGCTGCAGGCCACGCTCCAGAATCCCCTCGCGGACCCGGGCCTCCTCGGTCTCGCCGGGGGCGCGGCCCTCGGCGCCGTCCTCGTGCACGCCGCGGAGATTCCCCTTCGCGCCCCGTGGATGTTGCCGGCGGCGGCCTTCGCGGGCGCCGTCCTCGCGCTCGCCGTCGTCTTCGCCGTCGCCCACGCGGCGGCCCGGCCCGGCGCGGCCACGGTGATCCTGGCGGGGGTCGCGGTGGCCAGCTTCGCCTCCGCGATCGTGTCGGTGCTGCTCCTCGCCACCGGGGAGCACCGGGTCCACGAGATCTTCGCGTGGCTGCTCGGCTCCGCCGAGGGACGCGGCTGGGAACACCTGCGGCTCGCCCTCGGGCCCGCCCTCGGCGGGATCGCCGGTCTCGTCGCCTCGGCCCGGCTGCTGGACGCGCTGGCCCTCGGGGACGAACACGCGGCCGGCCTCGGCGTCGATCTCGCGCGGGCCCGGGGCCTGGTCTTCGGGCTGGTCGCCCTCGCGGCCGGGAGCGTGGTCGCAGTGACCGGGCCGATCGGGTTCGTCGGCCTGATGGTGCCCCACGCGGTCCGGCCGTTCTCCGGGGCGGGGGCCCGGGCGCTCCTGCCGGCCTCGGCCCTGGCCGGGGGGGCGTTCCTCGCCCTTGCCGATCTGGCCGCTCGGATCGTTTCTCCGACCTTTGATCTTCCCGTGGGGGTCGTCACCGCCCTCGCCGGCGTACCTTTCCTGCTGGTGCTCCTGCGCCGCGCGGCTCGCTGACCCGGCGTCGCGGGACGCAGCGCGCGGTCCGCCCGGAGAAGGGAGGGAGCCAGGGTTCCCCGGCGTTCGTGCCGGTCTCCGGCCGTTCGCCACGGCAACTTGCTCTGGCGGTTCCGGGAGGATCCGCGTACCACCATCCGTGAACGGGGCCTTGAGGGAGCGGGGCCCCCGATCGTGGGGGATGACCGCGTGGAGGATCCGCGCCCAGGGCCGGAGACGGTGGGCCACGGGAGGTTGTCAGCATGCCAAGCCAGGATCACCGCTCGTGTTCCCGATGTTTCCGTCACCTTCTCCCTGCCGTCGTCATCGTCCTCGTCCTCCTGGCGCCCGCCTGGGTCTTCCCGGCGGGCGCGAGTGCCCCGGGGATCCGGGACGGCGGGACGGACACGGGGGCCACGAATCCCCGGGACGACGAGCCGGTCCTGCTGACCGGGGCGCAGTTCCCCGAGCTCGACGGCAGGCTGCTCGCCGAGACCGGTCTCTTCGTCTACGACCCGGCGATCCCCGGGTACCGCCCGATCCCGTTCCAGTGGGATGAACGCATCGACAAGGTCTTCAACGAGGGGACGCCCTTCGAGTTCCACCAGCTCCTGTACGACTTCGACCACGAGGAGGACGGGCGTCTCGACGCCGACGACGAGCTGGCGTTCATGTACCGCGATGCGGGGCAACGTGCACCCGTCGAGGCGCCGTGGCCGGCGGGTGCCAGCGACCTGCGGTACGAGATCCGGGTGATCGATCCCCGCCCGGAGTCCCACAACCCCCCGCGTTGGGTCTACCTGTTCACCGGGACCGGCCTCGAGACATCACCCACCCGGTACGTCGACTGGAACCGCCTGCCGGCGGGGACCGTTCACGCCTCGACCTTCGAGCTGGTCTACGAGGACAGGTGGCTGCTCACCGAGTACCGGGTACTGCCGCCCTGCGGATCGGGAAGCGACCTGATCGACCGGTTCAAGGGACGAGCCGTGCCGGTCGAGGGGAACACCGAGGACGAGGAGGGGTGGAACGCGAGCTCGTGGTACCTGGGCGGCCTCCTCGGGCCGGTTCGCGCGATCCGGGCGGTCCGCGGGGCGGCCTCCGGGGCGAACACGATCCACGTCGACGTCGTGTACGGAACGTTCTGGGAACGCCGGCTCACGTTGCGGGTCCACCCGCTGATCAGGTGCAAGCTCTACTTCGACTGGTTGCCCCGCGGGCACGCGGTGCTGTACACGCCCTTCAACCGGGAGGGCCTCCCGATCGACGGCGAGCCCGATCCCCAGGCGAGGCAGGACTACGCGACCTGGAACGTGATGGCCGGGGACGGGGGCGGGATGGCGGTCGCCTGGCACGTGCCGCCGCCGACCCTCTATGACAGCAGGGAAGGCTGGATCCTCGACGACGCGACGGTCAACGACCAGACGTCGTTGAACCCCGGTTACGGGGACGACGACGATTCTCTCTACGGGGCGCACGGGGTCAGGCTGCTCGGGATCAAGGAATGCAACGTCGAGGGGATCGCCACCCGGATACGGGTCTACCCCCTGTGCGACGGCGAGGGGAACGCCAGCTTCGGGGACGCCATCGGCGAACTCCAGGATCACCCGATCGCCGCGGAAGCGACCGCCGAGTGGCAGAACGTCCCGGCAGTGCGGTCCCTGCGGGTCCACCGGCAGGGGGACGATGCCGTGCTGACCTGGGACGCACACCCGGACGCGGACAGCTACCGCGTCTACCGGGCGAACGATCCGAGCCTCGGCTACGACGACTGGGACCTCGCCGACGAGACCGAGGAGACGATCTGGACCGACGCCGGGGCGGCCAGCGGTCCCGGTTTCCGCTGCTGGTCGGTCGTCGGTGTCCAGGACGGCCAGCAGGGTCCCTGGTAGGGATCGTCGGCCGCGCTTCGCGCGGCCCGGGTCCGGCACGCTCGCCCCCTGCGGGTTGAGCGCATTGAAAAAGTGTAGGGGCGCAGCGTGCTGCGCCCGTGCAGCGTGCTGCGCCCGTGCAGCGTGCTGCGCCCGTGTGCCGCGCAGCGGCACCCGCCATGCCGCGCCGGACCGGATCACGGCGCCGGGTCGGGGATCACCGTGACGACGACCCGGCGGCGGGGGCGAGGCCCGTCGAACTCGCAGAGGAAGACGTTCTGCCAGGTGGAGAGGCCCGGCTTCCCGTCGATCACCGGGATCGTCTCGCCGGGGCCGACCAGGCCGGACTTCAGGTGGGCGTCGCCGTTGCCGTCCTGGCGGTCGTGCTCCCAGGCGCCCCGCGGGATCAGCTTCCGCAGCAGCGTGACCACGTCCCGCTGGACGCTGTCGTCCCAGTTCTCCTGGATCATGATCGCGGCGGTCGCCCCCTGGACGTAGACGTGGACGAGGCCGTCGCGGACGCCGCTCTCCGCGACGATCGCGCGGACCTCGTCCGTGATGTCGACCAGCTCCTCGCGCTCTCGCGTCGCCACCTCGATCACCCTGCGCATCGCCACTCCTCCGCCGGGTGTTCCTGCTCCGGCTGATTCCGTAACTCGCAGGTCCGGACGATCGCGTGCGCGAGCGGGGCGCCGGCCAGGAGGGAAAGGAACGACCCGGTGATCACCTGGGGCACGCCCATCGCCGCGAGGAACATCCGGTCTTCCCTGCGGGAACCACCCTTCCCAGCATCCGCGGGCGGAGGCTGCCCGGCAAGGGGGCGTCCACGGGATCGTCCGACCGCGGACCCGGATCGTCAGGCGAGAAACGCGGAGAGGGCGAGGCCCAGGGCGAGGAGGGCGTGGGTGGCGAGGTTCCACGTGACGTTGGCGGCGAGGGCCGGAATCGGGATCTCGCCGGGGGCGCCGCGCACGGCCCACGCGAGGGGGCGGGCGAGGAGCAGGCTCGGCAGGAGCCCGAGGGCCGCCCAGCCGGGGAAGATCCCGAGGACGATCGCCGCGAGGATCGTCACCGGGACCAGCAGGGCGGCCACCGCCCAGACCATCGCCGCGAGGGCCGGGCCGAGGGCGAGGACCAGGTTTCGCCGCCCCCCGGACCGGTCGGCCTCCACGTCCGGGAACTGGTTGAGCAGCAGCAGGTCGAACGTCAGGAAGAACGAGGGGGCCGCCGCCGCGATCGCCGCCGGGCCGATCCAGCCGTCCTGGACCAGCGCCGAGCCGAGCACCGGCAGGGCCCCGAGGCCGAGCCCCGCGCCAACCTCTCCGAGGCCGATCCGGGCGAGGAAGTCCGTGTAGCCGAGCACCAGCACCGCCCCCAGGACGAGGAACGGCACCAGCGGCCAGCCGACGGTCGAGAGGAACCACCCCCCGGCGGCGCAGCCGACGGCGATCATGGCGAGCCCGAACAGGAGGGCCGCCCGCGGGGAGAGCCTTCCCTCGGGGATCGTCTTGCTCCCCCCGCTGAACGGGGTCGGCCGCGTGAGCTGGTCGATGCCGGTGCGGGCGTCCGAGACCTCGTTGAGCACGTTGACGGCGACGTGCAGGGCGACGAGCCCGACCAGGGCGACGAGGGCCCGCCCCCACCGGAACGGCGCCCCGTTGACCACCGCCGCCGCCGTGCCGAGGGCGACCAGCACGACCGGCAGGGCGAGGAAGGGAACCCGCGAGACTCCCAGGAATGCGGCGATCCGGCCCATGGGGGGAAGAGTCTACCGTCTTCCGGCCGGGCCGCCGCGTCCCCTGCCGGTCGAGCAGCTCGATTGTGCCGGGAACCTCCCCGGGGGTACCTTCGGGGGACGACGATGCCGGCGGGCGGGCGCGGAGCCCGCGCGCTCGACGACGAGAAGGGGAAGCGTGATGCGACCGATGACGAAGGAGTTCCTCGAGGCGGCGTTCGCCGGGGAGAGCCAGGCCCACATGAAGTACCTCGCCTTCGCCGAGCAGGCGGAGAAGGAGGGGAGGCCGAAGATCGCCAACCTGTTCCGGGCGATCGCCTGGGCGGAGCAGGTCCACGCCATCAACCACCTCAAGGCCCTCGGCAAGGTCGGCACCACCGCCGAGAACCTGGTCGCGGCCAAGGGGGGCGAGGACTTCGAGATCGAGGAGATGTACCCGGCCTACCTCTGCACGGCGCGGGAGCAGGAGGAGAAGCAGGCGATCCGGAGCATGGGGTTCGCCCTGGACGCGGAGAAGATCCACTCGGAGCTCTACGCCCTCGCGAAGGAAGCGGTGGACGCCGGCGAGGACCTGGCGTCGGCGAAGAAGGTGTTCGTCTGCCCGGTCTGCGGCTGGACGTACACCGGGGACGATCCGCCCGAGCGCTGCCCGATCTGCAACGCGCTGGCGAAGCTCTTCCGGGAGTTCGAGGCCTGAGCGGGCGGGAGCGGGACGAGGAGGCCGCCCTCGCGGCGCTCCGGGAACTCCACCGGGAGGTGGACGCGGGCTGGGCGCGCCTCGCCGCCCGGCACGGGGAGCGGCTCCGGTGCCGCCGCGGGTGCGCCGACTGCTGCGTCGACGGGATCACCGTCTTCTCGGTGGAGGCGGAGCGGATCCGGCGGGAGTTCCCGGAGGTGGTCGAGGAAGAGGACCCGGCGCCCCCGGGCCGGTGCGCCTTCCTCGCCCCGGACGGCTCGTGCCGCGTCTACCCCGCGCGGCCCTACGTCTGCCGCACCCAGGGCCTGCCGCTGCGCTGGATCGAGGAGGACCTGGACCTCCAGCTCGTCGAGATGCGGGACGTCTGCCCGCTGAACGAGGACGGCCCGCCCCTCGAGGAGCTGCCGGCGGAGGACTGCTGGGAGATCGGCCCGGTCGAGGAACGGCTGCGCGAGCTGGAGGATCGCTTCACCGGCGGGCGGCCACGGCGCATCGGGCTGCGGGAGCTCTTCGCGCGGCGAGGATGACGGCGGGACTCAGCCTTCGAAGCCGATCTTCTCGAGGATGGCGAGCACGCCGTGCCGATCCCGGTCCGGCAGGGCCCGGGCGGCGGCGAGGGCGCGGCGCTCCGCCACCGGGATGTACCGGGCGAAGCGGGGACGGTCCATCCGGGTCGCCTGGAAGGCGTAGGTCCCGATCGCCTTGAGCAGCCGCTGGAGGGAGACCCAGGGCCAGGCTTCCAGCTCCCGCGGGTCCGGGAGGACCCCCCCGGCCTCCGCGCGCCAGCCCTCTCCCGCCGCGTCGGCCAGCTCCGGGGGCAGATCCACGTACGGGTCGTGGACGAGGGAGGCGAGGTCGTACCCGGGCGGGGCGAACAGCAGGTCCTGGAAGTCCACGACCCCGAGGGAGCCGTCGTCCCGGAGCAGCAGGTTGCGGGCGTGGAAGTCCCGGTGGGCGAGCTGGCGGGCCGGGAGGGCGCACCGGTCCGCGACCCGGTCGAGCACGTGGGC
>Ga0256842_1002342_pt1 | contig 13727 bp, 11 predicted proteins | sample 4559240metaG_FD_185973 | JGI IMG/M metagenome (GOLD analysis project Ga0256842, IMG submission 185973) | Hydrothermal vent microbial communities from Guaymas Basin, Mexico - 4559-240 | ecosystem: Environmental > Aquatic > Marine > Hydrothermal vents | place: Mexico: Guaymas Basin | collected...
CAAAGAGATGAGGCAGAGTTTTGTGGTTGGATGGTGACCAGTGCCAAATGCCATTTCAGGATAGATGTAAATGGGAATTTGCCCTGGATGCAGGCTAATTTTCCCTTTCTTCCATGAGGGAATTATTTTAAATTTTCCTACCTCAATTGGCTTGAAATATTTTTTCCATTCCTTTGACCAGTCTAAGTCAAAATATTTTATAATCTCTATTTGGGCGCCTTTGAACTTTGTCTTTATTTTTTTTGAAAAATCCTCTGCACCATCTAAGGAGTCAAAATATATTTTTATTAAATTTTTCTCTTCTTCCCATCCCCAAGAGATGTTTTCAGCTAAAAATAACTCCAAATCTTCTATTATCTTGGGATTAATTTTTATGTTTAGCACAAAATATACTTTTTTCATAGTTTACTTAAAATATCATCAAGGGTGTTAGAAAATGCTTTAATTTCTTCCTCCTCTATTATTAAAGGTGGTAGCAAACGCAAGGTTGAGCCTTGGGTCAAATTCACGATAAATCCTTTATCTATAATTGTATCAAAAACCTTTTTTGCATCCACCTCAGGAGTTAGTTCAATCCCAAGCATAAGTCCAATACCTCTAACTTCTTTTATTAACCTGGGATATTTGTCTTGTAATCTTTTGAATTCAGATAAGGCAAACCCACCTATTTTTTTTGCCCTGTCTATCAAATTGTCTCTAAAGATAATTTCAAGGACTTTTAAGGCAGCCATACAGACAACTGGTCCTCCACCAAAGGTAGTAGCGTGGGTACCAGGCCCAAATGCTTTTGCAACTTCCTCTGTTGCCATCATTGCACCTATGGGAAGCCCATTTGCCAGGGCCTTGGCACAACTAATTATGTGGGGTTTTACATTATAATGCTCAAAACCCCACATCTTTCCTGTCCTGCCAATCCCGGTTTGGATCTCATCTACAATAAATAAAAGGCCCTTTAGCTTACACAACTCTTCTATACCTTTGACAAAATCTATTTCAAGAGGTCTGATGCCGCCCTCACCCTGGATGACCTCTATCATAATTGCAGCAGTCTTATTATTAATTTTTCCCTCAATATCTTTTAAATCATTTGGTTTTGCGTGGACAAAGCCAGGAACAAGGGGCTCAAAACCCTCCTTAATTTTTTCCTGTCCTGTAGCACTCATAGTTGCAAAGGTGCGACCATGAAATGACCCTTCAAGGGTTATTATTTCAAATTTATCTTGATTTTTTATGTTTTTAAAATACCTACGGGCAAGTTTTATACATGCTTCATTTGCTTCTGCGCCTGAGTTACAAAAAAATACCTTGGACATGTGAGGTGTTGTATTAATTAACTTCTCTGCCAGGTCTATTTGCTCTTTTGTGTAAAAGAGATTACTAACGTGCACCAGTTTTTTGGCCTGCTCTGAAATTGCCTTTGCAATTTCCATATTTGCATGTCCAAGATTACATACTGCAATTCCAGCCAAAAGGTCAGTATATTCTTTTCCATTAAAATCATATAATTTTGTGCCCTGTCCCATTTTTATCTCAATGGGATACCTTGCATAAGTATTAAATAAAAATTTGTTTTCCCGTTCCTTAAGAATAGAGTGTTCCATGGATAAAACTCCTGTTTGATGATTTGGCCTTGATTTGAATAAAATTAAAACAGGAGGTCAAGACAAAATTGTCTTGCCTCCTTTACCTGGAATTTTCTAAGTGCAATGTATATTTCAAGAATTAGCCTGAGCTTTTTACATATTTGCCAAAACCCAGGCCAATTAATTAAGAGCTGGGTAAAATCTTTTATACTTGCGGTCTTGGAAGGAGATTTGCCATTTCAGCTATTTCAGGAACCTTATGTTCCCATTCAATGGCCATTAAGTGTACTCCTGCAATTCCCTTCATCTCCTTAAATTCTTCTATCATCTCAACAGCAATCTTTATCCCTTCCTTGGACTGCTCTTTTTTGGGAACTCCTTTTAGCCTTTTGATTATCTCGTCTGGAACATCCATACCAGGGACCTTTGTCTGCATGTACTTGGCCATACCAACGCTCTTCATTGGAGTTATTCCAGCAAGGATATAGACCTTTTCTGTAAGTCCCATATCATTTGCCTGTTTTACCCATTCCCTCATTCTCTTCATATTATAAATACACTGGGTCTGAATAAACTGGGCACCAGCTTCAACCTTTTTTGCAAGTCTATGAATTCTCCACTCCAAAGGCTCAGCAAAGGGATTTGCTGCAGCACCTATAAACATTTCCTTAGGTGCACCATCTAAGTCTGCCCCAGATAAGAATTTTTCTTCATCCCTTAATCTTTTAACTGTAGATATTAGTTGAATAGAATCAATGTCAAATACGCCCTTTGCAAAGGGATGATCACCAAACTGTTGATGATCTCCTGAAAGACACAAGATATTCCTTATACCATGGGCATAAGCACCCAGTATATCTGCCTGCATTGCAAGTCTGTTCCTATCCCGGCAAACCATCTGATAAACAGGCTCAAGGCCTTCTTGTAATACCAAAAGTGATGTTGCCCAACTGGACAGCCTCACAACTGCTGTCTGGTTATCAGTTATATTAACTGCATCCACCACTCCCTTTAAATAAGAAGCCTTTTTTTTGACCGCTTCTACATTAACGCCCCTTGGAGGGCCAAGTTCTCCAGTTAAGGCAAAATGACCTTGTTCTAAAATTTTTTTCAACTTGCTCATGGCCTTACCCACTTTTTTAGGTTTAAAGGTTTAGAATATCCATTGACGGAACAAAGAACGGTACCACTCCCTTGTGTTTATTTTTAAAAGAAAATTTATTGCTTAGTTTTGCTACTTTTAAATGCTTAAATCCCATTGGATCATAATTAATAAGACTTGATTTTTCTTGTTTATTTAAAATCTCTATTGTCAATTTTTTAGACATATCTAACATATCTATGACATAATCCCATGAGCTATGGAGTTTTTTTTCAATCATACCCCTATTTATTTCTTTAGATGCAGATCTAAAAAGATTTAAAGATATACCCTTTTTAAAAAGCACCTTCTTTATTTTAAAAGTTGATTTTTTATTTTTTATTGTATTTATGAGCTGTAGATCTACATCTTTAAAATTTCGCTTCATAATGTCTTTTAAAATACTTGCCTCCACATTCAAAGACCTATCTATTAGACCTTCAATTAAAACGTGAAAGATTTTTCCCCGATTTAATTTAAATAATTGTAACATATTTGGAACAAAATAATTATGGGCTATTACATCAGATGCCAAATGGGATAAATATCCTAAAGAATATGATTTAACTCGTATATCATTTGATTTTAAGAGACTAAATCCCGTATTCCAATTGTGTGTTGGGGCCTTTGATATTTTTTTCCCCTTTCCAATTAACACATCAGGGCTTATACAACCATACAAAAAATAATAGGGATACTTTAAGATAATATCTGTGACCTGGGACATGAGTAAATTCAAATTATCAAATATATAGAGACCAATCGATATATGTGATGCTGGCCCCCATGCAAATGCATTTATTGGAAAAAATATTACCACAAGCAGAATAATTAAGAGCAATTTATTTTTTGACATGACATTCACCACAGGCAAGAGGCCCTTTTTTCCTTTTTTTATGACACGTAATACACTGTTTGTGGTATGCATCCATTAAAGGTGTCATATCTGCCGTAGTCTTTTTTACTTTGTGGCAGTCAGAACAACTTTGACCTACGCTCATTGCCCCTTCCACCAGTTTCCCTTTTTCATATACATGATGACAAATAGAACAGTCATATAGTCCTGCCTTTTCATTGTGCTTGTCATGGACAAATACAGCGGGGGGTCTCTGATAGGTCTTGAAAGCTGGAGATTTTATAAACTTCATGTCTTCCTGGGCAAGACATAACACACTGTAAATACAAAAAAGACCTAAGATAAAAATCAGTCTTAATGATATCTTTTGTTTCATATATGTGCCCCTTTTTTGTTCATCTAAGTTTGTCAAAAACTTTTGAAAAATATTAATAAAAGTACAAGTAAGCACCTGCGTTCAAATCAAAAAGCGTCAGTTTATCTAACAAAAAAAAATAAAACATACAAGTTAAAAAAAACTATTTTTAAGATATCAGATTGCACAAATATTTTATTTACATACATCTAGCATCTTTGATATAGCTACTCTGGCCAGCTCTTTAGTCTTAGTATCTACTTTTACCTGTTTATAGGTGTCTAAACTTTCCAATAATGACAAGAGATTGGATTCATTTATCATTTCCATGTATTTGCAGCAAGTGGTATGTAGTGGAAATATTTCCTTATCCCCATGTTGTTTTTTTAATCGGTTTACCAGGTTCAACTCAGTGCCAATTACTATTTTACTCCCTTTTGGTTGGTTTTGTACATATTTTATAATTTTTGAAGTTGACCCCCATGCATCAGCCTCATTTACCACTTCTGGAGTACACTCGGGGTGAACGATAATTTTTGCATCTGGCTTACGTTTTTTAAAATGATAAATATGCCCTTGTCTAAAATTTAGGTGCACATCACAATATCCTGGCCACACATATAATTTGTATTTTTTGTTAAAAATATCATCATCTAAATAAGATATCTCCTCATCATCAATCCCCAGGGCCTTTGCAGTATTGAGTGCTAAATTTCTGTCGGGTAAAAAAAGTACTCCGTCGCTATTTTCCAAGGCCCATTTTAACATAGTTACTGAATTTGCCGATGTACAGACGCTTCCTCCAAATTCTCCACAAATAGCCTTAACTTTTGCTGAAGTATTTACATATGCAATTGGTATAATCTTCCTCTTTTGGTTTAATTTAGTCAAAATAATCTCTATTAATTTTGCAGGAGCAAGGTCTGCAAGGGTACACCCAGCTTTTTCTACAGGAATAAAAACCTGTTGAGACTCATTTGCCAAAATAGCTGTGGACTCGGCCATGAAATAAACCCCACACATAACTATGTATTTGGCCTTTAGTGAAGGAACTTTTCTTGCCAATTCTAAAGAATCTCCAATAAAATTTGCATATCTCACAATTTCGTCGTTTTGATAATGATGGGCTAAAATGCATAGTTCATCTTTCAATTCATCTTTTATCTTGAGAATTTTATCTGAAAGTGTCATGTTTATCTCTCCTTGTTTTTGTATTTTCTTGAATATCAAGGTTCGGTTTGATATCCCTTTATTGGTTGGCCTAAATTTATGAAAATTTTCTTTACAGGGTTAAGTTCCTTGTTCCATGTACTAGTTATTTTTATTTGACATTAATAACAAATATTTTAGTCCACCTTGAGAGGAGTGGATAAAAAACAGTTTTATCTGTCACAAATTATGCAAAAAATCAAGCCATGAAGACCATTGTTTAAAAATGGTGGGACAATATGGAAATAGATAAAAACTCCGTAGGATTAGTCAAAAAACAATTTTTTACCTTTGCAGAGCCACCCAATGAATTTATCTTTGAAAATGGGCAAAAATTAGGACCTATCACCCTTGCATATGAAACCTATGGGACTTTAAATAGGGACAAGACCAATTGCATACTTGTGTTGCACGCCTTAACTGGGGATTCCCATGCTGCAGGGTATTACAGGGAAGATAGTCCAACACCTGGATGGTGGGAAAATATGATTGGCCCATCAAAGGCCATTGATACAAATAAATTTTTTGTGGTGTGCTCCAATGTAATTGGTGGTTGCATGGGCTCAACAGGTCCTGGATCAATTGATCCAAAGACAAATAAACCCTATGGATTGAGGTTCCCTTTAGTAACTATAGGAGATATGGTTAGGGCACAAAAAAGACTTATTGAACATCTAAAAATAGATAAAATCCTTGCAGTGATTGGTGGCTCCATGGGTGGTATGCAAGCCCTTGAGTGGAGTGTGAGATACCCTGAGATGGTCAATGGGGCAATTTTGATTGCTACTACTTCAAAACATTCAGCAATGGCCATAGCCTTTAATGAAGTGGCAAGACAGGCAATTATGAACGATCCCAATTGGAATAATGGTGACTACTATAATTCTGTCCCACCTGTACACGGACAGGCAGTGGCCAGGATGATAGGCCATGTCACTTATCTGTCAGATACCGCACTTAGAAAAAAATTTGATAGAAACATACAAAGAGGATTTCATCCAACTAGTAGTTTTGAAACCAATTTTCAGGTATCCAATTATCTTAAGTATCAAGGAGAAAAATTTGTTAGTAGATTTGATGCAAATTCGTTTTTGTATCTAACCCGTGCAACTGATTATTTTAATCTGGCTGAGACCCATGGAGATGGGTCCATTGTCCAGGCCCTTTCAAAGGCAAAGGCAAAATTTCTAGTTGTTTCCTTTAGTTCAGACTGGCTATATCCCACTTACCAGTCAAAAGAAATGGTTAAGGCAATGAAAAAAAATGGAATTGAGGTAAACTTTTGTGAGATCCAAATAGACTATGGACATGACTCATTTTTAGTTCCCAATCCCAAATTATCTAGTTTGGTAAAGGCATTTTTAGAAAAACTTTCTTCTGAGATTTAAATCAAAATATATTTTACGTTTGTACTTAAATGGACCGTCAAAAATGAGATTTGACTTAAAGACTATAGCCAGATGGGTAGAGCCAGGAAGTAAGGTGCTGGATTTAGGATGTGGTAATGGTGTGTTACTTGAATATTTAATACAGCAAAAAGATGTCAAGGGCACTGGAATTGAGATCGATGAGGAGAAAGTGACCCAGGGAATTTTAAAAGGTGTGAATGTAATCCAGGGTGATATAAATGAGGAAATTTTAGATTATGCGGATCAAACCTTTGACTATGTGATTTTATCCCAGACCTTACAACAGGTGACTCGTCCAGCCTGGCTTATATCTGAGATGCTAAGAGTTGGAAGAAAGGGGATTGTGAGTTTCCCAAATTATAGCCATTACAAAAACAGGATCTACTTTTTTTTAAAAGGTAGGGCGCCAATATCCAAGGAACTTCCTTATGAGTGGTTTGACACCCCAAATATCAGGAGGATTAGTATTACGGATTTTAGGAGGTTTTGTGGAATATTTGGTTTTAAGATTGAGAGGGAAATGAATATTAGTACCTATCACCACGAAGACCATGGGAAGGTGGTCAAATTTTTCCCCAACTTATTTGCAATTTATGGGATATTTATGCTTACAAAAAAATAAAAATATGTTCATAATCATCTTTTGTTGTATATTGATTGTGCCAGATTTTCACCTTGACCTACCATATTTAATCCCTTAAAAATTTATGTCGTATCCAACCAATGGGTCCTGCCTTAAGTTCAAGTTTAACTTAGTCCTTAGAAAAAGGAGATGTGAACATGGAAAAAAAAGAAAAGTGCCCCAGATATAAACTAAATTCCGAGACGTGCAATTGCACTTATCCATCTTGTCCAAGGCATGGAATTTGTTGCGAATGTATTAGATATCATAGACAGAGGGGAGAGCTCCCAGCGTGTTATTTTACAGAAGAAGAGGAAAAAACATATAACAGAAGTATAGAATTTTATTTTCAGAGAAGGTTTAAGAAATAATGAATCCTCCATCTTTTTATGAGTGTTTACTTAAATGTGTAAGCAGTGTTTTTGAAGGATATACCAGTGTCCTTTATCTAAAGGACGCTGGGTCTCAATATAGAATGGTTTCATATTTTAGCCTGGGAGATAATGTTGATAAAACATCTATTGTAGTGGAAGGAAAGGGTATCTTAGGCTGGATTTTGAAAAATAAAAAGGCCTTGGTTATTAATGATTTTTCTAGGGAAAAGAGAAGGCTCTGCTATTATTTAAAAGGAGAAGAAGAAAGAGTAAAATCCTTTATGGGAGTCCCCTTAAAAGGTAGAAGGGGAGTCCTTTGTGTTGACAGCAAAAAAACATTTACATTTACGCCAAAGGACCAAAAAATACTTAGTCAATTTGCTGAATTGATCTCTGTTTTTTTAGAAGAAAGGGATAAAGTTATTAATTATTCAGAAACTGAAAAATTTTATAATGGTCTAAAACTCATATGTAGTTTAAAAGAAAAATATCCCAAGTGGGACGAATATCTAAAGAATATGTTAGAGATTTTGTGTTTGTACACTGGCTTCTTATATTGTATCTTTGCTACAAGAGATGAGAGGGGAGAAGGCTATCATCTTGAAAAGATGAGTGACATTATAGCAGGTTTAGAAGGGTATCGAGGCAAAAAATTTCGTATAAATAGCGGACTTGTTGGGTGGGTTTTTAAAAATCACAAGGCCATTATTTTAAGCGATGACCAAGACCAAAGGCCAGTTGGTTCCCTTGTGGGAACTTCCAATAAGGGAGAGAAGTTCAAGACAATAGTGTGTTTACCTATAATAGTAAATTTAAAGACCAGAGGGGTTCTGGTTTTTTTAGATCGTGAAAAGAGGACCATAACCCAGCCCCTCTCTGAATTTTTCCACCTCTTAATTAATCATTTATCGTTGTTTTTAGAAAATTTATACCTTAAAAACAAATTAAGGAACAGAAAGAAAGGAAGGTAGGTTGGCATGTTTTTTAAAAAGCTTCTCAATTTTTTTGGCAAAGACCTGGCCATGGATTTAGGGACCGCAAATACCCTTTTGTATACAGCAAGGGATGGAATCGTGCTTAATGAGCCATCAGTGGTGGCATTGAACGCAAGGACATCAAAAGTCCTGGCTGTAGGTGCAGAGGCAAAGGAATTTTTAGGCAGGACTCCTGAAAAGATTAGAGCTGTAAGGCCTTTAAAAGATGGTGTTATTGCAGATTTTGAAGTAACCAAGATAATGATTTCATATTTTATAAAAAAGGTGATTAAGGGACTTCAACTGGTTAAACCCAAAATGGTAATTTGTGTACCCACTGGGATTACCCAAGTGGAGATGCGGGCTGTTATAGAATCAGCTCAGCAAGCAGGCGCTAGAGAAGTAAAACTCATTGAAGAACCAATGGCTGCTGCAATAGGGGCTCAACTTCCAATTGAAAAGCCAAAAGGAAATATGGTTGTTGACATTGGTGGTGGAACTACTGAAGTGGCTGTTATTTCCCTGTCTGCTGTGGCATATTCAGAATCTGTTAGGGTTGCTGGAGATGAATTAAATGAGGCCATACAGAGATATTTAAAAGAAGAATATAAGGTCTTAATAGGAGAAAATCTAGCAGAACATATTAAAATAAACCTAGGATCAGCATTTTATGAACCAACAGAAGAGATGAAAGTTATGAAGGTGACAGGGAAAAATATTATGAACGGGGCCCCTGTTATGATTGAATTAACAGAAGAAGAAATAGCCCATTGCATAAAAGAGCCTGTGGACATAATTGTGGATTCTGTTATCAGGGCCCTTGAAAAAACATCTCCCCAGCTTGTGGCAGATGTGGCTCAAAACGGAATATTATTAGCTGGTGGTGGTGCCCTTTTAAAGGGCCTTGATAAATTAATAATGAAGAGGGCAAATATTAATGTAGTTGTTGATGAGGATCCCTTAACAACTGTTGTTAGGGGAACTGGTATTGCCATGGAAAATGAAAAGGCCTATGCACAGGTCTTTATCAATTAAAAAAGGAATAAAGAAAAATAATTATGGACGCAAAAAAACTAAAATCTATTTTACAAAGGACTAGGGAAGTTGTTATATACGCAGGAAAATTTATAAAAAGTTCTTTTGGCAAAGAGTTAGATATAAGACATAAGGGAGAAATTGACCTTGTCACTGAAGTAGATGTAGCAGTGGAAAATCAACTGAAAAAAGAACTGAGAAAAATAGTTGATGGGGATTTTCTTGCAGAGGAATCTGCCTCATCAACTGAAATAGGCACACGACCTATATGGATAGTGGATCCTTTAGATGGAACCACAAATTTTGCCCACTCACTCCCCATGGTTGCTACTTCTGTAGCCCTATGGTGGAATAAAGAAGTAGTTTTGGGTGTTGTTAATCTACCCATAATTGGTGAGGTGTTTTCAGCTTACAAAGGTGGAGGGGCATATTTAAACTCAAAAAAGATTACAGTGTCTAAAGAAAAAGAATTAAAAAATTCTCTAATTGCAACGGGATTTCCCTATAATATAAAAGAAAAGATAGACGAAGTCATTCCACCAGTTAAATCTGTTCTTAAATCCTGTCAGGGACTGAGGAGAATGGGAGCTGCAGCAATAGACCTTGCCTATGTGGCCTGCGGTAGATTTGAAGGTTTTTTTGAACAGGGATTAAAACCCTGGGATATTGCAGCAGGCCTGCTTATTGTCAAAGAAGCAGGGGGTATGGTCACTGAATATTCAGGGGATCCTATCTCTCTATATTCCCCCAATATACTTGCCTCAAATGGAATCATTCATTCCCAACTCTCTCAGTTGATTTTGGACAAATAAATATAAATAAATTAACTAGATAAACAAATTATAAGGAGCAACAAAGTTATGAAAAAAGGTCTTGATGCCATATTTTCGCCAGAATCTGTGGCTGTAATAGGTGCGTCCACAACTCCAGGCAAAGTGGGCCATGATATTTTTTTAAATGTCTTAAGAGGAGGATTTAAAGGGGTTATATTCCCAGTAAATCCAAAGGCCAGGTCTGTTGTAAGTGTAAAGGCCTATCCATCCATTTTAGATATTCCAGATACCGTGGATCTCTCTTTTATTATCTTGCCTCCAAAACTGGCACTTGAAGCGGTAAAACAATCCATAGAAAAAGAAGTGGGCGGAATAGTTATTGTTTCTGCTGGATTTAGAGAAGTGGGTGGAGAAGGCGCAAAGATAGAACAGGAAATTGCAAGCTTGTGTAAAGAGGCAGGTGTTCGTTTGGTAGGTCCTAATTGTCTGGGAGTTATAAATCCCCTGGACAATGTTAGATTAAACGCGAGCTTCTCAAGAAGGATGCCTGAGTCAGGTAAGATATCTTTTATATCCCAAAGCGGGGCACTTTGTACTGCGGTTTTGGATTTTGCAGCAGATAGGGAGTTTGGCTTTTCAAAATTTATTTCCATTGGGAATAAGGCCGATGTAGATGAAGTTGATTTAATGGAATATTTTTACAATGACCCTGACACTGAAGTGATAATGATCTATCTAGAAGAGCTCAGGCGAGCCAGGGAATTTATAGAAACTGCCAAAAAAATAACATCCGGGAACCATCCAAAACCTATATTGGTGATAAAATCTGGTCGCACAACTGCAGGTGCAAAGGCAGCTGCATCACACACAGGTGCTATAGCTGGATCTGATGCAGTGTATAGTGCAATATTTGATCAAACTGGAATTATAAGGGCAGAAACTATTAATGAGCTTTTTGATTATGCCACTGCATTTACTTACAAAAGCGAAACCCCACTGGGAAAGATAAGAACAAAGGTGCCAGCTGGCAATAGGGTGGCTATTGTAACCAATGCAGGGGGCCCTGGAATAGTGGCGACAGACGTAACAGTCACAACTGGCCTAAGCCTTGCGAAATTGACAGATGAGACAAAGGAAAAATTAAGGAAATTTCTTCCGCCAACTGCAAATATCCACAATCCCATTGATGTAATTGGTGATGCCACGTCAGATAGATATGAAAATGCACTCAGGACTGTTGTTTTTGACCCAAATGTAGATGGAGTACTTGTTATTTTAACACCACAATCCATGACAGATGCAAAGGCAACTGCTGAGGCAATTGTCAAAGTAGCATCTACCACTAACAAGCCAATAGTATCCTGCTTTATGGGTGTTGTGGATGTCTCTCCTGGCGTACATTATCTCCAGGAACACGGCTATCCTGTATTCAGTTTTCCAGAGAATGCTGCAAAGGCCTTAGGTGCCTTGTATAAGTTCAATAGCTGGCTACATAGAGAGACCTATGAGGAAATAGAAATTCAGGTTGACCCACAAAAGGCAAAGGAACTTATCCAAGGTTATATTGAAAAGGACAGCACAAGACTAACTGAACTCCAATGCAGAGATCTCTTAAGGGCATATAATTTTGATATTTTACCAATGGAGCTTGCCAAAAGTGAAGATGAGGCTGCTAAAATAGCAAATGAGATAGGGTTTCCAGTTGTATTAAAGATAATGTCTCCTGATATCTTGCATAAATCAGATGCCAAAGGGGTACTTGTAAATCTAACCACAGAGAAGGAGGTTAGAGAAGGATTCAAAAAAATAATAAGCAATGGTCTTAATTACAAAAAAGATGCAAGGATAGATGGTGTATTGGTACAAAAAATGGCTCCAAAAGGGGTGGAATGCATAGTTGGTGCTACTAGATACCCAAGGTTCGGGCCCCTTGTGATGTTTGGGTTTGGTGGAATCTTTGTTGAAGTATTTAAAGATGTATCCTTTAGAATAGCCCCTTTAACAAGGGGAGATGTAAGGAGAATGGTTCAAGACATAAAGGCGTATAAACTCCTTACTGGATTTAGGGGGGATAAGAAAAAAGATATATCTGCAGTTGAAAAGGTAATAATGAAGGTCTCCCGACTAATGGAAAACCATCCAGAGATTCATGAGCTGGACATAAATCCGTTGATTGTCCATGATGAAGGATTGGGTGTATCTGTTGCTGATTGCAGGATTATTTTAAATAAGGAATAGACAAAAAAGGGGACCTGAATTCGCCATAAGGGAGGATTGTTTTTTACGTACGAATTCAGGTCCTATAAGAAAGAGTGCTATGGGCCTAAAATTCTACCACATATCTAACTGAAGATATAATACCTTCAGTGTCATCTATATTGTGTTTATAATCGTCGTCCATATATTGGACATCAAAGGAAATATGACTGTATTCTGTTACTTTGAATTTTATATATCCTTCCACTACCTGGGTATTATCTACATCTGCGTCATCACAACCATCAAGATAAGCATATCCAATTCCTATTTCATCATCTTCTCTTCCCCATAATTTACCATTTATATTAATTCCACCTGAATACATGGTATCAAAATCTACTATTGCATCGTCATCTTGCCATCCAAACCTAAAAAATACACCTAAGATTTCTCCTATTTTTTGATCTGCTGAAATTCCTATTCCCTGATATTTCTCTTCTGAGTTGTCCCATCCCTGCAACTCTTCAGAAGTAATATAACCTATTACCCTATAATTACCATTACCAAGAGGTGTATCTAAACTCAATCCTATCTCACCACCATAGTAGTTATAAGATTTTGTATCATCCTCCTCTGGTGTTTCCCATTTATCAGTTTTGGTATCCATGGCCAGGGCCTTGAGATAAAAATTTTTAAAAGACAGTTCAACTACACCCCCTGAATCGTAAGATGGCAAATTCAATAAAGGATTGTTGACAAATACTTCATTCATAAATTGACTCAATTCATCATTTGCAAATTCATTTTCATCTAAATACCCGGTTGAATCAATTATTCCAAGGGTACCGGATAAGGAAATATCTTCAGTTAAATTAAATGTATGTTTATACCATGCCTCTAACAAATAATCTCTATTTCTCCCATTGATGTCTTTTACGTCATCTTCTAGGTCATCTGCATATGAGGCTAGTATAAATGGGGATTTATCATGTAAACTATTACCTGAAGCATAACTTAGAGTCACTTGGAATTCATCTATGTCAGTTGGGTGAAAGTTAAAACCAATATCCGCTGCAATAGCACCTCTACCAAGGGAATCATCATTATCTTCAGAATCATAATCAAGATACTGATATGTCCCTGCTATGGACACATCCAAGGAAAGTTGTTTGGTGATGTCATAACCATAGACATAAT